>ENA-ORSK01003097-ORSK01003097.1-human-gut-metagenome-genome-assembly--contig:-NODE-3097-length-10207-cov-2.935875_pt1 | contig 10207 bp, 6 predicted proteins | sample MGYA00242192_ERZ509159 | MGnify/ENA primary metagenome ERZ509159 (study PRJEB26280, sample SAMEA2338663) | human gut metagenome | biome: human gut; feature: human-associated habitat; material: faeces...
ATATCCATTATCCTTACCGGAAATATGTTCAAGGATATCTACAAGAAAAAAGGATATGAGAGTCGCCTGTTAAGCCGTACGACGGAAGATTCCGTAACCGTAACGTCCGTGCTGGTACCGTGGAACACCTGTGGCATGACGCAAGCCACGATATTAGGCGTAGCGACTCTGACGTATCTTCCTTATTGCTTCTTTAACCTGATCAGTCCGTTGATGAGTATTACGATGGCCGCCATTGGCTTCAAAATAAAGCAACACCATGAAGAAGATCAGAGTATCATTGTTAACTAAAGTCGTTATCGCTATCGCCGCCGGCGTATTGTTCGGCCAGTTTTTACCGGGAGGAATCGCACGTATCTTTGTAACCTTCAATTCATTGTTCGGCAACTTCCTATCGTTCTCCATCCCTCTAATCATATTGGGACTGGTGACTCCCGCTATCGGAGATCTGGGCAAAGGAGCCGGAAAGCTATTATTGATAACCGCCTTGATCGCCTACGGTTCAACAGTCTTCTCGGGTTTCTTCACGTTCCTGAGCGGATCGGCTATATTCCCGCACATACTACCGACCAACACGGAATTGACGGCGATGGAGAATCCGGAAGATTTCATGCTGACACCTTACTTCGTGGTAAATATGCCGCCTTTAATGGATGTCATGACAGCCTTGCTGCTATCCTTTACGATTGGCCTAGGGCTTTCTAATATAGCGGGAACCACCCTGCGTGACTCTTTCACGGATTTCAAGGAAATTATCATTAAGCTGATCGAGGTGGTTATCATCCCGTTATTACCGCTCCATATTTTCGGTATCTTCCTGAACATGACCGTGAGTGGACAAGTCATGAGTATTATCACGATGTTCCTTAAGGTTATCATAGTCATCTTTGTCTTACATGTATTATTGTTATTGATCCAATTCACGATAGCCGGAGCCATAGCCGGGAAGAATCCGCTCCGCCTCTTGAAGAATATGTTACCGGCCTACGCTACGGCTCTGGGGACCCAATCCTCCGCCGCCACGATTCCCGTGACACTGGCGCAGGCTGTCAAGAATGGCGTACGGGAGAATATAGCGATCTTTACCGTACCGCTTTGCGCAACGATCCATCTGGCAGGTAGCACCATGAAAATCGTAGCTTGCGCTATGGCTATCATGATCATGGCGGGAGAACCGGTTACCTTCTCCAACTTCAGCGGATTTATCATGATGCTGGGAATTACGATGGTAGCGGCTCCGGGGGTTCCGGGAGGGGCTATTATGGCCGCTTTGGGTATCTTGCAAAGTATGCTGGGATTCAATGAGACACTGCAAGCGTTAATGATCGCCCTTTATATTGCCATGGATAGTTTTGGCACCGCTTGCAACGTGACGGGAGATGGCGCTATCGCTGTCGTGGTGGATAAAATAGCCGGAAAAACCCCCCCATAGTTCCCTAGAGTAGCAGAAAGCCATAAGCGCCTCCAAGGTATCGACCTCTTTTTCCCGCATCATCGTAAGGGCGATATGGGCACAGGCGTAAGCGTCGGCCATGGCGTTATGATGTCGGGTAAGGTCGTAACCGCAGTGGGCGGCTACTGTCTGCAACTGATGATTTACCAGAAATGGGTACATCTTCCGGGATAGACGGCAAGTGCAATAGAAGGGATATTTCGGATAGGCTAAGTCATACACCTCGTGGGCGGCTTTCAGGCATCCCTCATCAAACGGACTGTTATGGGCAACAAGGGGGAGATCCTTTAGTTTCGGGGCGATGCTTTCCCAAGCCTCCTCGAAACATAACGCGTCATTCGTATCCTCAGCGCTCAACCCATGTATAGCCGTAGTCCAACGGGTATAGAAATTAGGGGTAGGACGTACCAAGGTATAAATGCTATCTACTACCCAGTCATCCTCCAATATGGCGATACCTATACTGCAAATACTGCTCCGCTTTCCATTAGCGGTCTCAAAGTCAATGGCTGCGAATCGTTCCATAGATAGATTACTAGTTTTTAATCCGTTTACTATTTATTTGTAGAGACGGGGCGTGCCCCGTCTCTACAAATAACCTCTCATTATTTATGGCTCCAGTCCCTTGGTGCGGGGACAGGGGCTAGCGGTTTGCGTTCTTTTAATTGTTTCATGACTTCCTCGATAGCACGGTCTAACTGTTGATCCTCACCGTTCCATTCCTTGATGGGGTCGTTATCGATCAAGATATCCGGATCCACACCGTGGTTCTCGATAATCCAGTTACCCGTCTTCGGATCATAGCTCGTGAAGAAAGGCACACGGATATCCGTACCGTCCATATAAGGAAGCGGGCCGCTAATACCGATGATACCGCCCCAAGTACGGGTTCCAATCAATTTACCTAAGCCAAGCGCACGGAAGCCCCACGGGAATAAATCGCCATCGGAAGCGGAATACTTATTGATCAAGCAAACTTTCGGGCCAACCTGTACGGCATCCGGCACGGTCCCGATCAAAGAAGAACCCCGGCGCATCGTCAAACGATACGGCTCACGAGACAGACGTTCCAGAATCATCGGGGAGACATTTCCACCGCCATTCGCACGATCATCGATAATCAAACCCTCCTTATCCAATTGCGGATAGAAATAGCGGGAGAACTCATTCAAGCCTTCCGGCCCCATATCCGGGATATAGATATAACCGACCTTACCGTTCGTCGCCTTATCCACCTTCTTGATATTATCTTGGATCCAATTATAATGATACAAAGAATACTCTTCCGCCAACGGACTGACTACGATCTTACGAGCGCCCGCCAACTGAGGCTTGCTATTCAAAGACAACTCGGTCGGAACGTTCGCCTTTCCGATCAACAACTTATACATATCGTTCACGCTATTCGTAGGTACTCCGTCTATAGCGACGATATACTCTCCGGCCTTCGCCTCAACACCCGGCTCTGTCAATGGAGAACGTAATTCCTTACTCCAAGAAGCCCCCGGCAGGATCTTTTCCAAGCGGAAGAAACCACTCTTATCCCGAGAAACCTCAGCACCTAGCAGACCCATCGATACCCGTTTAGGACTTTCCACCTCACCGGGGTTCACATAAGCATGCCCTACTCCCAGCTCGCCGATCATCTCGCCAATAATATAATTCAAGTCCAAACGTGTTTTCACGTAAGGAAGAAGGGCGGCGTATTTCTCCTTGATCGCCTTCCAATCCTTGCCATGCATATTCTCCAGATAGAAACCATCCCGGAAAGCACGCCAAGCCTCATCGAAGATTTGCGCCCATTCCTTCGTATAGTCTACCGTGATCTTCATATTCGCCAGATTAACCGGCTTACTTAAATCCGCTTTACCCTTCGGTATATCGGTTACGAATAGTTGATCGTCCTTAAAGAAAACAGCTTTCTTGCCAGCCGGATCAACCATCATAGCGGCATCGCTAACGGTTTCCTCTTTCTGTTTCTTCAAGTCAAACATCTTCATGCCGCCTTTCGTGAAATAATACACGTTCGTTCCATCGGAATAAAGATCGTAGTAATTCGATCCCGGCAAGGGGAGCTTAACGATTCGATCCGTAATACCCTCTATATCAATCTTTACGACCGGAGTAGAAGCCTCATTCTTTGTCTCGTCCTTTTTAGAGGCATCCGCTTTCGCCGGGGTAGATTCAATGGCTACCTCCGCATCCGTTTCCATAAACGGGGAAGCGGTATCCTTAGACAATAACGCCAGATATACGCCACCCATATTATTATACACATGATTCCATTCCGTTTGGCTATACGTAGGATTGAAATCACGGGCGGAAGTGAATACCAGATATTTGCCATCCGTACTGAATACCGGAGAATAAGACTCGTACCATTTATCGGTCACGGGATATTCTTTCTTACCCGCGATATCGTAGACATAGACGATTGAGAAATTATTATCGGACACACGGGAATAAGTCAACCAATTATTATCCGGAGAGAAACTTACGTTGCGGGCTTCACCTAACAAACTTTGTGAGATATTTGTTAGCTGTTTGTTAGATACGTCCAAAAGATTGATCCGATTTTTACGATCCGTATAGACAATCTTCTTGGAATCCGGACTCCACTGGAAAGTACGGATATACGTATCGTTATTCTTGGTCAACTGGATAGGCTCGCCCCCCTCGGAATCTTGGAGATACAGCTCGGTCTCGCCGGTAGCATCGGAGATATAGGCAATATACTTTCCGTCTGGAGACCATTGAGCGTCACGTTCGTGCGCTCCCGGAGTACGGGTGATATTTTTCGTAACCCCTTTATCTACCGGGATATTGAATACCTCGCCACGAGCCGTCACCACCATACGCTCACCTTTTGGGGAGAGGCTGGCACTCGTGATATATTTGGAGCCATCCTTGATCTCGCTACGTGCGTAGACATTATCGGAGGCCAGGGTTACGTTCACTTTCTCCGGTTTCTTCGACGCCGCATCCATCTTATAGATATAGCCTCCATTCTCGAAAACGATCGTATTGCCGAAGCTGCTAGGGAATTTCACGTCGTACTCGGTGAAGTTCGTCACCTTACTTGTTTGTTTTGTCTTCGTATTGTAAACGAACAAGTTCATCGTGTAATCCCGATCCGAAAGGAAATAGATCTCATCACCAATCCACATCGGAAAGATATCTTGCGCCTCATTGTTCGTGATATTCTCTACACTTTTCTTCTCCGGATTATACACCCAGATATCATCGGCCATACCGCCCTTATAGTATTTCCATGTACGGAACTCACGCATTACCCGGTTGTAAGCCAATTGTTTTCCGTCGGGCGAATAGCTACAAAAGCCGCCCTCGGGCAAGGGAACCACCTCGGAAAGGCCACCTTCTTTATTTACCGTATATAACTTACCGGAGAACCCATCGCTGATGCGGTTGCGGTAAACAATACCATTACCGTCCGGTGTCCAAGTCATCACAATATTATTCGGCCCCATGCGATCGCCCAGATCATCACGGCTATTCGTAGCCGTGTAAGTGATACGCAATGGCTCACCGCCGGAAGAGGGCATCGTGTACACTTCCGTGTTACCGTCGTACTGTCCCGTAAAAGCGATCGTCTTACCATCCGGGGAGAAACGGGGAAACATCTCATACCCCACATACGATGTCAATCGCTGTGCCTCACCACCTGTAGCCGGGACCTTATATAAATCGCCAGCGTACGAGAATACAATCTCTGAACCATTTGTAGCCGGAAAGCGCATTAATCTCGCCTCATCCGCCGCCATCAACAACGTAGGGATAGCGACAGCTGCCAATGCTGTTAAAATCATTCTTTTCCTCATAACCAATCTTATCTTTTAATCATATCTGTTCTATCCGTTTTTAGTTGGCCCAATAGCGGGTAGGACCTCAAATGTACATAAAAAGATCCAAAATCCAAGTCAAGTCCCTTATATATCCGATCCTAGAAAAAGTTTTAGAATCTCTAATTTATTACTACCTTTGCGCCGGAAATCAAACAATGATACAAATAAGATGAACAAGAAGCTTCTGAACAACTCAAAAAGATGGTATACCCGGGCTTTCTCGGGCAATACGATCGTGCATGTTCATTGGTTCAGCGGTTTTGTCTAAATCCATCCATACTCTTCTTGAGAGGACTTCTTTTTATAGTTCTCTTCTTACACCTACATCTAGGTCTTAATTGCACTCAAGTTTAACTTCTGCGGAAAAGAGGGAGTATTCGTATGCTTCGTTTCCGGGGAAAAGATGTCTTGCGCATCTCAAAATACAATATGCTTATGTTTATCATTCTAGGTCTATTAGGTCTGGGGATAAGCGTCGGTTATTTATGCCGACACGTCCCCGCTTTCAAGGGATTGGAACATTCCATCTCTTATACGATTTTCGCGATGTTGTTCATATTTGGTATTACCATAGGAGCCAACCAATCTTTGCTGAATAATATTGGTGAGTTTGGAATACAAGCAGCCATACTTGCTATTTGCGGAGTATTGGGAAGTCTGGTAGCATCTTTTATCGCTTATAAATTATTTATCAAGAAAGGAGGTCTCAATGAAAAATAACCTAATCGTTATCTTATGTTTCACAGCGGGAATCTTTTGCGGAACCTTCGCCAACACGACTATCTCCACGTATTGCGAAAAACTACCGCAATTCTTGCTATACGCCCTCGTTATCCAAGTAGGATTGAATCTGGGAGCAAACGCCGAATTAGGAAAGATGGTAAAGGATATCCGGTTTTCCAGTTTGCTACTGCCGTTCTTTACGATCATCGGCACGTTAGTATTCTCCGCGGCGGCAAGTTTGTTATTGACCTCGTGGAATATATATGATTGTATGGCTGTAGGAAGCGGATTCGCCTATTATTCCTTATCCTCCTTGCTTATCGTACAACTGAAAGAGGCGTCGGCAGGGATAGAGATCGCTTCGCAACTTGGGGCTATCGCATTATTGGCTAATATCATCCGGGAAATGTTAGCTTTATTCGGGGCACCGCTGTATGCCTCTTTCTTTGGTAAATTCGCTCCGGTATCCGTGGCGGGAATCAATTCCATGGATGTCTGCCTTCCGGTTATCAGCCGGTATTCCGGAAAGAATATCGTACCTGTGGCTATTATTCACGGGATTATCCTCGAGATCAGCGTGCCGTTGCTTATCTCGCTCTTTTGCAAGTAGAAGCAGGATTTATCCTCGATACCCGCGCTATAGACACAAAAGAGGATGCGTACATTATATCGACGCATCCTCTTGTTCCTTTATCCGTACTTCCTCCTCACGGAGGTACTTACGGACCTCTTAATTTATTACTTTAGTATTAATATTAATCCAACTCCCGCCTGTTCATCCGTCACGGATTACTTGGGATCGAAACCCTCACGGGAATTGTTGATTATCTTATTTCATTATTCCTTTATTGAATATCCTTATTTTACAGCTACTTTCACGGTCTCGTTACCTACCGTTACGAATACTACACCAGCAGGGGCGGCGATAGTAGCGTTGTCGGAAGTAAGAACTGTCTCAGCAACTGTCTGGCCTAATACAGTACGAACGTAAGCAGTCTCGCCTGCGGCACCTTGGATAGTTACGACACCGTTACCGGCTACAACTACGATAGAAGATTCTTTTGCGTCGATAGATTCGTTGGCTGTCGGAACCTCTGTGCCAAGCGTGAAGACCATTGCCTTTTCTGGATTTGTTGTTAAACCTAACATACCATTCAAAGCATATACATAAGCTGTCTTATAAACATCACCCTCTTTGACCTTTCTTTGAGAAGAAACGAAATATTCATCATCTCCCTCCGCAAGTGTGATATTAAACTTGAACGCATCCAATCGATCTGTTGATTTCACGCTCTTGTCATCGTTAAGCTCCTTAACAACCTTAACGGTCTCACCTTTCACGGTAGTAGTGATTGTATCAACCCCCGTAAGGATAGCCGGGCGGAAGATAACCTTCGTCTCAGACTTGCCTGAACCTTCCAAATAATATTTCTCGTCCGTATATTGTTGCGCAGAACCTTCAACGAAATAATGCAAAGAATCTGTCGGATTGAACATGAACATTCTCTCAGCCGGTTTTTCCTCACCTTCAGCCACCTCAATACCCTTAGAGATATAGAATGACGGAGTCTTAGCCTTGCTATCCGCTGTATCTAACCAGAAGATCATGCTTTCAGCGGACAAGATGCCCTCGTTGAAGCCATTCTTATTCAACTGATAGTTGATAGAGCCTAACATATTGTCGAAAGAAGCGTGACGAGGTTTAGCGGCCAATGACGGGTTGAACGGATTAGCGTCCAAAACCTCAACGTTAGCGTAAGTCTTATTAATATCATCAGCAGATTGGTAACGATTGGCCGCATAAGTAATAGCCATAGAAGTAGTATTTACGCTAGCCATTTTTGCACTACTACCAGTTGAGCCATCATAGCTAAGCTTACCGTCTGTTACAGCGCTCACCGCAACTAAAGAATAAGCGCCAGCGGCATTCTTAACAACAGCGAACTCTGTAGCGGCATCAGCAGCCTTATCTCTAGATGCGGCAGCGCCAAGATATTTAGCATCATCACCTTTGGCTTCCGTATAGCGTAAAACATAAGTCGGAACAACCAATGTATCGCCATCAGCCTTCATGACAACCTCTCCCTTATCATTCAAATAAGCGAAAGCATTTGTGCTTATCACATAATCCTCAACACCTTGCAGAGATTTAGTAGAATGATCTTTCGCTCCCTTTATTCTTTCCGGATAAAGAACGATTAAATTCTCCTCTTTGGTTGAAGCCTTCATTGTTTTAGTAGCATTGTCATCAATAGCGTAAAGAGCTTTCTCTCCAAATAACGCGTCCTTACCATTGAATGTCATCTTAAAGCCTTCTGCGATCTGAGTATCCGTGAATACCTTATATCCGTCCGTACGAGTCGTAGCGATCGTGTTGAACTTAACGGAAGTATTGTTTGCTAAAGCTAACGCTGTTGTTACACCCTTATTTGCGGCGATTGTTACATCAGTGCCGTTGTACTTAGCGTTAACTACCTTATAGCCACCTTCAGCACCATTAGGTTGTAAACGTAATACTAAATCATCACCAGTCTCACGGTTTGTCAATGTAAATTCATATTTGCCGTTGAAGCCAGAAACGATCCATTGTGATACCGGCATAGTGAAATCTACGCTATTATAAGCGGCGACACTTAAGCTTGAACCATCAGCAGGATCTATTGTCAAATACTTATGGTACTCAGTTTGTGAATCAGCCTCATCATTCTCACTCTTGGTTGAGCTAGTGAAGTAGATATTAACCACATTCTCAATGTTCTTCTTCAACAATACTGAAGCGTCAAGGTAAGAGTTTTCACCTAGTTGAGGATGGATAGCGGAATATTTCGTTCCTGACATTAGAACAGAAGTAACATAAGTTTTCGTATCAGAAACAGATGGCTTAACAGCAGCTACGTAAACCTTCGTCGCGGCTGTTGTTTGATCTTTTTTCTTATAATCAACAGTCAACGTCAATTTACCATCCTCATTCAATACGTCTTTCGCCGTAATCGTAAAGTTTGCGTTAGAGCAAGAGTCAGCGTTGGCCGTAGCAACCGATCCCTTCATCCAATACAAAGCATATCCCTCATTGTCTTGCTTACCATTGATGTCATAACGATTAGAGGGATCTAAAGCTAAGAATGTAATTTCTTGAGCCGCTGTCAAGATTGCGTCATTATCTGGAGTCTCTGCATTTACCGCACTAACAAATGCCTTAACTTTCTTCGAATCACCTTTCACGAAATAAGTACCGGCAGCCAACTTATTCTCATCAGAAGGTTGAGTTGCCGCAACCTCATCCGTAAATGATACGGGAACAACCTTATCAAACAAATTTCCAACCAGTTCATTCGTTGTATAATCGAATGACAATGTTGTGCCATTTGAATTATAGTCATTCAAATAAGCGGCATCAATACCCTCTGAGCAAGAGAATGCTTTCAAGCCAGTCTTTACTTCTTTTGTAGGTACAGTTACTGTATACAAACCTGAGAATTTCAACTTGCCCTCTGATACAGCGAACTTAGCATTCAACTCAGAAAGATTCTTGTCGGTAGCGGCAGTCAACGCATTACCGTCTTTACCGGTAACTACTTGATAAGCCACACCACCAACATTAGCCCACAACTCAAAAGAGTTAGATGAATAATTACGGATAGTAAATACGACTCCTGTAGTTGCATTACCATCAGCATCACCAAAAGAAATAACCTTCTTTTTGTCCTTTGTCGTAAGAACATCTGTAACCTTCAACAATTCATTCTCAGACGCACCTAGATAAAAGCTCATTCCATTAGCAAGAGCCGTCTTATTCTCGCTATAGGAAATTACGGTCTTAACCGTAAGATCAGTAGCGGCATACGCAGCATTAAAAGCAGGTCCACCTAGCAGTAAACCAGCTGTTAACAAGGTAAAAATCCTTTTGTTCATAAATTCAAAATTTAATATTAATAATAGTGTTAATTAAAGTCCATCCCGTCGTTTAGCACCCTTGTTTTACCCAAAAACGACTAGTCTAAACGATCGTTTAGATCTTGCGTTTTTTAAGGGGGTAAAAAGAATGGTTCGTGAAAGGAATCGGCTGTTTCGTAACGGATAGCCTATTTGATTGATAAGAAAGAGGATAAGGGGTGAAAAAAATAGCTCAGAAGGGTTGCAAGTATCGAAGAAACGCGTACCTTTGCAA
>ENA-ORSK01003098-ORSK01003098.1-human-gut-metagenome-genome-assembly--contig:-NODE-3098-length-10205-cov-3.747094_pt1 | contig 10205 bp, 8 predicted proteins | sample MGYA00242192_ERZ509159 | MGnify/ENA primary metagenome ERZ509159 (study PRJEB26280, sample SAMEA2338663) | human gut metagenome | biome: human gut; feature: human-associated habitat; material: faeces...
ATTCAGGGCTGTATCTTCAATATTTCCAATGTGCTGATCCAGTCTTCAGTGAACTCGTTCGGATCGCTGGTGATGGCAGGCAATACCGCCGCCAGCAACATCGAAGGCTTTGTCTATACTTCCATGAACGCGGTGTATCAGACTTCGCTGAGCTTTACCGGACAGAACATGGGCGCACGCAATTATCAGCGAGTGGATCGGATCTTGTTTATGTGTCTGGGCGTGGTCGCTGTCGTTGGCATCGTATTGGGCGGGGGCGCGGTGTTGTTCGGCACACCATTGCTTGGCATCTATACCAATGATCCGCAGGTCATTGCCATTGGAATTCCGGCAATGCGGGCGCAGTGCCTGGCATTGTTTTTCGTACCGTTCAGTGTGTGTAACAATATGATGTTCCAGAGTATCGGATATAAGCTGAATGCAACCTTCCTTTCTACGCTGCGGAATGGTTTATGCTTTATTCCGCTTATTCTCATCATGCAGTATGCATTTGGAATTGCAGGAGTGCAGTATGCACAGGCAGCAGCGGATGTATTGGCCGGGCTGATCTGTATTCCCTTTACAGTCGCTTTTTTCCAGAAGCTGCCGGCAGACCGGGAAGGATGAAAAAGGCAGAAGTAGTCCGGATATTATAATATAAATATAAAGCACAGAAAATGTGTAAAGGATGCGAAAGGAGAGAAAAGGTGAAAAAATCAATCTTTTCAGGGAACACGTTAAAAAGAGGAATCAGTGCATTACTGGCAGTATGCACGGCAGCAGTGTTGTTTTTATCCCCATCCATGGGAATGGAAGCACAGGCGGCAGGAAAGGGTGACCTATCATCGCAGGCCTGTCAGCTGGTTGACCGCAAGACGATCGAGTATCTGGCAAACTTTAGTACCCTGCCATCTTCCGATGATGGAATGTTCTATCTGTATCAGTTAAAAACTTATGAATATGCAATTCCGGATGAGGCAGCTCCTGTTGCATCCTGTGAGCAGTCATTGAATACGGTGATACATTTTCCGCTGGATTCCACCGCATCGAATGGCAGACTGTATGCGAAGTTTGCCCTGGTGGTATTACAGGGCGGCAGGAAGGTGATGATCGGCAATCCACAATACATCAGTAATCCGGAAATGATGGCGACATCCTCCCGGCGTGTGCTTCGTCCCGCAAAGTCCACGCAGGGTATTGAAACGACCAACATTATCATCAACGGAAGCGGAACCGGTGATGTTCCAGTGACTCATGTGAATCGTACCGCACAGATTCTGGTCGGGGCAGGAACGGTTGTAACGCATCCGAAAGCAAGTGATGAAGTGAAGGACCCGCATCCGTGGGATCATACCTATTATATGATGAATGCAGCCAATGATGAAGGAATTGAAGGACTGGTGAAGGATCTGCAGAACTATGCAGCCAATTCCAGGGCACAGGATTTCATCATCGGAAACGAAGTGAATGAAAGAAAATGGAACTATATGAACTGGACGGACTGGAATTCCTTTGTCAGAGAGTATACCCAGGCATTCCGTGTATGCTACACAGCGATCAAGAGTGTGAATGCACAGGCCAATGTCTATGTGAGCCTTGACCAGTGCTGGGACAGGAACCGTCCGACCAGTCATCCGGAATATTATTCGTATATTGATGTTAAGGATTTCCTGATTAAATTTAACAACAACATCAGCAGTACCGGAAATATTGACTGGTGTCTTGCCATTCATCCGTATACTGTCCCGCTTACCTATGCAAAGTTCTGGGATATGTCCGGTGTAACGGTAGAGACGCCGGAATACTGCCGTTCCCAGGTGGCCAATAATCATATGGTAAGCTTCCAGAATGTAACGGTAATTACCGACTTTATGAGTAAGCCGGAATATGCGAACCGTTCCGGACAGGTACGTGACATTATCGTCAACGAATTTGGTGTGAGCGCAACGCAGGGTGAGGATGTGCAGATTGCGGCTTTGTGTGCAGCCTTTTATTCCTTTGAAAAGAATCCATATATCACTCAGGTGATTTATCTGGATAATTTAGGGGATGGTGTGGACTCCCGTCTGTCCGAGCGTGGATGGGCGGCCTTTAACAGCTTTGGTACACAGGAAGAAGCCGCTTATATGGACTGGGCAAAGCAGTATATCGGCATCAGCGATTGGTCGAAGGTGATCCGCTAGTTAAATGGGTCTTGGAGAGAAAAAGAGCCTAAAAATCCAGAAACGAGGAGAAAATGATATGAATCCCGCAGCAATGTTTAAGATCATGCAGGCAAAAAATACATTCACAAAGAATCATCCGAAATTTGAAGCTTTTTTCAAAAATGTGATGGCAAATAAGATTGTGGAAGGAACCGTGATTGAGGTATCCATCCAACGCCCCGGAGAAGAAGCAATTACAACAAATATCCGTGTGCAGCAGTCAGATCTTGATCTGGTGCAGAGCCTTAAGGAGTTAGGACAGCCATGAGAACAATACCATGTAATCCCAATGCCCAGCCGGAAGTAAAGGAAGTGCTGGAATATTTATCACAAATTGAAGGAAAAGGAATTCTGACCGGTCAGCATACCCAGACGATGGAACAACCGGAAATCTGGAGAATTGAGAAGCTTACCGGAAAGCTCCCGGCAATCTGTGGCTTTGAGCTGTTATCGTATTCCCCGAATATCCGCAGGGAGACGGCAGATGAAGAGTGCCTGAAGGAAGTGGACGAGAATACCGGTACACTGGAAAAGGCATGGGAATGGGCAGAACGTGGTGGACTTATGACCTTTACCTGGCACTGGTTTTCCCCGCTGGGAGGAAACGATAAGTCCTTTTATGCAGAAAAGACAGACTATGATGCCGCAAAGGCTGTGATGGAAGGAACACCGGAGCATGAGGCTCTGTGTCATGACCTCGATCATATGGCAGGGGTGTTTTACAGCCGTTCTGCGACCGTCATATCCCGATTCTGTGGCGTCCTTTCCACGAATCCGAGGGCGAATGGTTTTGGTGGGGAGCAAAGGGACCGGAAGTGGCGGCAGAACTGTTCCGCTTTATGTTCCGTTATTATACACAGCATCATCATCTGGATAACCTGATCTGGGTGTGGAATTCTCCGCTTCCGGAAGGCTATGTCGGGGATGAATACTGCGATATTATTTCCCGGGATCTTTATACGGAACCTCATGTGCATGGGGCCTATGAGGAGCAGTATGAGGAGCTTTTGAAGGTGACGAAGCAGGACAAGGGAGCAGCTCTTGGAGAAATCGGGATTCTTCCGGATCCGGAAACTCTCATGGAGAAGAAGATCCCATGGCTGTGGTACATGACCTGGAGCTTTGATTTTGCTCTGAATGAGAAGTTCAATTCCGATACAGCACTTAAGAAATTATATGAAAGCAGTTATGCGATTGACCTTGAAGAATATCAAAGAAGGAGGAGGTAATCATGCCGCAGAAGGCAACGGTAGATAAGCTGCTGGCTGAGAGTTTTAAGGAACTGGTAGCCGTTACACCGGTAGAAAAGATTACAATCAAAGAAATTACCTATAAAGCGGGTGTGATCCGGCCGACCTTTTATAATCATTTTCAGGACAAATATGAATTGCTGGAATGGATCATCCGGACGGAAATTCTGGACCCGATCCTTCCCCTGTTTCAGGGCGGCTTCATCCGCGAAGGCTTTACACTTGCCTTTCAGAATGTCGAAAAGGATAAGGAATTCTATAAAAAGGCGTGTAAGATGGAAGGACAGAATTCCTTCCGTGACATCAGCGAACAATGTATTAAAGAATTACTCTGTCAGTTCATCAAGGAGCAGGTTGGGGAGAATGCCAAGCTTCACAACTGGATGCCGAGTGAATATCTGGCAGAATATTATGCACAGTCTATGAGTTATGTGCTGCAGCGATGGCTGGAATCCGACCTCGTACTTCCGGCCTCGGAAGTTGCAAAGCTTTATTATTATATTCTCAATAACTCTATGGAAGAGATACTCGCAAAGATGCGATAGCAATGAGAAGGGCAGATGACAAACGGATAAGTCCTGAAAAGTAAACAATTTATTGCTTACTTTTCAGGACTTATTTGTTTGGCAGGTTGGAGGGCGAATGCCCGACAACGAGAAATCACGTAGTGATTTCGAGTCTGCCCGTCGGTAATATCAAACACAAATCTATTTATACAAATCCCCTCCAATGTATATTTTCTATAAACAATTCCCTGACTCTTGTTCAGTTAGCATAAACGAACCCTCTCAAATTGTATATTCCCCCTAAACAATTCATTCAGATTGAATCTGTCAGCAATAGTCTTTTTCCAATATGATACTCAGTAGAAACATAAAAAATAGTAACTGTTCAGTATTTTCAGAGTTACGAAAAACCCTCATATCATTATATGAAACAGTTGGAAAAAGAATCAGGGAAAACCCTGAAAAGGAGGTTTTATGAAAAAGTTTGCGAAAGGAATTGTCAAATGCAGAGTGATGATTCTGATTCTTGCCGTAGCACTGCTGATTCCGTCAGCCATCGGCTATTTCAATACCAGAATCAATTACGATGTATTAACTTATCTGCCCAAAGACATTGAAACCATGGTTGGTCAGGATATTCTGCTGGATCAGTTCGGCGTGGGAAGCTTTTCCATGTATATTGCGGAAGGGATGGACGCCAGGGATGTCTCTGCTTTGAAAGCGAAAATCGAGCAGGTTGACCATGTGGACTCCGTGCTGTGGTATGACAGCTTTATGGATCTGAGCATTCCAATGGAAATGCTGCCGGATGAAATTTATGATGCGTTCAATAATGCATCCACGGACAGCACGATGATGTTTATTCTGTATGATACCGGAATGTCTGCGGATGAAACGATGGATGCGGTTGCCGAGATCCGGAAGCTCTCCAATGAACAGTGCTTCTTAAGCGGAATGTCCGCGATTGTTACCGATACGAGAGACCTGTCTAACAAAGAAACACCGATTTATGTCTGTATTGCGGTGATTCTTTCCACGATTGTTCTTTCCCTTACGATGGACAGTGCGCTGATTCCGTTATTTTTCCTTTTAAGTATTGGATTTTCCATTGTATATAATCTTGGAACCAATATTTTTATGGGGGAGATCTCTTATATTACACAGGCACTGACGGCAGTGTTGCAGCTGGGTGTTACGATGGACTATTCGATTTTCCTCTGGCACAGCTATCAGGAACAGCAGCAGACCCATCCCGATAAAAAGGAAGCCATGGCAGAAGCAATTGCCACAACCTTTACCTCTGTTATCGGAAGCTCGACCACAACAGTTGCAGGGTTCCTGGCACTTTGCTTTATGAGCTTTACCTTAGGATTGGATTTAGGACTTGTTATGGCAAAGGGTGTTATCTTCGGTGTGATCTGTTGTGTAACCGTATTGCCGTCCATGATTCTTATTTTTGATAAAGCGATTGAAAAGACCAGACATAAGCCATTTATGCCGAGCTTTGAAAAGACCTCTGCGTTTATGACAAAGCACTATGTCCTGTTTGCGATCCTGTTTGTCCTGATCTGGATTCCGGCGATCTGGGGTTATAACCACACCGGTGTTTACTACAATCTGGATTCCAGCCTTCCGGAGGATCTTGCCAGCGTACAGGCAAACAGCAGGCTTTCCGATGACTTTGATATGGGAGCAACCCATATGGTGCTGATGGATGTAAATCTTTTGGCGAAGGACAAAGCTGCAATGATGGATGAAATGGAGGATGTGAAGGGCGTCAAGGCAGTTCTGGGACTCGAAAAGATCGTAGATCCTTCGATTCCACAGGATTTCATTCCGCAGGAAATTCTGGATACGCTCGAAAGCGAGGAATACGAATTGGTACTGATCACTTCCGAGTATGCCGTTGCTTCCGACGAAGTAAATGTGCAGTGTGATACATTGAATCAGATTTTGAAAAAGTATGACGGCAAGGGCATGCTGATTGGTGAGGCACCGTGTACGAAGGATCTGATTGAGATTACGGATACGGATTTTAAGACTGTAAGTGCGGTTTCCATAGGAATTATTTTTGCGATTATTTTCTTTGTGTTCAAGTCAGTGAGCCTGCCAATTATCCTGGTTGGTGTCATTGAATTTGCAATTTACATCAATATGGGTCTTCCTTATTACACCCATACGACCTTACCGTTCATCGCATCTATTGTCATCGGTACGATCCAGTTGGGATCCACCGTAGACTATGCGATCCTGATGACGACAAGATACAAGACGGAGAGAAGCTCCGGTAAGAGCAAACAGGAAGCGATTACAATTGCACACAGCTGCTCCATTCAGTCAGTCATTGTCAGTGCGTTGAGCTTTTTCGCCGCAACCTTTGGCGTCGGACTTTATTCGGATATTGATATGATCAGCTCCCTGTGTAACCTGATGGCAAGAGGCGCGATTATCAGTATGTTTACGGTGATCTTCATGCTGCCGTCCATGTTCATGATCTTTGATAAGCTGATCTGCCATACCAGCATCGGTTTTACGCCGGAGAGTGCAGCGAAGGAAAAGGCCCGCAAGGAAAGAAGACATCATGTTTCGAGAAAGCCGAAACTGAGCTAGGGCATCGCTTCTCATAAGTCAGATTTAAGAGAAAAGCAGATCTGACAGGGAAAAGGATAGTTATACGGAAACAGTATGTAAAGGAATATAGAGTCAAAAGAGTCGTTATGAGTCAGAAAGGAAATCAATATGAAAAATATGGAAATTAATAAAAAGCTTGGATTTAAAGTAGTTGCCGTTTTAACAAGTGCCTCCATGATCCTGGGAGGCCTTGCCGGATGTGGAAGGGAAGCTGTGCAGGATACCGATACAGCTGTGATTGAACAGAGTGCAGAAGCAGATGAAAATGATGATCTGCTTTCCAATGTAATGAACCAGGTGGCACACCGTTCTACTACCACAGGCATGGAACCGAGAAAAGACGAAGTCGTTTATGTCATGGCAGATGCACAGGGAAATACCCAGAAGATTATCGTCAGCGACTGCCTGAAGAACGCAAACGGAGAAAGCACCATCACCGATGCTTCCTCCTTAACGGACATCAAGAATGTCAAGGGAAATGAATCCTATACGGTAGATGCCGATGGAAATCTAGTCTGGAATGCAGACGGAAGCGACATTTATTATCAGGGAACGACCGATAAGGAGCTTCCGGTCGATGTGTCCATCAGCTATGAGCTGGAGGGAAAAGAAATTGCACCCGAAGATCTGGTTGGAAAGACCGGAAATGTTACGATCCGTTTCACTTATACCAATAATGAGAAAACAACCGTTGAAGTAAACGGCAAGGAGAAGGAAGTTTATGTTCCGTTTGCCATGATTTCCGGAGCTATCTTACCGGCAGAGCATTTCAGCGATATTGAAGTGACAAACGGCAAAGTAATTTCCGAAGGAGATAACAATATCGTTGTTGGTATGGCTTTCCCGGGACTTAAGGACAGCGTGAACATCGACAGCCTGAAAGAGAAAGCAGTGGATGAAGAAGCCAAAGAAAAGCTGGATGAAGTAGAAATTCCGGAAACCGTTGAGATTCATGCTTATGCAACCAGTTTTGAAATGAACCAGACGATGACGATGGCAATGTCCGATCTGTTATCCGATCTCAACATGGATGACACACTCGATATCGACACCAGCAGGATCACGGATTCCATGAATGAATTGAAGGATGCCACCCGGCAGTTAAAGGATGGTTCCACAGAGTTAAACGATGGCGCTGCCACCTTACAGGAGGGTGCACAGACCTTAGCCGATAAGTCCAGGGATCTTGATTCCGGCGCAGGAGAACTTAAAGATGGTGCACAGGCTTTGAATAATGGTGCACAGGCCTTGAATGATGGTGCAGAAAGCCTGAATTCTGGTGCTGGCGATCTGAAGGCAGGAATTGATCAGGTGGATAGTGGGGTATCAAGCCTTAAAGATGGTACTGCTTCTTTAGTGAACGGAGCCAGTGAGTTAAATAGTGGAGCAGGGCAGTTAAGAGATGGAATTAATCAGGCAGCAGCCGGAGTGGATCAATTGAAAGCTGGACTGGAAGCAGATGATGGATTAATCAAAGGGTATGCAGCGGCAAAAGCCGGTGTGCAGGAATTGGTTGGAAAAATTTCAGGAGTATCTGGTGTGGCCGGGAGTGTTACACAGGCAGTTACCGATTTGGGAACATATATTGCAACTCAGGCGGCAGCAGCCGGGCAGGTTGTAGCTGCAGGTGAGCCTTCAGCACCGCAGTTTGACGGTTCAACTCCGGATTTTAATGGGACAGCTCCGGAAGCACCGGAAGCAAATGAAGATGGAAGTTATAGTGGAGAGACCATTGCAGCATATATACAGGCTGTTGAAGCTTATAAAGCAGCAGTAGAAAGCTATCAGGGAGAAGTAAGTAATTATGCAGGTGCAGTAGGTGACTATCAGGGAAAAGTAGCCTCTTATTCGGCAGATGCAGCAAATTACTATATAAACATGGGCAAACTTGATGCCTATAAGGATGCAGGAGCACAGGTGCAGAATATGGCAGGTACACTTCAGGGAGCTATAGGTGGAGCAGCTGGCAGCGAAGAAGATGCAGCGAAAATCCAGCAATTACTTGCCGGTATGGAAGCCATTAGTACGGGGTTGAATCAATTGGATGCCGGTATCAATAAGTTACGCTCCGGAGACGATGGAAAAGGTGGTCTGGCTGCACTACAGGCAGGTGCTTCCCAACTTGCTGATGGTACCGCTTCGGCAGTGGATGGTGCGAAACAATTGGATGCCGGTGCATCGCAGTTAAAGGATGGAACTTCACAGCTAAGCAGTGGCGCTCAAACCTTAAAGGATGGAACTCAGACCTTAAAAGAAGGAACACAGACTTTGAAAGAGGGAACTATCTCTTTGTTAAATGGAACAGTTACTTTAAAGGACGGCACTTCCCAGTTTGTAGACGGAACAGCAGAATTAAATGACGGTGCAATACAGCTCCTTGATGGAACCGGAGAACTGATGGATGGCTTATTCACCTTTGACGAGGAAGGAATCAGCAAGTTAACGGATCTGTTCGGTGACAACGTACAGGATGTGATCGATGAACTGAAAGCAGTCTGTGATGCAGGACGCGGTTACAAGATTTACTCCGATTCTGCTTCGGATATGGACAGCAGTGTGAAGTTCATTTACAAAACAGAAGCGGTCAAATAACGCGGATGGGAGTCTGATATGACGATACTGGAAATGGCGTTGATCGCCGCAGGACTGTCCATGGATATCTTCGCATGGACAGCCTGCCGAAGCACACTTTTTTCGAATGTTGGAAGAAAGAAGCTGTTCAGTTTTATCGGAGCCTTTGGGATATGGGAATTGATTTCCATATCTCTTGGCTTTTATGTGGCAAAGCTGCTCAGGATGACAAAGCTGCTGGATCACTCGGAAGGTTTTATAAAACTGATCGCCGTGGTAATCTTCTTTGCCCTGGCAGTCCGGATGCTGCTGCTTGCCATGGGAAAGGAGCTGATTGACGAACGAAGACAGGATGAGGTGCAGTTCCTTTCCCTGATGAAGGACACGTCCGTTATTGCAGCAAGAACCTTTCTTGTGGGGCTTGCGGTTTCCTTATGCAATACCGGAGTGATACAGCAATATGCACTCCTGCTTTTACTGGGAGTCCTGATGGCAGTTGCCGGATTGTATGCCGGCTATACCTATGGCTTTCAGATCAAATCCAAAGCTTATTTTGCAGGATTTCTGTGCCTGCTGGCTGCGGATGTGGAATTTATCGTGCGGTTTCTTGTGGCATAGTAAGTAAGGACCATATGCGACTTCTTTTATAATGAAAAACAGCTATAACGCCAGTATTTATCAGCGTTGTAGCTGTTTTTGGTACGCTTAATGGCACACATTTATGTAATAGGTGTTGATACAAAAGGGTCAACACCTATTTTTATTTAAGTAAGGAATATATTGGACTTGGTGACATGGAGACAGACAAAAGATATTTTTTTGTATCATAAAAGTACATTATTACTATATATGAGATTAAAAAATAGGAATGGAAATAATCTAAAGTTGGTGGAAGGATAATGAAGCAAACCACTGGAAGTTGCTAATTTATTTGCAGAGCATAATAATCTTTGAATATATATTAAATTATATAAATATAAAGGTTTACATATTTCATTTTAATGTATCTTTGCAACGGTGTACAAAGGGAACATAATAAAAAACTTAATAATGGACTGCCAATC
>ENA-ORSK01003102-ORSK01003102.1-human-gut-metagenome-genome-assembly--contig:-NODE-3102-length-10191-cov-2.863358_pt1 | contig 10191 bp, 6 predicted proteins | sample MGYA00242192_ERZ509159 | MGnify/ENA primary metagenome ERZ509159 (study PRJEB26280, sample SAMEA2338663) | human gut metagenome | biome: human gut; feature: human-associated habitat; material: faeces...
ATAACATCTGTGAATATGCACGTAAGCAGAACCTGCCTTATGCCACCGTTGAAGAGCCAGTTGACATAGAGGAATGTCCGAATCTGCCAGCCAATTTTGCAGTCGCTCCTTACGAGGCGGATGCATTGATTTTCGAAAAATCACTGAAGTATCGGCTTCATCCTACAAAGAATTATACGCCTGATGACTGGCGCCGTTACCGTAATGCCTATTGCCGTTTGGTGGAGGCCGTAGATGTGGAAATCGGAAAGATTGTGGATGAAATTGACCGTCAGAATCTTTGGAAAAATACGGTGGTCATTTTTGCAAGCGATCACGGGGATGGACAAGGGGCACACCAGTGGAATCAGAAGACGGCGCTCTATGAAGAGGTGGCGAACGTACCGTTCATCGTCTGTCTTCCTGGAGGAAAGAATGCCGGAAAGGTGCTCCCCCAATTGGTGAATGCTGGGGTAGACCTGATGCCGAGTGTATGCGATTGGGGTGGAGCGGAAGTGCCTTCCGGTCGAAAAGGAGTAAGTATCCGGCCAATAGCGGAGAAGGGTGATACGGCAATTCTCGGTCAGCCTTACATCGTGAGCGAGACGGTTTTTACCGAAACCGGTGGAGGTACGATGGGATGGATGGTGCGTACCACCGACTATAAATATATATTGTACAGCATGGGGCTTTATCGTGAACAGCTTTACGATATGAATTTCGACCGGGGAGAAATGCACAATCTGGCCGTGGAGAAAAAGTACAAGGACGTGGTGAAACGCCACCGTGAACTGCTGGCAGAGTGGATGAAGAATCATTCCAAGAACGAGGGAAAAACGAACTTACACTATATACCAGAATAGAAAAAAATAAGAAATATTTAGAAAACAATCAAATTGTTATGAAAAGGGAATATATGATAGCCGGTTTGCTTTTGTGCATCTCTTTTATAGGAGGGACATCTATGGCGGAGTCTCTGCCTTCGGCCAATAGCCCGGAAAACGGTACTGAATCGTTGCAGGTGCCCCACAAACCGAAAGGCACGAAGACGAGGCTGGGTGTTCAGGCACAGGAAGGACGTCCGACAGAGAAGAACGTGGAAAAAGTGAAATCGCAGTCGGGGAAGAACGGTGAGAGCAGAAAGATTGTGAAGAAAAAGACATCCGATCAGTCTTCACGTTATGTGACAGTTAAAACGAATGCTGTCTATTGGGCAGGAGCGATAATGAATCTTTCTGCTGAGGTGCAGCTTCATGAACATGTGTCTTTAGAACTTCCTCTCAACTGGAGTCTGTGGGACATTGAGCGGGAACATGGGGTACGTCTGGTGCTTTTCCAGCCCGAAGCTCGCTGGTGGATGAAAGGTGTGGGCAAAGGGCATTTCGTAGGAGTTCACACTCATGTCGGCGTGTTTAACGTGAAGTGGCAGGACGACCGTTTCCAGTTTACGGGCCGTCCTGCGCTCGGAGCTGGTGTTACTTACGGTTATTCGCTTCCTTTTTCCGAGCATTGGGGAGCGGAATTTCTTATCGGAGCCGGATATGCCAACATGCAGTATAATCAGTATTATAACATTGACAATGGGGCGCAGATAGGGAAGAAATCCTACAACTACTGGGGAATTACCCGTATTGGCACGTCATTGGTTTATCGTTTCTAATGAAGACTAGAATATCATGAAAAAAATTATGACATATAAGAATAAACTTGCGCGGTGGAGCATGATGTCCTTGTTTTCCGTGCTGGCGACCGGCTGTCTTACGGAGTTTCCGAAAGAAACGGCAGATGGAGAAATAGGAGTTGATCCCACATTGGTTACTGTGGAAGCGGAAATTTCGTTCGACCTGAATCTTCCCGATTCGGAGGATGAGAACGTAAAAAATCTGTATGTGACGAACGACCCAGACAGATGGCCGGATGCGCTCCATCGTATTACCTTAGCTGCATACGAAGGAACTGCTTTAGCGGAAAGAGTAGTTGTTTACGAAGATCTTCCGCTGACGAACCGTTTTCAGACAAAGGTGTCTGTCCCGTTACACGCACGCAACTACCGTCTGGCAGTGTGGGCGGACTATTATGGAGACTTTGATACCGATGCTATTGAGGAAACCGATTCGTGCTACAATACGCTCGATTTCACTACAGTGATGAAACCGAAAAACAAAAGTTATATCGGAAACAACCGTTTCGAGGATGCTTTCTATGCTTGTCAGGAATTGGACTTGACCCGTTATCGTGATGAATGGGGTGCTAAAGTGCCGGTAAGCATGGAGCTGTCGCGCCCTGTAGGACGTTTCGAACTGGTAGCGACAGATGTAGCTGATTTCCTGGCTGATGAGGATATTATGAATGTTTCTGATCCTACAGACGGTTCGGCATTCCGTGTATACCTTGATTATGATGGAGCTATGCCGGTTGGATATGATGTGTTGTCTGATGTGACTCGTCATGCTTTTGACGGAATGTCTTTCAATGGATCAATTCGAAAGACTGCTTTGGAAAGTGCGGGAGGTGAATATTCACTGTTGTTTGACTATATTCTTATTGATCCAGACAAAACAACATCTATTCCGGTTACGTTGAGGGTAGTCAGCGGTACGAATACAAGTGTTGAATATGCCAGATATTCGTTTCGTCTTCAGTGCAAGCGTGGAGTGAACACTGTAATCCGCGCCCCTTTCCTCACTACCGACCCGAATGGGGGTATCGGATTCGATCCCGATTTTGATGATGAAATAGATGTAGATTTGGACGATTGATAATCTTTTAAGTGAGATTGCCATGAAAAAGATATTCTTATATGCAATGCTGGCTTTGGGCGCAGGACTTTCGGCATGTACAACGAAAGACCTTGACTGGGAATCTCCCAATGGAAATTCCGGTATGGTTGAGGTAGAGATTCCTGAAGGAGGAACACCGACAGATGGAACTGATGCCCCCTTTCCTGAAACACCGGAAGGCTATCAGCTTCGCTGTATTCTTGTAAGCGGAGAAAACCGCTACGAGATGGTTGAGTCGGAGTCTGTGAACAATAAGTTTTATTTTACTGATGTTCCTGTTGGTGCTGAAGTGTTTGTGTGGGCAGATTTTATTGAGGAGGATGCTGTGTCCGATGAGAACGGACGTTATGCTGACTTATATTATGATACGCAGCAGATACCGGTAATCAGTTATGTAGCCGACCGGATGACGGACGGAAGTTTGTTTAATAACGATGCTTGTGATGCTTTCTATGGGCATGTAGCAGCCGGAGAAGGAACTGTGCTTACTTTGAAGCGTCCGTTCGCAAAAGTGACTTTCTCTAATGAGGATGCGATAACCCTTGCCGGAGACATTGAGGTCAGTTATGAAGTTTTCAATAGGTTTGATATAGTGAGAGGAACAGCATCTGGACAGGGCACAATCAGCTATACCGGTGAGGTGGCTGACCGTGCAGCCCGGGTGTGGTTCTCTAACTTCCTTTTTGCAAACCCTGTGGAAGGAAAGGTGGTACTGTCGGATATTTCCATTGAGGGAGACGGGGTACTGAAGCTTTTCGATACATCTAACTTGCAGCTGGCGGCTGGTGGCGGTCTGGTGGATGCGCATTTCAATTGGACGGATGCTAATGCCAGCATAAAGGTGGATGTAAGCTTTGACGATCCGGATGCTCCGAGAGTGGGCGACTATTATTATAGCGACGGCACATGGTCGCCCATGCTGAAAAGCGGAAAGACACCTGTCGGGGTGATATTCGCTTTAGTCGATGAAGGCGAAGCCGCTTCGGATGTAGTGGAGAATTATGAAGGAGTGGCTTTTGACGGAAATGCGATTCATGGCTGGGCAGGAATACGCTTCAAGCCCGCGATTTGTACAGATTTCCACTGCAACCGGCACTGCCGGAAGCACGATTGAAGGCATAGAAGGTGTGGCCACGCATAATCTTAATGATGGAACCACATGCACGGATATTATGGGATATGCGAACACAAAGGCATGGAAAGCCAATCAGCTTTCTGAAGGCAAGACTTATTCTGCCTTGGAGGCTGTGGATAACTATCCGCTTTCTGTTCCGGTCACGGGAAACAGTGGCTGGTACCTTCCGTCCTTGAAACAGCTTTTGGTATTGCGCGACGCTTATAATGATGAAGGTAGCAAGGTAAAGTCGGCCTTGCAGGCCTTGCCCGAACAGGAGGAGGTGACTTATGTATTGGCCGATGGCACAGGAAATGATGCTTATTATTGGTCGAGCACGGCACGTAGCGGAGATGACGGAAACCAGGTATGGCTGTTGCGTTTCAATGCGACGGTAGATTCCTATACGGCATCTACTACAGGAAACTCTGGTCGCCATGTCCGTCCGATACTGACATTTTAATTAATGAAGAATTAAGAATGAAGAAATAAGAAGTAAGAATTAGTTTGTGACGCTTAAAAACTTAAGAACTTAAAAATAAAGTCTCGCAATCGCTTTCCCCTTGGGGGGAAGCGGCGGGGCTACAAACAATAAACACCATGAAAAAGATTCTTTTATATTCAACACTGGCTCTGGGCGTGGGACTGTGCTCGTGCAGCCAGGAAGATTTGGGAGAGAGCCCGGCTCAGGCTGTGGGACAGCCCGTTACGATATCGGTGCAGTTGCCGAGCGAAGTGGGAAGTGACGCTGTGTCGCGTGCACTTCCTGTTATTCCGGACGGACATCAGTTGCGTTGCATACTTTATGTGTCGGGTAACGGAGAAACACCGGTACGTCAGGAAACGGTTCTTGCTGATGCAGGAGGAACCATCTCATTCACTTTTACTCCAGCTACTGATACGTATACATGCTCGTTCTGGGCGGATTTTGTTTCAGACACTGACACAAATGCCGATGGGCGTTATGATGATTTGTATTATGACACGCAGCGTATTCCGGACGTAACTTATTCTTCAACGTTGGCGGATGGACACAGCTTTTATAACAACGATGCCTGCGATGCTTTCACAGGACATTTTACTGCCGCTGAGGTTACGGGCGGTACGGTGGTTTTGAAGCGTCCGTTCGCGAAGGTGAACTTTAAAGAAAAGACTTCGGAGGTGTCGGGAAACATTGCGGTCACGGGTTATGCTGTCAATAACGGAATGAACATTACGGACGGAACGGTAAGCGAAACGAGAGCAAATCTCCCGGACTATAGCGGAGCGGTTGCCGGTGATGGCGTGTGGTTCTGCAATTATCTGTTTGCAGACGGAACAAGCACCGGGCTTCCGGAAAGCATTTCCATGACGGTTGGCGATGGAGGAGCGACTTCCATTTCTACCGATGGGCGGCTTCTGAATGCCAATACGCAATATAATCTGAGCTTTGAGGCGAACGTGGGCGAGGTGGTTCCGGCTCCGCAAGTGGGCGATTATTATTATAGCGACGGAAGTTATTCTTCTGCATTGTATGAGAACAAGGCCGTTGTCGGTGTGGTGTTCGCAGTAACAGGTGATGGAAGTGCAATAGACAGTGATTTGCCCGCTTACTACGAGGATGTGACTTTTGCGGATGGTGAAATTCACGGCTGGGTTATTGGCTTGAAGGAATGTGCTTCTTCTGCTTTCTCGGCCGAAAAATTAAATAATGTATCAGATGTTGCCGTTGCTTACATTACTGCTTCTACAACAACTTGTGATGAAATAAAAGGTTATGCCAATTCGCAGGCATGGAAGGCAGGTGCCGGCGGTGTGGATCTTCCGGCATTGGATGCAGTTGATGCCTATGAACTTGAGGCTCCGTTGACTGAAACCAGTGGCTGGTACATTCCGGCTTTAGGACAGTTGCTGGCTCTGCGAGAGGCCTATAATGCAGAGAGTAGCAAAGTACTTGAGGCATTGACCGCTCTGAATGGAGATGGGGAAGCTGATCTTATGGACACTTCTGCTGAATCTGGTAATACCCACTATTATTGGTCAAGTACTTATCATACTAATATGACAGAACTGGGACTTATGCGCTTCTTTCCGGTTAGCGGAGAAACAAATTATGTTGCCCGTACACAATCGGCAACAACAGGCCGCCACTGCCGTCCCATCTTGACTTTTTAAAAACAACAGATATTGGTTGGCATACAGAAATCATAAACCTTTAAATAACAGACATCATGAAAAAAAGTATTTTATTTCCAGCACTGGCTTTGAGCGTGGGACTGTTTTCATGCAGCCAGGAAGATTTGAGCGGAAACGCATCTCAGTCAGATCAGCCCGTAACCGTTACGGTGCAGCTTCCGGACAATGTTGCCGGCAGAGCTTCTTCACGCTATATTCCGTCAGCTTCCGACGACGCGCATCAGTTGCGGTGCATCCTTTATGTAACCAATAGCGACGGCTCTTGGAGCGAACGCATCGAGAAGGTGGAATCGGAAGCCGTTGGCGAAACCTTCAGCTTTACCTTTACTCCGCAGGATGCGAACGACTATAAATGTACGTTCTGGGCAGACTTCATTGAAGATGATGCTGCCGTTACGGGAGATGGCAACGAAAAGAAATATGCCGACTTGTATTATAACACACAGAGCCTGCCTGCAGTAACTTACAATACGGGTGTGACCACAGACGGAAGTCTTTTCAACAACGAGGATTGCGACGCTTATTGTGGAACGATTCCCACTGGAGGCAGCTTGAGCATAAAACTGAAACGTCCGTTCGCAAAGGTTAGCTTTGAGGATAAAGGTACTACCGCATCCTCTGCTTCTTCAATCAGCGTAAGCGGATATGGAGTGTATGGCGGATTCAACATTGAAACCAATGAGGTGGTTGAAACTGAAACCCTGATTTCAGGGACTGATATTGAACCAGTGAAAACAGACAACGTGTTCTTCTATAATTACCTTTTTGTAGGAAATAAGAATGAATTGCCTGATGACGATAAGCAGTTCTCACTGACAGTTGACGGCACTACCAAAACCATATCAACAGAGAATATAACATTGACTTCCAACACGGAGGTGAATGGCAGTTTCGACTGGGGAAGTGCTTCTGGAAGCGATAAAATAACCGTTACGGTTGGTTTCAATGATACATGGATTGACCCGAACGCTCCGAAGGCAGGTGACTATTATTATAGCGATGGAACCTGGTCTGCCACTTTGAATGGTGAAAAGACCGCTATAGGTGTGGTATTCGCAGTGAAGGGTGACGGAAGTGCCATCGATTCTGATGTGGTGTCTAATTATAGAAGTGTGACATTTAAGGATAATGCGATTCATGGTTGGGTAGTTAGTTTGAAGGAAATAACCCCTACACCGAGATTTGCTTCTTCTTCGGATGGCCAAAAAGGGGCTACTGTGAGCAGTATAAATGGGGTAAATACCGAAACGACAGATATAAAAGGTTATGCGAATTGTAGTGCATGGAAGAGTAATACATTGGCTAATGAAGCAGTTTATACGGCATTGCTTAAAGCAGAATCGTATGCTGCAGACTATTCGGCCACATTGTCAGTAACTGGAACAAGTGGTTGGTATATCGGTGCGATTGCTCAGATGGATGTTCTCCGTTCTGCATACAATGTAACTGACAGTAAGGTAAAGGCTGCTTTACAAGCTTTAGAAGATGATAGTAAAGCTGATCTGTTCGCCACGGGAGGAGCTTCTTCATATTATTGGTCAAGTACAGCCAATCAAGGTGCAGATAAGAATTCAGTCCGGACTATTGTGTTCGATGCTTCTGAATCATATATGAGTACTCATAATGGAGATGCAGGTCGTCATTGCCGTCCCATTCTGACTTTTTAATCAATCTTTGAAAAAGACAACTACCACAGCTTCTTTCATTTGAAAGTCAGCTTTCAGTACTTTCCAGACAGTACTCCAGTACTTCCAAGTAGGTACTCCAGTACTGCAAGGAAAGTACTCCAGTACTTCCTAGGAAGTACTGGCTTTGTTTAAGAGCTGTAAGGTAATTATTTATCTTTATAGAGGAATCTATTATGAAAAAACTGTTATTATATTCAGCTTTGGCATTAAGCATGGCTTTTTCCTCATGTAGCCGGGACGACAATACCAATCCGCAGACACCGAAAGGGGACGGCACCGTGACCGTCACGGTAACCTTGCCCGATGGAGTCCTGGCCGATGCCGGTTCGCGCGCCATGCCGTCTGCCTATCCGGGGCACAAGCTCCGCTGCATCCTTATCGTGGAGGAAAACGGAGCGGTGACCATCAGGCAGGAAAAGCTGGCAGACGAGGCGCAAGACGGAAGCTTCTTCTTCGACATCACCCCGGAGAGCGAGGACTTCAAGTGCTCGTTCTGGGCGGACTACATCAAGGAGGATGCTTCTGCAACAGACGGAAGATATCCAGATTTATACTATAACACTGAGTCACTCCCTACGGTGAGCTATAAAGTGACAGGAAACGAACTGTTCAATAATGATGCATGCGATGCTTTCAGCCTTTCGCTTCTTAACGGAGCAACCGCCGGGACGATGACCCGTCCGCTGGCTAAAGTCAGCTTTGCCGACGAAAGGCCTGAAACGGTGGCTTCGGCAGGAAATGTGTCGGTAAGCAACTACAACGTTTATAACGGCTTTGACATCGTGAACGGAACGGTAAGCGACACGCCTGTTTCAATCTCTTATTCCGGGCCTGCAGCCGATGCGGACAATGGCGTGTGGTTCTACAACTACCTGTTTGTGGGAAACAAGAACAGTCTGCCCGGAAATCTCACGATGAAGGTGGGAGAGAATACGCACGATGTGTCTACGGAAAACATCACGCTGACCGCCAACAGGAAGATAAACGCCACTCTCAACTGGGAGCGTGCGAACGGTATCATCACGGTGGGCGTGAGCTTTGATGATCCGAATACTCCGAATGTGGGCGACTATTATTACAGTGACGGCACATGGTCGACGTCTTTGAACGCTGAAAAGACCGTTATCGGTGTGGTGTTCGCCACCTCAGAAACGGAAGCGGCCGCCGATTCCCCCGAAAACTACGACGGTGTGACTTTCGAGGATGGAAAGATTCATGCTTGGGTGATGGGATGGCGTGATTTGCATCCTACCCCCCGCTTTGTCAATGCAAGTGCCGAACAGGGTGCTTCCGGCTCTACGGTTGAAAGCATAGAAGGTGTAGGTCAGGGAGAGAATGACATATATGGCTTTGCCAATTGTAATGCCTGGATTGGGAATGTCCTTACCAGTCCTAAAGTGTATGTCGCCTTGCCGAATGTAATGGATAGTTATGCTGGTAATTATAATGCTTCTGTTCCAGAAGGAAAGACGAGCGGATGGTACATTCCTGCAATCGGTCAGTTGGCAGCGTTGCGTAATGCCTATATTGCGGAAGACAGCAAGGTGAAAGCTGCCCTGCAAGGGCTGGTTGATGCCGGTTACGGTTCGGGAGATGCCAATGCCAAGGTTCTTCTGGTAGAGAAGAATGATGCCGGATCAAACCAGTATTATTGGTCAAGTACGGCATACGAAGGCTCTTCAAGCAATAGTGTTATGCGTATGACTTTTGTGAATGAAGATGGAGTTGCCGTCACAAATCAGAATGGAGGAAGTTCTGGCTCTCCTTGCCGTCCCATCCTGACTTTCTGACGAGAAGATCAGCAATGGCATTCGATTGCATACAAATAAATAGGTTTCCATAATCAGAAAGTGCCTTCCCCTTGTCCGGGCCGCGTTCGGCAAGGGCAGGGCGGAGGCACTTTTTTATCAGCCTTGATCACCAAATAATTGAAGAACGTATGAAACATATAATTTATCTGCTGGGAATCGCTTGCGCGTGTTTGACTTCTGCCTGTTCGGATGATGAGATTCCCGCATCAGCTGTAGATGCCGAGGCGGTGGACACTCCGGAAGCATGGCACGACAAGACTCGCACGCAGCCTTACCCGAAGCTCTCGAACGAGCTTTATCTGAACCCTCCGCCGCTCATCGTGCCGGAGTCTATGAAGACGGGAGAGAAACTTCAGTTTGCCCTTTCGCAGGATGAGGGCTTTCCGGAAGCTTCGACCCAGCTTTCGGAAGCGGACGAATGGTGCATGTTCAACCCCCACCGGGAGCTTGAAGCCGGGACGTGGTACTGGCGTTACCGTAACGTTTCCGCCAACGGAACGGAAGAAGCATGGAGCGAACCTATCGCTTTTGAGGTGAAGCCGGAAACTCCCGTGTTTGTGACTCCCGACTTTTCCGCCTTCCGTGCAAACATTTCGCAGGCAGGGCTGGATGTGCATCCGCGCCTGTACTGCTATCTGAACGGA
>ENA-ORSK01003108-ORSK01003108.1-human-gut-metagenome-genome-assembly--contig:-NODE-3108-length-10167-cov-5.108683_pt1 | contig 10167 bp, 8 predicted proteins | sample MGYA00242192_ERZ509159 | MGnify/ENA primary metagenome ERZ509159 (study PRJEB26280, sample SAMEA2338663) | human gut metagenome | biome: human gut; feature: human-associated habitat; material: faeces...
GGTCATAGGGTCTGTATCCTGATGCTTTCCGGCATTATTATCCTGAAAATATTTCGGAAGGTAATCAGCCTGCATATGTATGTCCTTTGCATCCATGTTCTGTAAATAGACATAAATAATGGTATTACTGTCGTCTAACGTGATGGCATATTCATATCGGTCGGTCCAATTTGCCATTGCCACATATGCAACGCTGCAATAATTTTTTTCATCCTGATAGAGCATATTCGTCTGATCCTGATAAGAAAATTCCAAATTACGCAGACGTTCTGTTTCTGCCTCATACTGTTCCCTGGTATATTGATTTTCCAAATAGATCTGGCAGGTTGCTGCAAAGATTTCATCACGGGTCTGATAATAAAAATCTTGTGAAACGGTATCCATATCTGCGGAAGGGAACACCGCTAACGGACTGTATACTCCCTTTCCCTCTAATTTGTGGTATGCTTCTCCCTCCCGGGAAGTGATTCTTGTCCCATAAATAAAATGATAGCATACGTAAGACAAAACTGTCCCCAGCACAATCACTGCTGCCACAACTGCAAGCACTGCTGCCACAACTGCAAATACTACTTTCTGCTTTTTGGTCATTTTTTGTTCCTCCCCCAATTATCATCGCAATATCATTCTTTTTCCAACAGGTAAAAAGCACAATCCATCGTAAGAATAACAAACTGTGTATTACCGGAAATCATTATGTCCACTGCCGGAGGCTGTCGTTTTATTCCATCTCTCGTGCCTCTTATTTCCAGATTCTGAAATTCATCATAATTCAGAATCCAATCATAGAGTTCCGGATCGTCTTTTATAGCTTCCTTTACATAATAGATTAAATTACGTTCTTTTATAGGAGATACCTCATAAGAAGGTTCTAAAATCTCGCATTGATAACGTTCATATTTTTCAAGCCCTTCACTGGAAAATACATCTTCATTTATCACAATATGATTGCCTATGATATCATGTCCTTCCGGATAATTCGTATAATCGTTTTGTACGTGTGTAAAGCCAAGCAATTTCGTAACTTTCCACTCACCAAAAAGCAATTCTTTGATCTCATCCATGGATAATTCGTCCACACTGCCATCTGCCGTTTCCGAATCTGGCTCTATCGTTTCTTCCGCATTCAGGTTTTCCGATTCTGTCTCGAGCATATTATTAATTCCGATAATTGATAGTTTCCAAGGTCCTGTTCCTTTATAAACATTGTCAAACCAGATTTGTCCATCCCCCATCATCACCCCTTGCCAATTACAAAACATTTTTCGGCATGTTTCAGCACGAATAGCCTCTACAAATTCTTGATTCAGCTTTCCATCAATATCGAGTTTTAAAAAATCTTCACGATTATTAACCGTAGTACCATTTATTGCAATAGGATATGAAATTTTCTCGGATAGCGCATCCCAATCATGCTTTAAAACATCATTTTTAATCTCTTCAGCAAATTGCTCCACTTCTTCTGTTTCGCTGCTTTGAAAGCTTTCATCACTTTCACGTACTTCATAGTCTTCTGTATCACTCATGGCAGGCATCTTTTTTTCTTCAGGTGTACTGTCTATATGCTGATTTTTCATCAAAAATGCGTAAGACATAATCATCCCCAGCACAATCACTACCGCCACAACCGCAAATACTACTTTCTGCTTTTTTGTCATCTTTTTGTTTATCCCCTATTATCTTCTATTTTCTTCTGTAAATGAAAAATATGGAATCTCCAGTTCTTCAACATTACCTTCGTTTGCATTCAACTATTCCCTATAGTCCGTCTCATCGCCTTACATATTTTCAAAAAATTTCTAATCCTCTACAATCTCTTCTCCATAATCATAGATAGGCATCTGACCGGAAACATAAACATCAACATTATAGATTTCACCGGTCGCTTCCCCCGGTATGCCGAATTCATGGAAACATTCTCCTAAAGCATAACGATAAATGGTATATCTCTCTTTGCCTATATAAGTATGTTTTTCATAAGAATCTCCATATTGTTCGACCATTTGAGAATAAGTATTTCCGGAATATATGCCTCTCGAGGTATGTGCAAATGTTTCATTACTGCTGATTCTTATTCTGACACATTCTTTTTCAAGAAAATAAACTTGTATAAATTGAGCTTCCCCATCACCTACGTTATAATAATAATTATATTTTTTGTTATCCGAATCCTCAACCTTTTCATACAACAGCCCCATCTCATCCAGCTTCCCCAATATTTCTTGCTCACCTTCATATAAGGAAACTGAAAAATCCCCTATATTGATAATGACATCCATATCTGGCTGTGCATTTTTTGCATTCGGCATTTCATCAATTTTATTCCTTATAGCCGCTGCTGTTTCTTCTATACTTTTTTCTCCGTTAAAATAATACAAAGCCTCTGCCTGCGTAATCCCTATTAAAGGAAGGTCACTGCGCTGCATTACCTTCGTATTATTTATCATCTCCCTCACATCCTGTATATCCTCATCTTGTGCCGCATAAACATTTTCATAGGTACTGCCAATTTCGTATGTCAGAATAGGAAGTTTCTCTCTTTTTCCATCCGATGTCTGATAATATTCCTGCTTTCTGCTATCACTAAGCTGTTGATCCAGCACATCTTGCAATATTGAGAAATTCCAATTGGGAGCAATCGTTTTCTGTCCTTCCTCAGTAAAATAGCTTTCCACAAACTTCCATGCTTCTTCTTTGTGCGTGCTTTGACTGTTAATGGCGAAACAGTTGTCAAAAATAAATATTCTTCCCTTTCCCTCTGCTCCCGGAAATCCTGTATAGACTGCATCCTCACCCCATATGGATTTTTTATATAAATATTGTTGCATGTCACCTATGCACTCAAGATTGAATGGAATTTTTCCTTCCCGCATCAAAAGGTCATTCGTTTGAAACATCGCCTGTTGCGGTAATTGTTCTGCAATTTTTATATATTGTTCCAATCTGTTATCTTCCGTTTCCCCGGAATATCCTCCGCAGATTGCCCCTTCCTGTAAAAATAAATCCCGTGAAATCATAGGATCCTCTTCACATTCTCGAACGGCCCGCAAGGCTTCCTCGAAGGTAAAATTTTCTTTGTTACTGCACCATTTTTCTTTTGTTATCAATGTATATAACACAAAATTCGTTGGCAACATATACAAGCCACCATCCGCTGTCAAAACCTGATACGCGGAATCAACGATGTCCTCTTCCCCAATCACATCACTTTTCTCCAGATAGGGAATAAGATTCTCTATTGCGCCCTTTTCTGTAAGCACTTCCACATCCATCTCATCTGTCGAAAAAATAATGATATCAGGTCCTTTTCCTGTCAAAATATCATCATACAAACAGCTAATTCCGTCGCTTATATTTTCTTCGCAATAATCATGTATTATGATTGTTATTCCGTCATTTTTACCATTAAAATCAGCTACTGCTTCCTGTAATGTCGACGCTCCCCCGATATCTCCAAGTATAATCTCCGTTTCAGGTTCTTCCGCCACAACTGCAGCAGTCTCTTTCTCCCATGCAGATGTATTCGTCCCGGTGTCTATTTCTCCACAGCCCATTAACAGCAAAGATGATACTGTACCTACAAGCAATAATGCTATTGTTTTAAAAGTTTTCATTCGTAATCCCCTCGCACGTCATCGCAATATCATTCTTTTTCCAACAGGTAAAAAAACAAGCACTGCTGCCACAACTTCCCACTGTATAACTTAACTTGTCTTCCGTAAATTCAGGAAAGGACGCACCTCTACGTTCTCCGGTCTCTTCCCATCATATAACAATTGCACATACTGTTCCGCTTCTTCATCGGAGACATCTTCCTGATCCGTAAATACTATCATTATTAGTTCAATTTCACTTTGTTCCGGCTGCTTTCTAATTATGTTCAGGGAATGGAAATACATCTCGCTGTAACCAATTCCTCACTCACTAAATGGTGTACAATCACTAATTGCGCCGGTTGATTCTCTGATGTCTGCTCGTAAAATTCGTCCAGCAATTCTGCTCCGCTGCATTCCCTTGACTGCCAATCCAAGACATACACCGGATAATCTTTGAGTTCTTCTATATTTAACGGAAGGACGGATAATTCCTGTCTGATTACTTCCGGATCGGTTTTCCCTTTTAAATTTTCCAAACTGAAATCTTCCAATAAATCAACCGGTTCAGTCTCTTCATTTGATACAGCTGTAGTCGTTATGGTATTAGGTGTCATCTCCTCGGTAACTTCTGAAGTATTCTGTTCTGTATCATTCTGTTCCGGTCTATTCTGCCCACAGCTTACCATGCTTAACATAATTATTAATAATGCCACACACCTCATCTTTGCTTTGTACATACTTTTTCTGAATCCTCCTCCCACAAGATTTTTCAAAAGCCTTTTACCATACGTATTCCTCCAGCATCCTCTTTATAGAAATACCAATTCTTTCATCCTGTTTCTCACTCTCTGTAAGCGACAATGTCACACTCAATGGATCTTCCAGTTTCTTATTCTTAAAATCAATAAAGTATCCGAGTTCCAGAACAACGCATCCTATTTCTTCCCCGGAATGTACCTGCTTCATTTTTCTAATTCCGGATTCTGTTATTTCTTTTTTGGTAATTGCATAAGTCGGATATTCATTATCCGAAAGTAATGAGTACTCACATAGTGCAGTGATTCCTGCCTTTTTTCCCAATTGAATATCCTCTTTTAGTTCATACCTTGCAATCACAGGGTTTCTCAATATGACCCGTACATCATTCCACAGTTTCTGAATATCCGCTGGAACAGTTATCACCCTGGATTTACCCTTCATACCCAAAATATCCACATTCAGATACTCAATTTCATCAAAGCACCTGTTTGCAGACATTTTCGTAACGCCTAATCTTATTGCAGCTTTTGATGCAGTAACATTTTCCCATTTTTCATATATTGCAACCAATATAACTTTTTGTGTTAAAAATGAAATTAAATGAACCGGAGAAATTTTCCTTTCATTCTCATTGGACAGCAAATATCCGATAAAAGGCAAGTACACCTGTTTATCTTTCAGTACAAAGGGAATTCCCTCTTCCAATAATTTTTCTTTAATATAAAATGATGTAGAATCAAAAAAAATGGCGCAATTAAGACCTGCTGCCTTTTCAATTTTAATCCAGTCCTTTCTAAGCGCTGCCAAGCCAACATCTGCCTTGGGTTGAATTGCTATCCATGGTGAACCGTTTGTTTCAACCTTATAAAAAGTGTATCTTCCACGAAAGGCCAGGGGCAGCTTCTCATTCAAATATTCAGTTTCTTCTATCATCACATTTTGACGCAATGTTTTTTCCAAAAAATTCTTCATATAGTCACCATTTTTAAAAATGTAACTCTTTTTATGTTACATTTTTAAAATAGCATATTTTTATTGCACATTCAATATTTAATGATAAAACATTCCGTTTCAGAAAAAATTTTCAAAAGTATCTATCTCACGTGTGCGTGAAAACGATAAATTATTGACCAAAACATCTGGATCTGTAACAAATTGGTTCGACGCTGTCGAACTTTTTCCAAAATCTAGTAATTCAATTTTGTTCGGCGCCGTATTAATCATTATCCCATTATCTTTTCGTATCTTTGACTCTTCAAGGTAGGAATCTCTCTTAATTTCCGCAGCGTCGCTCCTTATTTTTGTGCATTGCACGGTTTTTGGTAATGATATTTTACCCAATCATTACTTTAACTTAAAGTATGCCAATTAAGCTCAAATAAATCACTCTCAAATAGCTTTTCTTTCCAATCATTATACTCTCCTTCATCTAAACGAAGAGAGTCTTCATAAAATCGCACAAAGTATATTTTTTTATCACCATCTTTATCATCTTTAAACGGAAAATTATCCTTGTATTCCGGGCATGCGTTTAAATCTAACTCTTCAACACTGGCAATACATTCGTACATATTTTCCATTTCATTATACCGATATACTTCATACGGCCAAAAGTCATCATTATATGTATATCCCGAATGTGATGCCGGAGCATATATCAATCCATTTTCATAAAATCTACATCCATAATAGTAGTCAAATAATAATTCAAGCTCTTCTTTTTTCTCGGAAAATCGGTAAATATATTGTGCACTGTCCGAATTGCACGTTCCTTCAACTCCTATCAATAGCTCATCTATACCATCATCATTTATGTCATATATCACGAATTCATTGGGATATGCCAGCTCTTTTTGTTTTTCAAAACCAGTACCATTATCAACATAACAATAATCTCCGTTTGGCAAATATCCCGTATTTTCCAGTTCTTCGACCGCGTTTAAATAAATTTGATTTATTTCAGTATGATTCCCTATCTCAATCACATAATCATAACTATAGGTGTGCACATACAACCGGTCATCCTTCTCTGCCATGAGGTCCGGCATCTTTTTCAGAGGCAGGCGGTCGATCACCTCTCCGGTATTTTTATCCAGCTGATAGAGATAATCGTCCTCTGCGGTAAAGCCATAGCCGCAGAAGATCACGTCCCCTTTCACGAGAAAATTCATGCTGTTATAAGTCTGGTCTGCACTTCGCCACAGCAGTTTCTCATTTTCCAGATCATAGGCAAACATAAAGCAGGTGTCCGGCTGGGCATAGCCGTTCATTACCGAAGCCCCATAGAAGATCCCGTTCTCAAGGCGGGCGTTATTGCCGTTGACGTACCATTTGTCTGTAGGGTATTCCAGTACATACAGGCAGTTCTCGCCGTCGAAAATGCTCAGTTTTCCTTCGTCCCACTGGTAGGTGTAGTTCTCATCATAGAAGCAGTCCCAGTTCTCACCGATCATGGGGAGAGAAATGTCTTCGGCTGCGTCGTACCACTCATACGCCATGGTGACATTGTTGTTCGTCTCGGACAGAATCTTCAGGGAATAAGGCTGTGCGGGTGTCCCCTCCGGGTGAAACTCCGCGATTCCGGTGAAGTCTATGGTAATTTCTTTGGGTGCAGCCGGATTTTCCTGTGCTGTGGTTTCCTGCGGAACCTCTGTCGTAACAGAAGCTGTCTCTGTGAAAGTCTCCGCAGATGTCTCTGCCACCGGCTCTGTCGGCTGCTTCTCCGCCGTCGTATTCTCCAAAACACTCGTTTCCCCGGCACCACATCCCGTCAACAGACAGGCAGTCAGCGCTAAAATGCTCAATTTATATTTTTCACTCATCATTGATCCTCTTTTCCATAATCAGTATGTTATTACTTTATTTCCTCTAAAAAAGAAGGCTCTGCCGATATAGCAGAGCCTTTGACATTTTCTTTCAAGACCTACGGTCTCTAGCCAGATTGTGGTAAATGTCAAACCCTTATAAAGCTCATAAGGCACTGCTCTCTGGCACAATACCTTACTTCTGCGCTTGGCAGGCACTCAAGTTGCCTATCGTTAATGTCATATTAGCTGTCTACAAAAAATATGTCAATCAAAATGCCTAATTTCATAAAGAATTAATATTTTGTATTTGCTGTGGGTTACGTTCGCGGGGTATCTGAATCTTGGGGTATGGTGGCTGAATTCCAGATAATCAGCCGCAATCTTTCCATTCCGGAGGTATTCGGCGCATGTAATGCCAATAAACGTCTCCCTGAAAAGTCTTCAAACAACATTCCATGACCTCCAAATGGACAGGTTGGTTCCGGATTTTGTCTCCACGGTCCCCGAATGCTTCCACTCAGGCTATAAGCGGTGCCTAACGCATAACCCTCTTGTGCAAAGCTTGACCAAAGCATTTTCAATACTCCATTTTCATGAAATAGGAACGGTCCATCTGTGACATAATTTTCTCCTTCCGCCTGCACCACATCCCCGGTATCCGGTACGCTCCACGATGCATCTGTTGCATGAAACAATACCACCGGATCGCCCTTTGCAGCAGTTAAATCTTCTGTTAATTCCACTGCGCAGATAGCACCATCATGAATTTGTGTCCACTCATGGGAGAATATCAAGCACGGTATCCCATTCTCTACATACAGAGTTCCATCCAGGCAATCCCATTCAGCCGGCGTGACAGGTTTGTCAGAAATAGCGGTGTATGGTCCTATAATGTTCTCCGACCGGAATATCTGCACACCTCTGTGATGCCCTTCTGCATAAAAACTGGCAATCAAATACCATTTTCCAAGATACTTATGCACCTCCGGTGCCCAAAAGTTCTTATTTGCCCAAAAGTTTTGCGGTGGTCTGAATGCATATCCTTCCTCCACCCATTCTTCTAGGTTCTCACTGCGATAGACCTTGAATCCTTCTCCTTCTCCATTCCACGGATCCGAATCCGTCGTGCCAAACAAAAAGTACTGATTCGTTTCCTTATCTGCCACAATATACGGATCCCGTATTCTAATGTCGGTGTTCCTCATAATCCGTACCTCCTATGTTTGTTTAACCTCTACAAATTCCTTCCTTTCCATATGCTGTCCGCAGTTCTCAAGATCACCTCCCCGAAAACACAAGTTTCTGATCTTATGCTCTTCAGAAAACCCGCTCAGATATATGCTGTAATTTTCCGGCAACATAATATCTTCAAACAGAATATCCTCTACTTGACCTGCTCGTTCATCGGAAGACCATTTATCTCTTGTAATCACGCAGCAGATTGCATAGTTGCTCTCCTGCCGGATGCGAATATTACGAAATACAATGTGATGTACTTTTGCAGCATCGCAGATATATACTGCAAGTGCTCCCACTTCTGTTGTCCAATCTGCCATGCTGTGCAGCACATCACAATCTTCAAATATTGAATTATATATATCATGTCTGGATTCTCCGGCTACACCGAAAGCGCGAACCTTATCATTCCATACAATGCATTTTCGCACTGTAATATCATGTGTCTCCACCTGCTTTGTAAGCGCCATGCTTTTCAAACAGATTGCATCATCTCCTGTCCGCAGGAAACAATTCTCAATCAACGCATTCTGCGTATCTACAAGATCAATTCCATCACTGTTCTCCCGATATGCCAACAATCGCGCCCGGTTCACATGAACATTCCTGCAGCCGAAAAACGGAAGCGTCCAGTGCGCTGCACCTATAAATATAACATCTTCAATTTCTATGTTTTCACAGTCGCAGAAAACCATGCTTCTCCGTGCATGCCAATCCAATGCTGTCAGGTCTATTATTCCCGCACCACAGATTCGAATATTTTTCTTCTTATTTGCGGAAATAAGATCCTGATAATTTGTTTTTCCTGCCCAATCATTTTCCACCAGTATTTCATCTGTTTCATCCGGCTGTATCGGTGTCAGAATCGCTCCCGGTGCCAGCACAACTGTCTGTCCGCTTTGCAACTCCAACGTGCGAATTTTGTGAATTCCCGGTTCAAAATACAGTACTTCCGGATCTTCTGGATTATCAATATTCTTAAATTCCGCCCGGAAAATTGCCAGAGGATGCTGATAGCCTTTATTTATCTCAATCATCAAATTGGCAGACTCTGTATCAGCAAAATGAATTTTGTGGTTCTCCACTGTTGCAGCAATATGTAAATTTTCCGGCAGAATCTCTGCGTCCCATACCGGAACCAGTGATTCTGCTGTAAAATCTCTACTGCCCCACGGAATCACCACAAAACTCTGTGGTCCCCCATGTGTAACCGGCGTATCATATACCGGCAGTTCCTCTTCTCCACTATAAAATTTCCAGTATGAAGACCTTACAATCCCTGTAGGATACGCCCCGTGAGGATCTGCCCCCTGTAGGCGATATTTGCATCGGTCCTTTGCCTGTTGTCGTTTTTCCTGCTGTTCGGACGCTATTTTCACACCGTCACCCCTTTACTGCACCGGATGTCATTCCAGACATGATCTGTTTCTGTGCACAGAAATATACAATAATCACCGGCAGGGAAACAATCACAACATCCGTGAACACCAGATTCCAATCCGAACTGTGCGTACTGAAAAAATTATAAATCGTAAGCGGTAACGTGTAGTTCTCTGAAGTATTCAGGAAGTAAATAGTTGTTCCGAAATCATTCCAGATATTCATAAAAGTCAATATAAACAATGTCACCGTCATGGGTTTCATCAGCTGGAAAATAACCCGGAAAAACAATGTCCATGTACCACAGCCGTCCAAAATGGCAGCCTCGTCAATATCCCTGGGAATCGACTTCAATGCTCCGATATACAGAAAAATTCCGAGTGGCAGGG
>ENA-ORSK01003109-ORSK01003109.1-human-gut-metagenome-genome-assembly--contig:-NODE-3109-length-10164-cov-53.552973_pt1 | contig 10164 bp, 11 predicted proteins | sample MGYA00242192_ERZ509159 | MGnify/ENA primary metagenome ERZ509159 (study PRJEB26280, sample SAMEA2338663) | human gut metagenome | biome: human gut; feature: human-associated habitat; material: faeces...
CGCATAGTTGATTGTTGGATTCTCATTCATTTCTGACTCCGTTTTTGATTTGGAGCCAAAGATAATCAGGCTGTCGGTTTAGGCAATGCGGAAAAGTGAGCGCGTACGGCTCTTTACCCGGACAACCACTTCCTTGGCCGACTTATACTCCTTCAGAAGCTTGTCGCTAACCTCCAGGCCGTTTCCCTCCAGCACCGAATCTACCAGCGACAGCACCTCGTCATCATGCACTTTCTCACTTGTCGAGCCGAAGAGTTTGCGCAGGCAATAGCGAATATGACGGTCTTTGGATCTGCTGCTTTTCTGGAGCTTCTTTGCCGACTCGACAAGGCCTGACACACTTTTCGCGGTCATTTCAGATATGGTCGCTGGCGCCCTATCTCGGAATGGACGATGCCCGCCAGTCCCCTGAACGATTTCCGCATATCCACAGGACGGGAATACACCCTGTACTTCAGGCTGCCGCCCAACTGACACACCATCCGTCCCATCACTCTCCATACGCTTTTACGTAACTCATCAGCTCCTCTGCGTCGTGCATCCCCTGAGGCAACAAGATTCGCACTCCATTGGGGTACAGCAATTCGATGCCGCCACTTTTGCCGGCATCGTTTGAATTCGCATCTGACAACACCACATCGGCGAACGCCGGTCTCTGGTCGCGTCTCACGACCGGACTTTGTTCCTGTTTTATCTCTCATCTTTTACGTTTTTTTGCGCGAAGGTATAACTCTTCAGCGCTCATGTCAAGATGGGGTTGTGGGGACGGTTACTCGTTACCGATGAAAAGACGCACCAAATATTTCAACATGGAGCACTTGTCCATACGGTTAGCCTTGGCATCCTCTTGAAGATAGAACTTCAAATCAGTTTTTGTCGTGATCATGCCAACTGTGCATATAATGACCTATAGAGGTCGTAAACCACTTCTTTCCTGTAACAGGTATACACCTTTTCGTAAGCCTTGTGACACATTTCGTCTGCCTTTTCTTTATGAGTCTGGCACCAGTTGATGGCTTCCACAATGGCATCGGATGACTTTGGAGCGACAAGCATTCCACAAGGCTTTCCGTCAATATCTGTGAGCATGTCCTTTACAGCCGCACGAGGACAGGATATGACCATCTTTGTGAGACTCATAGCCTCAATTATGGAGATAGGGAAAGCCTCCCATGGATAGTAAGTAGGCAATGCCACAATATCCACTTCGTGCATGAATTTAATTGCTTCGGGGTTAGGAAGGCGACCATGTATGAAAATTGTCTTGTCCAATTTTTCGCCAGCGATTGTCTTTACATTCGCAACTACCGCATCTGAACCCGGACCGATAACGTCCAAACGCACATCAGTTCGTGTGCAAGCTGACACCAACTCATAAAGTCCCTTGGTAGGATATAGATTTCCGATAAATGCCACGCGCTTATAATCCTTAGGAGTCGGATTCATCTTTTCGTTTACATCTATGGAATTGGGAGTGAGGTACACTTTGTCCATCAGATTTTCTCTGCCTTTAAGAGTATTGTAGGATCGCGAGTCTAGCACCCATATCTGATCAAACTCATTCATCGACTTTCGAAGAATCTTGCCGACCAAACCACTGGATTGAATGTCCTCGGTGATGCAGCCATACCTGCAATGCATGATGGTTTTCACACCATACTTCTTGCATAGTTTTGCCACACAATAATCGCGAAAAGAACCGATATTTCCGCTTGTGGTAGTATGTAAGATATCATACTTATCTTTCTTCATGACCATCTTTAGTTCGCGAAGAATTCTGAACATCGCAGAAATGCCCGAGAGCGTACGGAACAAAAACGTCTCGCTCAACCCTCCAGTTCTTGGCACAGAAGGTGAAACATTTACGAAAGTGAATTGATGTTCATTATCTGGAAATGTTTTTGTGAATTTCTTTGTCCAAGAGGCAATTCCACCATTGCCTGTCAGGGGAAACAAACCTATTATCTTCATTTGCTTCTATATATGTCTAAATAACCGTGGGCTGTGTTTTCAATCGAATATTTGGAAAAGGAATTTTTGGCGAATTGTCTCATATTCGCTTTTTCTTGAGTGGTCAGATCGCAGAACTTTCTCAACATTGAATAATACTCATCTACTGATAAGTCTTTCGACATCATTCCATTCTTGCCCTCTTCAATCATGTTGACAATTCCTCCAACAGGGGTGCAGAGGGCTGGTGTTCCTACGGAGAAAGCCTCAATGATAGTCATTGGCATGCCTTCCATTTTAGATGAAAGACACATGGCATCAGCCTGAGCTAAGAAATCACGAACGTTTGCGACAACACCAACATATTTGAACTGATTAACCATTAAAGGAACTAATGAGTTATATAATGCTTTGTAGGTGGATTTTCTCCCGAGCCAGAGCATTTTCGTGTTAGGATAATCTTTGGTAAGTTTTGCGAAGGCCTTTATTAACAATTCCTGATTCTTGACTGGCTGGCAACTGGCTGGATGAATGAAAAGTAGCTCTTCTTCATTATCCCTCAGAGGTGTGATGCCTTCCCCGGTATAATCAGGAACACCATTGTACACCATTGATGAATCCATTTTGTAGAACTTGTCAAAAGACGCTTTTGATTCTTCTGAAATAGTCACAGGAACACACTTGCGGTGCCGGAACATATAGAGACGGCACCATTTCATGATGGATTTGCCTGCCTCCCTCCTTGCTTCGGAATGAATAGTGGCGACAAACTTCACATTTTTCAAAAGCAATGTTGAAAGGAGTATGTACGGGATGGCACCAACATGTGCATGAACCACATCATAGCGGCCTTCCTTAATAAAGTGATACAATCTGAAGAAACATTTTGTGTCAAATCCGGCCTTTTTATGAAGCGAATAGAAATATGCTTTTGAACAGAGTTCTTTCAACAGATCGTTATCGTTCTCGACATCAAACAATGTAATTACATCACATTCGTGCCCTTGTCGAATCAGTTCGTTAGCCAATCCTATTGTGAAGTGCTCTGCTCCTCCTTGTACTAATGTGGAAAGAACTTGTAGAATTTTCATTTCTTCAGCATTTTTGACAATTTATAAATCAGCGGATAGTCGTACTTTTTATAGTCGATTACGAATGATCCTTCGAATGTGTTGAATGTATGTATTCCTGCATATTTGTATGTGTGTGGTTCTATTTTGCAGAGTTGTTCATGACCGTCATACATTATCACGGCTCTGCCATATCCACCAAAACAATCCTGCGCCGGTCGAACAATATGCCCGTCTGCACTTTTTAGAAACATGCCGGCCATACGGGCGGTATTCTTCTTATAGATTTCTTCACCTACTTGCCTGTAGGGACCGAGAAGAGCCTTGGATGAATATTCATGAAGAGTGTTCCCATTTGTGTCAGGAACACGTGTGGCAAACATGCGATAAACATCACCATCCTTGCGAATAATAGCATCCGCGATCGGCTCATCAACCATCAGTTTTGGTTCAATAAGTTTATCAGATTTCCGATCATAGCGATATATATAACTGACCCCGGAGGCGGAATTCTCAGGATGAACGTAGGTTTCTCCGCCCGAACGATAGATCACAGGAAAAGAAAGGTGGGTGGGAAGATCAAGGATGATGGAACACTCCACAATCTTATTGTCGTTCTTGTTGACTGCCAATCGTGCGATACGACCTCTTCCCACTTCATAATCAAATTCCTCTACAAGAAACTGTATTCTTTTATTGTCCTCCTCAAGAATGAAAGGGTCTGCAAACCATTTATTCTTATAAGGATTCCTGACCAGATTAATCTTTACTCCTTTCAGACCTTCATGAATGATTTTGTCGGAATATTCACCGTAGGCTATGTCCCACGAATAGTGGGCTAATTTGACTTTAATAGGATTCATTATTAATGATTAGATTGATAGTACCGTGAATAATTTAGACGGAAATACGCTTCCAGCATCACTCCGAATATAAACAACCATCTTTTGTATTCCGTCTCAAGCACAAACATAACAACAAGGAAGGGGACTATATAGGCATAAACATATATGTCTTTCTCTACTTTGTATATTTTTCGCACGAACATAAACATCTTGTATATTACGCTCAAGAATATGATAAAACCAACTATTCCCAAATCCGCCAAATACGAAAGGTAAGTGTTATGCGATGCCATTTGCCATCCGAAATGATTTCTCAGCATCGTGCTGAAATTTGAGTAACCTACACCCAACACATAATTTTCACTGGACAGAGCCGCAAGTCCAGATGACCAGATACGACCTCTATCAGAAAAATTACCACTTTCCATCAAGTCATTTGTTTCGAGAAATCTATTCCATATGGACTCGGGTATATAATTATATATCACAGGCGATAGCAGCAGCAACAACAATATCATTAACACAAAGTTTCTCAGGCTGCCGCTTGACATGAAATATAGTCCAAAGACAAAGGCCGTTAGTACTAATCCGGTTCTTGAACCCGTAGAAAGTATAACTACAACTAGTAATAGTAATAATACAATACTCGGGTATTTTTGTTTTCCGTTTCGAGTTTTTCTGAAGAAGTCCAGCACTATCGTAAAACCGGTGCAAAGTAGAAATGCCAACGTGTTCTGATCCTGCCCAAAGGCGGTCAATCTCTCCTGACCCGCATACTCTGCCGCTGCAAGAGTGGCATCTCTAAACAAGAGAGTTGCCGCAGTTGAAATCAAACAGCCTACAATATACGCTTTCAAATACAAGAATATATCCTCATTGCATCTTATCGAATAGTTCATGGCAATCGCCACGATGATGCTGGGCCACAAAAACTTGATAATCTGATTTGAAGTGTTTGTTCTATCGATTGACCAAATAATTGTCATGGATGCATACAAGGCCAGCACAATAAAACTTCTTATCATGACAGATCTGGAAGTCTTGAACCCTTTAAGTGCCCAGCCTGCAAATACGACTAATGCGGATAGTTTTGCGATTGAAAATCCCTCTAATACAGCAATTGACTCAATCGGTGTGACCAAAAAGAATAGTGCAATTGCATAATTGAGAAAAGAGTAGTTGCGGTTTATTATCTTGCCCATATTTATTCTCAACTAATTGTAAATACGATTCAGAACTTTAATATGCGTTTGCGCAAAAATCGTATGTATTCACATCTTTCCAACCGATAAGGCTTGGGATCTTCAGCTGAATGGAAGTATTTGCATTCCGAGCCTTTGTATTCACGATACCATTTTATCAAGCCTACTTTTCCCTTCAACACAAAGTTGAAATCGTTGAACTCAACTATAGAATTGATGGGCCTGACAGGCCTGACAGATTTAATATCATGATCAACCTCCGGAGAATCAATCAATTTAAAATACAAGTATGGCAAATTCACACCAGCCGTTTTCATTGAGTATGTAGTGGCGTCATTGCGCATGTTAAGTTCAAGGAAGAAATAGTCATCACCTTGCTTTATGCACTCTATTCCCCATAAGCCTTGGTAGCCAATCTCCTTAATCATCTGTCGGCATGCGCCAACGATATGTTGTGGAAGGTCCGAAATAGGTCTTACGGTAGAGTAGGTGGTGCCACCTCTTTCTTCTCTATGCTTTTGGATATAGCCAGGAATGATTATTGTTTTTCCAACGGATAACCCAAGAACTACTATCTCGTATTCTTTGCGTATATAATCTTGTATGAGCACCCTGTATTCCGGGTTATATTTATTAAGAGCGGTTTTGAGTTCTGCTGGTGTCTGGCAGATGGCAATATTCTTCCCGCCATAGATGCTTGATTGGGGTTTAACAAAACAAGGATAATTTACTTTCGAAAAATTTGCGCCATTGGGCAAAGTATCGATTGATGACGGAACCGAGAATCCGCATTCCTTCGCCAGTTCAAGCTGTTTCTGCTTATCCATGAAGGATGTGACACGTCCAGCTTTTCCCGCATTGAAAAAATAGCACTTTGAGACCAACTCGTCATAATGTTTGTCCATTAAAGATGATACTTCGTCAGAACACGCTATCACAAGCGGCCTTTCACCCGACGGGCATATGCAAGAATAAACAGCATCAATTGCATCTGAAGCTGAAGAGAAGAAAGATGCACGTTCGACATAGATAGAGCTGGCTATATAGCTGCGTTGTGCCCCATAAATGTAAAGGGCCACTTTTTGTCCTTCCTCGCCGAAACTCCTCACCATGCTCAAAGTGTTATGATGGTTCGTCCCGATTATGATTATTTTACTAATATGATTCATTCTTTCTTAAATGAAGTTTTGACAATATCCAGTTGGTGTATTGTTTGAAAAAAGGTTTTCTGTCCTCTTTGAAGAACAGCATGAATCCATTAGACTTTTTTATGTCCTTGATCCAGTTAATAAGACTAATGTCACGATGAATCAAAGAAAGAAAGTGGTGCATATCCCATATATAATATCCTGGGTGATGCCACGTCGGCTCAGTAAGAGGCAATCCCATCAAGTCTTCGACATGGTTAAGAGGCAGGTTCGCGCCATACTTCGTCACCAATGCCTCCGCTCCATCATTTCGGAGATTAATCTCTGTAAAATAGAACTTGTCGTCGTCTTTACAATGCATCATCTCGACAGAGAACAAGCCGACATATCCGGTATTTGAAATCAGCCTTTCTATACTTGATTTTATAGGGCCGTCTTCAAGGGGCTGAATGTTGGCCAAACACTCCAAGCCTACATGTTTCGGATAAAGTGTGAGTTTGTTTTCAACGACAGGGATAATACATTTACCAGTTGTCAAGCCACATCCGAGTATGCTTATCTCGTAATCGCGCTCAATATACTGTTGTAGTAAGACATTTTGGGTATGCACAAGAGAATTGAGATTCTTCTCTAATTCTTTGCGTGTCCGACATACTCTAATATCACTCTTCGCTCCCTCACAGCTAACCAATGGCTTGATTATACAAGGATAGCAAACATCCGATGGGATTCCTCTACTGTCTTGAAGATTCCAAGACTTAGGCACATTGAAGCCTGACTCTGTCGCTAATTGCACCTGATTCTCTTTCTTTGCCAGATAGTCAAGTGTATAATGGGTAGAGTACTCAAATACAAAACGCTCATGCAGCCTATTCGCATTGCGTTCCAAGGTCAAGGCTGCCGTATCACAACATGCAATGATTGGAATTTTTGATTTACATACAGGAAGATTATTCAGGAGCATCTCAATGCAAGTTTGAGGATCCTTTGCGGTTATCACGTATTCCGTATAGTTGCTGCTGATGACAAAATCTGACTTTGCCCCAAACAAAAGTCCAATGCACCGATACCCCGCCTTCCCTAACGATTGAATAACACCTACACTATTCGTGTGATCATTACCAAATACAATTATAAAGTGTGTTCTCGAAGCTTGTTTTTCTTTCATCTCTTAATTTTCAGGTATGATAAATTGCTTTGCCAGACCTTCTTCTTTGCCCATTTGGGACAGATAAATTCCAGCCCCTGTATTGATTTCTATGATGATCGGTCCTTCATTGGTCGTAGCTATGTCAAACCCCACACTATTATAATATGGAAAATATTTCAGCGTTTTCTCCACCAATGTTTTTACTTTAGGCCATGAAGGAACAACAGTATTTTCGAATCTAATATGGCTGTCAGGGTGTTCGGTATAATGATTCAAATCATATTCCCGCATGCCATATTCACCCAACTTGCCCGTATTGATATCAAGGCTTACTGCAACCCCACCTTTTGCTGTATTATCCACAAACGATCCTTTACCACCAAAGCGAACGGCAGCAGACACCACCTTGTCTTTATACGTCAGTACGCGAATAGTATTTACAGTTTCCGGATTAAATTGACCAAGGTTAAAGTCTTGAATCAACTGTTTTTCAAAAAAATAATCATGTCCTTTATATTTTCCCCGTATCATGTTTGCAGACACACGTTCGCCATCAAAATCTTCAAAGTGCCCGTCAGCCATACGTGAGAAAATTGACACTCCCGAAGCACCTCCTCCAGTGAAACATTTGACAAATATTCGTTCGTCAGTTATGCTTCCTATGACAGTATCAACCTGCTGGTCAGTCATAAGGTCGGATCCATTTCTGAAATCTCCTCCCCTGAAAGTAAAGTACCTATATGGCACAGGAAGGCCATAATGCGACATCAAATCATGAAAAAGAATTTTGTCATCGATCAATAAATGATAGCGCGGGTCCATATCCACGGAGTAGCGATAGTATGCTGCTTGAGGGATGTAAGATTCCATTTTCTTCATATCAGTATAATCTCTCATGAACATACCAAAACGGAAATAGGTGTCAGGGAATGCATTCCAATATCTAAACAGATGAACCACTTCTTTCACACATTTATAAAGTGACTTCTTTTTTTCTTTCGGAACTGAACGGTATAATTTAACACCACGAACTAAATCAGAATGCTCTTTATATTCTTTTTTTAGAATAATACGTCCATATTCTTTAATAATAAATAAAGTTAGTGTCATAATTCTAATGCTTTAATGTATTTGTTATAACAAGTCTTTCATTATGATTCATGCCAATAAACAGAATTAACAGCCCAGTATAAATAACTTCCAACAGCATGGACAACATTGATTTAAAGGTATTATCCGCCCATCGACTCAAGAGATATGGGACAATAACTGATAGTATTGAAACGGCAATGATAGGCAAAATCACATTCGACATAAATCGTACATATGAAAAGCCTATGTATTTATGAGAGTAATATAGTCTAAAAAGCATTAGCGAGAATTGTATACCAATAGCAACAATTGATACCGAATATGGAGGCACTCCTAATGATAACACAAATAATATAATTATCAGGCCACACATGAAAGTACATGCTAAGGATATTTGGTACTTCTTTATATTTCCCGTCGCGAACAGAGATGTGGCAAAAGGATTACTAATGGCATTGAATAAATACGATATCAAGATAAAAGTGACAAAGTAGTTAGTATATTCAGGGACCTCTTGCAGCCAGAGATTCAAAATAAAATCAATATTAGCCACAATTGGTATCAGCATTATGAGCAAAAGGAAATATGAGAACTTTGATGCCCTGAACAGCAAGTTCTTATGCGACTCATAATCTTTTGACGCATAAGATTGTATCAATTGTGGGTTGAACGCCGTCTGAAAGTTTGAAACAAACATTTCAAGGGCATTAGCTACTTGCGATGCCACCCCCATTGCGGCATTCGCGGCAACAGTGAAGAATCTATTGATAAGGATTGCCTCTCCTTGATTCTTTATTACAACCGATGCTTGCCCCATCAATGTCCAGCCGGAAAAACTCATCAAGTCTTTGAGCAGGACTTTGTCTTTCTTGAACTCATATCGGCATTCATGAAATCTATTTCTGCAATATATCATGTATATGGCGTTAACCAATACAATGACAAGCAAGTAAAGCAAAGCATACATTATCAGATGATCGCCAGAAATGACCGTCAGCAGGAAGACCATGCCGAGTCTCAGAAAGACCTCCAACAAACTTACATAAGCGTAGAACGACATTTTCTCATGTGCTATGATAGAGGCATGGAATGGAGTACGCAAAGTATTTGCGATGAAAGTGAGCAGCGATATCTGATACACCCACATGGCTGCTCCATATCGTTCTAAAGGGATATTAAGATGTTTCGTCACAAACCATAGCCCCAAGGTTTCACCTACCAGCAAGATTAGAAAAGAAAATCCCACGAGTATGTTAATACTCATTGAGAAAACATCCTTGTAATTCTGGACATCATTCTTTCCTAGGGCGACATTAAAGTACCGCTGCATGGCAGATACCAATGCGTTGCTGATAAAGGCTAGGAATGTGACAAAGCCTGCAATGAGATTATAGATACCATAATCGTCTATTCCCAGGACTTTAAGTATGACGCGTGAAGTATATAAGGATACCCCTAAAAGAAGCAGCATCCTTACATACAAGAAAAAAGTATTCTTCGCTATTTGTTTCGAATTTACTGAAGACATTCTATAGAGATGTTGTTGTCTGAGATAGCAACAATGACAGAACCAGTGTGATTATGAATGTAATCCATGGAAGAGCGATATATCCAACTATAATAGGGAGTTCAGTGTAATCAATACTTCGGTAAAAAATTTACCGTACTAAAAAGTTAAATAATGGAAGCCGGGTGACCGGTTCCGCT
>ENA-ORSK01003114-ORSK01003114.1-human-gut-metagenome-genome-assembly--contig:-NODE-3114-length-10147-cov-7.880202_pt1 | contig 10147 bp, 10 predicted proteins | sample MGYA00242192_ERZ509159 | MGnify/ENA primary metagenome ERZ509159 (study PRJEB26280, sample SAMEA2338663) | human gut metagenome | biome: human gut; feature: human-associated habitat; material: faeces...
TTTCTTCGCCAGCTGCGGCAGTCTGCGCACCGGTTTCCTTGAAGCGCAGGACACCGAGCGCATCCGTCATGTTCGTCCAGTTCACTTCATCCCGATAGATGTAATTGAACGTGTAGGACGGCCACTCCATATGCGCAAGGTGAATTTCATCACCGTCTTTCAATACATAGTTGGTGTCCGCAAAGTATTGATTGACGCCGGGTGTTGCGCCGTAGAGCATTGTATCGTTGACAAATGTGTACCAGATACTGTAGGCAGTTTTGCCGAGATAGCTGGTACCCGGCTGGCAGCCAGTCTGTTTCCAGAGGTCGGCAAGTGTGGAGCCTGAGGACAGAGTTACTTTCCTGATCTGCGGCGTATTGCCTTTCGGGTCTGCCATCTGTGAAACGTAGCCACCTGCCAGGTTCGTAATCCGCAAGTGCAGATCATCCGTAAAGGAAAAAGTGACGGTGATTTCATCGGATGCAGATTTCAGACCATACGCAGCAGATAAAAACGCTCTTGTCAACAACGCATATTGCTGCGGTTCACCGGCTTTCATATTCTCGGATACCGGATGCTTGGCGGCGTAGTCTACAGCATCCTTGCGGGCTTTTTCAAACGCTGTCCAGCTTTTGTCCGTGTACTTGCCATCGTTCTCCGTCATAGCGTACTTCTTGGCAAGAGCCTGAATGGTGCGCAAATTGACTTTGCTTTCCTCAACGGAATCATTGCTAACAAGGCCGCTGTTTTTCAGTGCATTTGCATAATCATCTGCGGTCGGTTGGTTTGCAGCAATGTTTACTCCCTCTTTGGCGGAGCCGTCGGTGTTGAACAGGGAATCCAGATAGCTCTGCGCCGCGCTGCGCGCCGCACGGAATTTTTGGACGCTGGGGGCGGTAAAATCCTCAAGATACTCGTCACCGTAGTTTCTTTCTTGCAGCGTCTCGTAGAGGTAGGTCGCGTTTAGCTGAGACCTAGGAATCAGTTTTTGGATTGCGGTGTTCAGTTCAGCAACCGCAGCGGTAATCTGCGCTTCGGTTGTTGCAGTATCCAGCACGTTCTGCGCTTTGGACCGGGGACCGTTGGCTGCTGTGAACGCTGCCCAGAAGCTCCCGTTTTTGCTTGAGATGGTATCTGATTCCTTACCATTGTAACGGTCATTTGTAAGATAGTAGTTAGAGTTCCCGTCTTTTACGGTCTCCAGCAAATTAGAAAGGGGAGCTTTTTTCGTGTCATCAAGAACGTTTCCGCCACTGTTTACAGTGCTTACCTGTATTAACAGGATGTCAAGCGGCGCCCCTTCAAATTCTTCGTTTGAAAAATAGATTAGATCTGAAATGACATCAGACGAAGCAATGAGCGAAGCATCTGTAATATTGATTAGCCCGTCGCCACTCATTCCCTCTATAACTTCTGCTAAAGCGTCATTTTCAACAGCATTTTCCAATGAAACGCTATCATCTTCGACGGTTCCCCCAAAACATGTTTCAGGGACAAACCAGCCCGATTCAAGTGACACTGTGATTTGAGTTGTCCCAAAAGGCGCTTTAGCATAATAGAGCGTATATGGAGTTTCTGCTTCTACGAAATTAGCTGTACCGATTACTTGAACAGATAATTCCTCTCCAGACGCAAACACTTTGATGTTGGACATATTGTCTGCAAAGACTGGAAGAGAAAACATTCCACATATAATCGCAATGCATAGGAGGAATGACAATACTTTTTTTGTTTTTTGCATAAAAAAAGTGGGCGCGGATACGATTAAGTATCGCGTCCACACTCCTCCTGTTATCTTGTGATTTTCACCATTGTAATATACGGAGCTTCAGTTCCACTCTGCGTGATAACCTGCACATAATTTGTGCTTCCGCTCGGCGTGCTAAAAGTGATTTCAGTTCCAGATGTTACCTTTTCACCATTGACGTAGATGTTTTCTGCGCCAGATGTAACAGTGACTTTGGTGGTTGCGCTGTATACTTTCTTAGTGACTGTACCCATGTTGGAAGTTGTAACAGTGCTAGTACCAACTTTCACTGTAGGCGTCGTCGTAGCAGCACCGGAACCATCCCCGTTTGCAACATAAAGACCGCAAACTTCGGCAGAAGTTTCGCCAAAGACACCTGCGCTGAACAGAACTGCACTGTAAACGCGGACGTAACGCACAGAGGAAAGCTGAACAGGATTGCCGTTTGCATCAACTGCCCAAGCGAGGTCGAAGCCATCGCCACCGCCAACAGCGGAAGGAGCATCAGCATACGGGTTGTTGACGATGGTGCCATACTGAGAGCCGTTGACACGGACATCCGCATAGCCCCACTGATACACGTTGGTCATTTCAGCCTGCGTCGGAGCTGCGGTAGCACCCTCGTTCAGAACGACCATGTCATCCTCAACAGTCGTAACACCCGCATAAGTGATAACTTCTGCGGAACCGCTTCTCAGCCAGCTCACGCCGTTTACAGTGTCGTTGATGTTCCAAACGTTCTTGTAGTTCTCGGGTTTGCCGTTAGAATCATTTTCCCACTCGGGCCACCATGCAGCTGCTGCAGGGGAAGCGGTGTTGTAGGTCTTGGGATAGGTGTTGCCGGTAAGCTGCGGGACACCGGTCCACGTTGCTGCGCCGATTGCTGCATCGACAGCAGAAGCACTGTCCGAAGACGGGGCAGCAAAGTCCGTCGAGACGTAAATCCCAGCTGCTGTGAACGCACTGTTCAATGTTTTGTTGGCAGCGTTCAGGCGGACATAGGAGATATTCTGGTTCCACTTGGTATCGCTCATGTAATGACGAGAACCAGCCAGCGTGTACCAGTTGATACCGTCGTTGGAAACCTGAACGCCAGCAGCTTCGGGGTTGCCGACGAAAGCGTTGCCATAGACGATGAAGTCAATGCCGTACTTGTTGCTGGCATTGTTCTCAATGCGGTTGTCGCCCATGTCGAACTGGACGTATCCGCCAGCCATGCCGAGGGAAACGCCGGTAGAGACATAACCGGTCTTGAACTTCACATCGTTGCTGGAAGAGCTAACGTTGGTGTTGTCGGTGTAGAGTGTGCCCCAGCCGAAGCTGTTCCAACGGGCGAACTGGCCAACAGGCAGATAGCCGTTGACATCAACCGGATTGACACCAGCTGCTGCCGCGGTGTAGTGCGGGCAGGTAATGGTGTAGGTCGTCGTGCCGTTGGTTGCGACGATGGTGATAGCGTTCGTCGCGTCGGTCGCAATCGTATACGAAGCTGAAGTATCACCTTCGCCGGGAGCAATGTTCCAGGAAACGGGCTCGCCGTCAACTGTGACCGAATAATCGACCTGCGCCCAAAGGAGGAACTCCTTCGGAATGTAGCTGGAGCCGTCAACGCTTACGACGGTGCCGGTCGTGCCGTTCCAGCTGATGGTAACGGGTTCGCCTTCGCTGATGCTAACAGGGTCGTAGTCTTCCGTTGCCGAAACGCCCATGCAAAGCACGGATACGAGCATCGCGGCAATCAGAAGCAGGGAAAGCATTTTCTTGGATGTTTTCATGATCTGTTCTCCTTTTAATTTTTTCTTCCTTTGTGCCAGCACAGCCCGGAAGTAAGGCTGCGCTGCCCATGCAACTAACTTGCGCTGCCGTCGCATGAATGGCAGCAGCGTGATTTTTCACAACATGAATCGTTTCTCGCAAGGAATACCGGCACGGATGAGAAACACTCCGCGTCGGCGCATATGTCTACGGCTTGCGCCGTTGACCACAAAGGACTTTTCACGCCACAGATACAATACCGCTTCCTATGCTCCTACCCACCGCAATAAGGACCATGTTATCCGCCCGTTGGTGCGCTCGTTTCGCCGCGACACTTCCCCCGGACAGTATGCTCTCTCGCTGTAGCTATTCAGTTGTCGATGCGATTCATCTTATTGAGACGGGCGAAGGCCCGGTAGATTTGTTTTGAGATCCCCCGGTTCCGCGTTCCCAATTCGGAACCGGGGATTTCTGCGCGTCAGGGGATGACGCGCTGGCAGTCGGCTCTAGGGGGTAGAGCCTGGTCTATCGCAAATCCGTTCCCAATTCGGATTGTGCAAATGAATTATTGTGTGCTTTCCTCCGCAGCCGGTTCCTGCCGTTCGGCTTGCTGCGCTGCGCGTTTGGTTTCCTTTTCTGCGGCCTGCTCCTGCCGGAACTTTGTGAGCTGCCGCTGGTACTCGGCTTTGAACTCCTGCGTTTTCCGCACGTTCTTATTCTGCGGGCATTTGAACCCTTGCAATTCAAGCGCGTACATCGTTCTTCCAGTGATTTTCTCATCCAGAAGAAGATCCGCGCGGAATCGGCGGCCTTTGCCTTGAATCTGTGGCTTCTCTTTGGCTTTATTTTGCTTTTTGGCTTCAGCCTTGGCTGCTTTGTCTAGCTCCCGCTGTGTATTGAACTCCGCCTGAAACAGTGCCGTTTTTTCCAGCGCGGGCGTACTGCGCTTTGCGGCAAGCTCTCTACTCACACCGATCGCTTCAAGCGCATTTACCCATCCGCGGAACCGCAGTTCAATAAAATCGCCGCCAATTATTTCTGTCCTGCCGGGGATATGCCGCAGCTCCGCCTGCTGCCGCCGCAAATATGCAGCCAGCTCCTGCAATGACGCATTTTGATATTTCAGAACAAACTCGATGTTCCTGTGAGACAGCGCCGTATAGGTGCGTTGGGTCAAAACTTTTTTAAGCGCCGCCATATTTTCCTCATACGTTCTGTTCGGATTCATCGCTGCACCTCCCGTTCAGAAGATGCCGCGTCCTTCGCTGCAAGCCGCCTCAATTCGATCTCGCATAAATCCTGAACGATCTTGCGGTCACGAAAATGTGGCGGGTTTTTGATGTTTGTGATTTTTCCGGCATAAAAAGATCGGATCGCGGCTTGCCATGAGCCGAAACGATATATGATGTAGTCCGCACCGATCACCTCGACCGGCGCAGGAGGATGCCCGATGTCCTCCATGCAGCTCTGCAAGTATGCCGAGAGCTGCTCCAAAGTGTCATTTTGATGCTCAAGGATGAACTGCACGTTTTTGTAGGCGATCACACGCTCAATGCGGCCATAGTTGATCTGGTCCAGATATGCTTGCCGTTGCTGCTCATTCATCGCAGATAATCCTCCTATCGATTTTTCCGCAAAAAACAAATCATCCCGCTGACGCGAGATGATCCGATTGCTTCAAAAACAAAAAACACCGATTTACTTCAACTTTAGAAGCAAATCGGAGCCCTGTTCCGAATTACCGATAGGATCATCGTGCTATCTACCCTTTGTTTGCCAACTTCTGCACGTAACGAGATCATAAAACAGGCAGCATCTCATGCAGGCAAAGAAAAGCGATTCTCCTGACTTGGACTATGGACGCAGGTCGCGTCCGCGCTCTGTTTCCTACCTTCTCACGGGATTTTCTCCCGCAATGGCGACCTTTCGGCCACATAGCTTGTTGGTGTAACGCTGTCTTTCGTTTCCTCCAAGCTACTTTAGAAACTTGCTCATCCTCACAGTTCCGGGCGAGTAGATTCATTGCTCTTTCATTGCAGACTATAAAGCGAGAGATAACCTGCAATTACAATTCTTCGTTGGCAAACATATTAAATTGTCAAGATTCTTCCATTCTCCGTATGTGCCAGCATAGATGCGACATACTATCTGCACATACAAAACATGACGGCTTCGGCTTCATAAAGTTCTGCAAATTTACGATGAAACGCCAGATGCTCCCTGAGATCATCGGCCTTTCCGCGTTTTGGGTGACGGAAATTTTGACGGCGAATAGGCTTTTAAGCGACACCGCCGAGGAAGCTGATTTTCTGAACGGCCTGACGCTTGCTGTCCATTGATGGATGCACATACAGCCGCAGCGTCGTCGTAATGTCCGCGTGGCCCAGCATCTCACTGACGCTTTTAATGTCAATCCCATTTTCAATACAGCGGGTCGCATAAGTGTGACGAAGTGTGTGATAGCTACGCTTCCGGATACCACACCGACGCAGAACAGATTCAAAATAATATTGATAGGTGCGGGGCTCCATTGGCTTATCCGTTCGGCCTGTCAGGATATACGCATTTTGTGACAGACCAGAAACAGCTTTTTTCAAATACGCCATCATATCGTTTGGAAGTGGAATAACGCGCACAGATTTTTCGCTCTTTGGTGTCTGGATGATGAGCTTCGTTTTCCCATTCTGACGGACACGCTGAACGGCGTGCTCAATGCTGACGGTGCCGTTTTGAAAGTCAATATCTGAAACCCGCAGGGCGCAAACCTCACCAAGCCGCAATCCTCCGTTTGCGGAAAGTAAGATTCCGGCGTCCTTGTGATTGGGTGACGGCGATAGACTTTTCCTGAGTTGGTCAAGCTCCCACGCAGAAAACGGTTCGATTTCACGCTGTTTTGTCTTCGGCAGCTTGGTGTTCAGCGCGTCACAATAAAAATGGTATTCTGCGCTGGCAAAACGAAGCGCTGCTTTTATCAGAACACCGATGTCCCGGACGCTTTTGGCAGATAACCCACCGCCATGCAGCCGCCCACTTTGTCTCTTTTGGCTTAGGAAGTCAGAAAGCTGTTTCGCCGTCAAAGAAACGACGAAGATCGAACCAAGCTCCGGAAGGATATGATGCTCGATCAGAAAAACATATCTGGCGCGTGTAGATGGCTTGATCTCTGCCTGTGACAGATACCATACAAAAAGCTCTTTTACCGTCAAGCGGCAGCTTCCGGCAGGTCGTGACACGACCATCCGTTTCCGTTCCTCCAGCTTGGCCTTTGCTGCGGCATAGGTGCGCGCATAGACAGAAGTGTATTTTGCGCATCCATCCGGTTTCCTGCCACTGATAAAGCGCGCTTCCCAACGTCCGTCTTTTCGCTTATAAATGTTCTCACCTGTTTTTGGCAAACGGCACCCTCCTTTTGACGGCTGTTCTGACTGCGAATACAGATACGATGTTCGCACAATAGTATTCTGCATCACCTGATACCGATTGATCTTTACGAAAACGACGCAAATAATCAATATTTTGATACCGAACCGCATTGACTTTTTGCTGTGCTATTGTATAATGGTGTCAGAAACAAGATATTTATTGCGTTTTTAGGACTTCGTAAATTTGCAGAAATTTACGAAGTCTTTTCTATGCTCATTATAGCAAAGGACAGTGCGCTGACATATCAGACTTCCACGCAGGAATATGTCGTTTTCAATGTGTCCGGGTGGATCATCAGCATGGGGTGGCGTAATTCTCTCGCATAAGAAATCGCCTTATCTGTATCATCCCCGCGCGCAGATGCCGGGTCGTAGACCGCCAGCACCATGTCAGACTGCCGGATGATTGTTCGGTAGGCTTTCAGCTGTGCGTCTGGCTGTTTATGGAGACTAACAGCCGTCATGTGTGTGCATTTTATCAGCATATCGAAATAGCGTTCGCGCAGTTCCGGTGTCCACTTTGTCGCCTGTTCCTCGTATGGCGTAACACAAAACAGCATCAGTTCCGGATCATTGTCGCGCAGAACGTTAATGAGTTCGGCGGCGTAAAGCCCCACGCCGTAGTCGCAGGCCACGGAAAAATGCGTCACTCCCTGCTGCCGCAGCACCATGATCTGCTGGGCCAGTTCCATCTTCATATCGTGACACTCCGCAGCTTCTTCATCAAATCCCCACGCAAACCGCATGGGATTGTGTCCAAGGATCGCGCAGCTTTTTATCTCTCTCATGATATAGCCCGCCTTTTTGTTACCTATTAGCTTATATTTCGTATTCTAACAGTTGCTATTTTCTGCGTCAAGGAAAATGTAAGCTAATAGAGAGCAAACTAGCTGCAAAAAGCATACAAACGGAGAGGGACACATGGACAAAAAGCTGCTGGGTAGGAGAATCAATGCCACGCGGAAAGAACACGGCTGGACAAGCGAACGCCTGTCCGAAATCTGCAATATCAACGCGACCTATCTCAGACAGATCGAGTCCGGTGCGAAAACACCGAGCCTACAGGTGTTTGTGGCACTTTGCGAGGCGCTGAAGGTTTCTCCGACGTATCTGCTTGCGGACAGTCTTCCCGGCGCAGAGTCGCAGGATCTGGACGCGCTGCTTACGCTCTGCCGTAGGGCAACGCCGAAGCAGCTCAATATGATAACCGCCATGATCCGCAGCGCGATAGAAGCCACACCGGATTGAGCGCATCCAATCAGCGTACAGAAAAACCGTCAGGCTGAAGGCAGCCTGACGGTTTACGCATCTTTTGTTCATTACATACAGACCTTTTGAGTTCTTTTTCAGAAAAAGGAAGGGGTGTAGAATATTTGTGAAGTAGGTGGTGAACATTTTGGATGCAAGAGAACGAATCCGGCAGCTGATGCAGGAACGCAACTGGACCATTTATCGTCTGGCCAAAGAAGCCGGTATGTCTCAAACCACCGTCTCCAACATCTTCAAACGCAATAACGAGCCGTCCATCCCGACATTACGGCGATTATGCGCGGCTTTTGGCATAACGATGGCGCAGTTTTTCACGACCGCGCAAGACACCGAGCATACGAAGGAGCAGCAGGAGCTGATCGACAGCTGGGAAAGACTCAGCGAGGAGAAGCGGCAGCTGCTTTCCGGACTCATCAAGATAATGATATAGGACCCATCCGCACAGCCTGTCTGCGCGGTTGACGTAGGGGCTGTCCGATCACTGGATTGGGCAGCCCTTGCGCATTTTGAGCGAAATTGAAAATGAAAAAGGAGTCTTGCGTATGAATGTCAACAGCCCCGAAGAACGGGAAATCGCCAAAAACTGCGTCGCCTTTTGCGGCGCACTGCGCCGGGTGGAGCAGCAGCTCCGCAGCGAGGAAAATTCAGACGCCATCATCGACGGCGTGCTGCAGGCGGCAGCGGAATTTTACGGTGCCAGCCGAGCGTCCATCGTAGAAGCGGACTGGGAGCTTGGCGTCGGTATCATCACCCACGAATGGTGCGCAGACGGCGTGGAGCATCAGAAGGATATGCTGCAATATCTGGCGATGGAGATGTTTCCGAACTGGAAAGAGGCGCTGCGCACAAACCAGACTGTCATCACGGCAAATATGCACGATCTGGACGGCACGTTCCCGGATGAGGCAGACTTCTTCCGGAACTATGGTGTAGGCAGGATTCTGGCTGCGCCATTTTCCAAGCGCATCAATCAGGGATTTCCGGTTGTCGACGACCCGACGCGCCGCACCGATGACCCTGCATTTCTTTTGATTGCTTCGTATGCCGTCGTACTGGAGCTGAACGAGGTAAAATTGCAGCAGTCGCTCGACGCAGCCTCCCGCGCCTCCAGACACAACTCGGACAATATCTACATCAACTGCTTCGGTGGTTTGGAGATCATCGGTCCGAACGGAAAGCTGACAGGCGACGATATCAAGACCGATCAGGGATTCCTATTATTAGCATATCTGATTCTGAACCGCAGACGCACGTTGGGCGTCGATGAGCTTTCGCGCGTGATCCACCACTTTGGGGATTCGGATGTCCCGTACAAGGTGCTGAGCAACATCGTCTACCGGATTCGCCGCCCGCTGGCGATTATTGGGCTGGACAAGCTCATCATCGGCAAGAACGGAACATTTGTCATCAATCCCGCATACCATATTCATACGGACTTCGACCGCTTTGAGGAAAATTGTCGGAAGTTGGAGCGTACCTCTGACCCCGACCTGCGCAGTGCGCTGTACCGCAAAGCGGTCGAACTGTATAGAGGGCATCTTCTACCGAGAATCGAGCATGGATTCTGGCATATGCAGCAGGATATGTATTATCAATCGCTGTACGATGAGGGGCAGGTCATGCTGGATGCCTTAAACGCTCAGTACGATGACATTATCTCATGGGCGGATATGTACGACAGCGCCAGCATGGAGTCAAAGAAAATGATCGTGAGCTGCCTGATCCGGCGTGTGGAGGTGTATCGGGACTATCGGCTGCATATCGACTTCAACATTGACTTTGAGCAGTTCAGCGCTGGGCTGGACATTTCGGCAATCGCCGCATAAGAAAAGCCCGCTTCAAAAGAGAAGTGGGCAGAAAACAAAAAACTTGCTTTTTTCAAAGCAAGCATTTATTAAGAATACTCAGCGCACCCGATTGGTGGAGATAAGCGGGATCGAACCGCTGACCTCTTGACTGCCAGTCAAGCGCT
>ENA-ORSK01003117-ORSK01003117.1-human-gut-metagenome-genome-assembly--contig:-NODE-3117-length-10143-cov-2.337728_pt1 | contig 10143 bp, 7 predicted proteins | sample MGYA00242192_ERZ509159 | MGnify/ENA primary metagenome ERZ509159 (study PRJEB26280, sample SAMEA2338663) | human gut metagenome | biome: human gut; feature: human-associated habitat; material: faeces...
GATCGTTTGTCTTATTAGTACCTTCACATACGCCTGCAATATCCCCGTTTTCATCGATATGCCCTACTAAAGCAATCCAGGCTTTTCGAACCACCGGAGTATAGACAGCCTCATCCAGCCAACCTTGTTTTACGCCTTTTATCATTGCATAGGTAAACATAGCCGAACCGGATGTTTCCGTCCAAGTCGTTTTGTCATCTACCAATTGTCCCCATAAACCGTCTTCTTTCTGATATTGGCGTAAAGTATCCATCATTTTCCTGTATGATTCCAAAATGCGGACATGATTCGGATTATCTTTAGGTAAAAGTCCGAGAAGTTCTGTCATTCCGGCTGCCATCCATCCATTACCACGTCCCCAAAAGAATGGGACATCTTCTGCATGGTAGAATAATCCGTTCGGTCGCTGTATTTTATCGAGGTAAACCACCATCTCTGAGGCGGCACGGTCTATGTACTGACGGTCTTTGGTTACAAAAAAGGCTTGGGACTGAATAGCCGAAATCATAAACATATCGTCAATCCAATAGCGTGTCTGCCAAGATAACCCTTGATTCAGCAATGTTTGATATTCTTCTTTATGCTTTGTTTTACGAGGCATCTTCCATTGCTCATCGGCATACCAAATTCCCATGTGATAATAAATTTCCTTACCTGTCTGCGCATATAGTTGCAAAGGTATAGTTCCGAATACGGTATGATCTACATGATCAGGTAATGGTTGTAAATGACGTTCCGGACCGAAAATAGGTAAGAAACGCTCTTCCAGTTGCCGGAGTAGTCTTTTATTATGGGTTATATCCGCATAACGTAAAGCTCCGAACCAGGCACATGTCTCAGGATAAGTGATTTCATTGGGGGGAGCTGGATTGCCATTAAAATTGGGGTGTGGAACTTCTACAAAACGCTTGCTGACCAATTCACCTACCTCTTTAGGAGATATACCTTCAGGCCAATTCTTAAACGCTTTTTGTGCCGATACCCAAATGGGTACAAAAGTTATTAAACCTACTATTATTAATTTACGCATAATGGCTCCTCCTTTTATTTGATATTGTTCAATAATTCAAGCTTTCCTTCATTTACCAATTTCAGTATCAGCTCTCCAAAAAGAGTATTCTGCCATGCAAACCAGGCGCGAGTAAAGTTTGCCGGATCATCTTTGTGGAAAGATTCGTGCATAAAGCCTGTACCTGCATCCGTATTAATCAACATCTTGATACATTCTTTAATTTCTTGATCGTCCTGACTGGTGAAGGCTTTCATCATGATGCTCATGGGCCATACCATATCATATCCGATGTGAGGACCGCCAATACCTTCTCCCGCTTTCCCTTTGAAAAAATAGGGATTATCTTCGCTCCATACGAAGCGGCGGGTATTCTGATAAATAGGATCGTTCACATCCACATCACCCAGATAAGGCATAGCGAGCAGACTGGGCACATTGGCATCATCCATTAGCATATGGTTGCCGAAACCATCCACTTCGAAAGCATAAATAGTGCCGTATTTCGGATGATTGTAAGTGGCATACTTCTGCAAAGCCAACTCTACTTCGTCAGCCAAAGCTGTACATTCCTGGGATAAAGAGCTGTTATGGTTTACAGTTGAAAGAATTTCCGCAGCTTTTCTCAAAGAAGATACAGCAAAGAAATTCGACGGAACCAGAAACTGAAGTGTGGTGGCATCATCCGAAGGACGGAAACAGGAAACGATGAGTCCGACAGGGTTGACCGGAGCACCCAGACCATTATTGTTCAGCGTGTCGAGAGCACGCTCTGTCTTGCGTTGAAATTTGTAAGGACCTACACCGTCTTTGCGTTGCTGTTCTTTGAACGTTTTCAGGATGTTGGTGATAGCCTCTATCCATGCTTCGTCGAAGACGCTGGCATCACCAGTCTCTTTCCAATATTGGTAAGCCAGTCGGAGAGGGTAGCAGAGGGAGTCTATTTCCCATTTGCGTTCGTGCAGTTCGGGTTTCATGTCTGTCATATCTGACATCCAGTCGCCACCAGTAGGGCCATCGTTGTATCCGTTGGCATAAGGATCGATATTGATGCACATGAATTGACGACGGATTACGCCTTCTAACATCTTCTTCAGTTCAGGGTCTTTATGTGCCAGTTGCACGTATGGCCAGACTTGTGCACCGGAATCACGTAACCACATGGCATGGATGTCGCCGGTATAGACAAATGTATCGGGTTTACCATCCAGCAAACGATAATGTACGGTGGTATCCAGTGTGTTCGGGAAACAGTTTTCGAACATCCATGCTAAGCGGGCATTCGTCAGCAGTTGCTTGATATGCGCAATCTGTTGTTCCACAGCTTGTGAGACAAACAGACGTTTCGATGTTTCCGGACGGTTCGTCTGATAGTTGTTGATTTTGGTATTATCTTGTTGGATGACAAAATCACTGTTCGTTATAGCCTGCATATTGCTAGCACCCAAGAGTGCTATGGACAAACAAAAGGCTTTAGTTATATTCATGGTAATAGTCTTTTTTTGTTGATTAGTATTGATTATGAAAGTGTTGCGGAGAAGAAGTGTTAAATCTCTGCAAAGAATTCAATAAGACAGGCATTGTCGAGCAGCCATTTATACTGCTCCTTGTTATGTCCCGACCAATCCCTGCCTAATAATCCGTTTTCATCCCGGTAGTTTTCCCAGGCGTGAAGCGCATTTTCCACCATCGCATTGACATACGCCGGATTCTTGTCAATCTTATACAGAGCTTTCAGTCCTCTGAATAAGATCACGTTAAACCAGGCCATGTCTTTATGCACTTTGACAGTCGGGTCTTTCTTGTCGGCTTTTGTGCGGAAAAAAGCATCAGTTCCTGCGGCTGTCTGCTGTGCATCGCACAAATACTGTTCATCTCCCGTTTCCTCATAGAGCAATACACCCGCCTGAATCATCTGTCCACTGTTGTAGGCGTACTTCTCTTTGGAAACTTTCCCTTTCAGGTTGATGTTATCCCAGTAAAGATGGTCGGTGGGGTCGCACAGATGCTTTTTCGTCCAGGCATACGTCTCTTTTGCTTTTTCGAGGTATTTGGCATCCTTCGTCAGCCGGTACAACTTGACACCGAGTACAGTAGACGGTGCATTGGAACAAGTATGCTTCGCTTCCTTCTGCTGTTCACACCAAAAGATGCCACCGCCTATCTCATCGCTCCATCCACTGTAGATATATTGATACAATGCAACGGCTTTTTCCAAAGATGCAGGCTTGTGAGTCAGTTGGTAATAATCGCAGTAATCCAGTGCAATCCAGATGTTATCGTCATAATAACGTCCGTGCTGCCCGTACTTGGTGGGGTATGACTGATAACAGGCCGGCAAGCGACTGTTATCCCAATACTGCTCCATTCCCGGTAGAATTCTTTTCTCGAGAATCTTTTTGTACTTCTTGTTTCCGGTCGCTTTGTATAAAGCCACACAACCCGACATCATCCCGGAATACGGCCATAGAAAAGAAGCCTTCAGCGTTCCGTTCTGCTGCGTTCCGCCCGCCAGATAAGTAATTTTTTGGTCGGGATTGACAGGATACGTTTCTGTTAGTAGTCCGTCATTCGTCTGATAGAGATTCAATACATTAGATAGAATTGAGTCGGCAATAGAAAGATAACGGGTATTTCCCGGTGTCTTTCCCACTGCGGAAGTAAGGCAAAATAACATACAGGCTACAAAACATATATTTCTCATAGGAATATCGGGTTGTGTGGTGAAACTTTCAGGTTATAACTAGATACAAAGATTATTTCTGCTGACGCTGGTCGAACTCCAGTTCCACCTTTACGGGGAAATGGTCTGAAGGAGTGCGCGCCTGATAAGTCTTGATGTCGATTTCTTCCGGGCAATCGTTCGCCTGCTTCTTTTCTCCCTTGCCTACGATGCTGCGGTAAGTATCAGTCAGCACACCATATCTTTTCACTTGGAAAGACGGAGAAACGAATATATGGTCGATACGGCTTTCCGTAAAGCTGTTCGGGTCGAAGTCGTTGAACGTGCCGTTGATAGCATAGCGGAAGCCGGCCTTCTCGTAAGAGTCGCACAACACCCCTTTGCTCACAAAAGCATCATAAGACTGGTGGGTCTGGTCGACATTGAAGTCTCCCGTCAGGATGGCTGGAAGCTCTTTGCCTTTGCCAAGTTCTTTCATCTTGTCCTGTACGAGGAATGCACTTTCCACACGTGCCTTCTTGCCGATATGGTCCATGTGCAGGTTGAAGAAAAGGAATTCGAAGCCGGTATCCTTGCATTTGAAGTGTCCCCAACTGCAAATACGCGGCAACACGGCATCCCATCCTTTGCTCGGCACGTCGGGAGTTTCCGACAACCAAAAATCACCTTTCTCTATCACGTCAAACTTGTCTGTGCGATAGAAAATAGCAGAATGTTCACCTTTCTCTTTGCCGTCGTCGCGACCTACACCGATATAATCATAACCGGGTAATGCTTCTTTCATATCTTTCAGTTGATGAATAAAGCACTCCTGCGTGCCGAAAATATCGAAATCGTGGTATTGCACTATTTGGGCAATGACCGGGTAACGTTGTCCCCAACCGTTTCCGTTGATTGAATCGCCACCGTTGGCGTTTCTCAAATTGTAGGAGGCAACGGTGATAGAAGTAGGCCGATAGTTACTTTGACAACCGCAAAAGACAATCGCAACAAGGGCAATTAGTAAAAGGTTTTTCAGTTTCATGTTTTTATAGTTTGTTTGGTAGATAATTCATTGATCTCCAAAAGTACAATATTTTATTCAAACGAAAGAGAGTAAGGTACATCTTTTTCTGTGGTTCCCCGTTGTTTATTGGGCACGGGGCTCATTTGAAATTGAATATTAGCACCTTTAATCAACTGGTCATGTGTAAGGAAATGCGAATAGGTAAAATAGTACAAAACTGCGACAGCTCTTATTATGCCTATCTCATTATGGGTATCGGTATATTGTTGACTTGTCAGGCGCTCATGAATATGATGGTGGCGGTAGGACTTATGCCGGTAACCGGTCAGCCGTTGCCGCTAATCAGTAGAGGTGGTACGTCGATATTGGTGAACTGTACTTACATAGGAATTATCTTAGGTGTGAGCCGATATGCCAACGAGCTGAAAGCTGAAAAAGAAAAAGAAGAAGCAGAAAAACAGCTACAAGTACAAGAGGCCGCCATAAATGTTCTGAAGGCTGCTGCCGAAATAGTAAAACAAGACAATAATAACGAACAAGCTGAGCAATTAGAAAAATAGCTATCAACGACTTATATTTTAAAAGTAAAAGAATAATTCATTTACAAGTTTATTCCTAACTTTGCAATAAAATAGGTGTATCATGAAAGGCAATTTAAAAGTCATAATCAGCGGTGGAGGAACTGGAGGACATATATTTCCTGCGGTATCCATAGCCAATGCCATAAAAGAACAGCATCCCGACGCTGAAATTTTATTCGTAGGAGCGGAAGGACGTATGGAAATGCAACGTGTACCTGCCGCCGGATATAAGATAATAGGTCTTCCGGTAGCCGGATTCGACCGCAAGCATCTCTTGAAGAATTTCAGCGTTATCATTAAGCTGATAAGAAGTCAGTGGAAGGCGAGAAAAATCATCAAGGAATTCAAGCCGGATGTGGCAGTGGGTGTAGGTGGCTATGCCAGCGGACCGACGCTGAAGATGGCTGGAATGATGGGAGTGCCTACATTGCTTCAAGAACAGAACTCGTACGCTGGGGTTACCAACAAGCTTCTGGCTAAAAAGGCATGCAAGATATGCGTAGCCTACGAGGGTATGGAGAAGTTCTTCGACAAAGGTAAGATTATCATCACCGGTAACCCTGTGCGACAGGGATTGCTGAATCATAATATCAGCCATGAAGATGCGGTTAAATCGTTCGGACTTGACCCGCAGAAGAAGACTGTACTAATAATAGGCGGCAGCCTTGGAGCACGCACACTGAACAACTGCATGATTAACGGCATTGAAACTATCCGTAAATCGGACGTGCAGGTTATATGGCAGACCGGAAAGGGGTACATCAATGAGGCAAGAAGCGCAATGGAGAAAATAGGCAACGTGCCTAACGTCTTCGTTACCGACTTCATCTCTGACATGGCAACCGCTTACAGCGCAGCCGACCTGATTATCAGTAGAGCCGGAGCAAGTTCCATCTCGGAATTCTGCTTATTGGGTAAACCTGTAATTCTGGTACCTTCGCCCAACGTGGCCGAAGACCATCAGACTAAGAACGCACTAGCATTGGTAAACAAGGATGCAGCGTTCTACGTGAAAGACAAGGAAGCCGACGGCAAACTACTTGAATTAGCTATACAGACTGTGGCTCAGCCTGATAAATTAAAAGACCTAAGTACTAACATCAAGAAGCTGGCATATACAGACTCAGCAAACGTAATAGCACGTGAAGTATGCAAGCTGGCTTTAAATCATAAAGGATAAAAACGAAATGAATACAAATACATTGAAAGCGGTTTACTTTGTAGGTGCCGGTGGAATAGGCATGAGTGCACTGGTTCGCTATTTCCTCTCTAAAGGGAAAGCGGTAGGAGGCTATGACCGTACAGCAAGCGTACTGACCGAAAAGTTAAGACAAGAAGGCGCGGACATTCATTACGAAGATAACGTAGCACTGATTCCAGAAGTATTCTTGAATCCGGCAACTACGCTGATAGTATATACTCCGGCTATCCCGGCAGAGCATAAAGAACTGACATATTTTCGTGAACATAACTTCGAAATACAGAAAAGAGCGCAGGTACTTGGCATGATTACGCAGACCGAACGCGGACTGTGTGTGGCGGGTACTCACGGAAAGACTACCACATCGACTATGGCGGCGTTCTTGCTCGACAATTCGCATGTAAAGTGTAACGCTTTCTTGGGAGGTATCTCTAAAAATTACGGGACCAACTTGCTTGTATCCGACCAAAGCGACTTTGTAGTGATAGAAGCGGACGAGTTTGACCGCTCTTTCCATTGGTTGACACCGTATGCCACAGTCATTACAGCAACCGACTCTGACCATCTGGATATCTACGGAACTCACGAAGCATACCTGGAAAGTTTCCGTAAATATACATCTCTGATACGTCCCGATGGTTACCTTATCATAAAAAAAGGCATAGATTTACAGCCCGACGTGAAAGAAGGAGTAACAGTGTATACTTATTCTGATAAGGAAGGCGATTTCCACGCCGAGAACATACGCATAGGCAACGGAGAAATTTTCTTCGACTTCATCTCGCCATCAGGAAATATCAAAGACGTGCAGCTGGGTGTGCCAGTATATGTCAACATAGAAAACGGCATCGCAGCTATGGCCTTGGCACAGATAGGAGGAGCTACAGCCGAAGAAATAAAAGCAGCTATGCCTCAGTTCAAAGGAGTAGACAGACGCTTCGACTTTAAGTTGAAGAACGACCATATCGTTTTCTTGAGCGACTACGCTCATCATCCTGCGGAAATCAAGCAAAGCGTGTCTTCGCTCAGAATACTCTATCCCGACAAGAAGCTTACGGCAATATTCCAGCCGCACCTGTACACCCGTACACGCGACTTCTATAAGGATTTCGCCGATAGCTTGTCGCTACTCGACGAGGTGATACTGCTCGACATCTATCCAGCCCGCGAACTACCGATAGAAGGAGTAACCAGCAAACTGATTTACGACAATCTACGCCCCGGCATAGAGAAAACTATGTGTCATAAGGAAGACTTGATAGAACTGCTGAAAACAAAGAATATAGAAGTTCTCATCACCTTAGGAGCCGGCGATGTAGACAACTATGTCACACCTATTTATGAATTATTGAAAGACAGATGATAAAACGTATTCTCATACTTCTCACTTTAGTTGTCATGGCAGTATATGCCATAGCAGCCGCCGTCTTATTCAGCAAAAAGCCTGAGCAAGAGGTATGTAAAGGCATGTCGTTAGCTATAAAAGACAGCATAGACTATGGCTTCACTACCGAGCAACAGATAAAGTCGGTCCTTAAGAAGAAAGGATTGTTTCCTGAAGGAAAGAATCTGAAAGATATCAACGTGAGAAGCATAGAGAAGATTCTGGCGCAATATCCATTCATAAAAAACGCTGAGTGCTATATCACATCGGGCAACAAAGTGAATATAGAGATTTACCAGCGAATCCCTGTAATTCGGGTAATCAGCGACAACGGAGACAACTATTACATTGATGACGAAGGAAAGGTCATGGATTACACAGACCAAGCTGTACATGTAGCTATCGCAACCGGATTCATAGACCGTAAATTCGCGCAAAACGAATTGTACGAACTGGGAAAATACATCCGGACGAACCCCTTTTGGAAATCACAAGTAGAACAGATTCATGTCACACCGAAAAAAGAAATTGAAATAGTGCCGCGAGTAGGCGACCAAATACTCTTTTTAGGAAAGATTGATGATTATACGGAAAAATTCAGTAAATTGCAAAAATTCTACAAAGAAGCGCTGAATGAAGTGGGTTGGAATAAATACAACCGTATCAATGTAGAGTTTGGCAACCAAATTATTTGCACCAAAAAAGATAAATAAATATATAAGATATGGCAGCAACAGATTTTATAGTAGCTATAGAGCTGGGCTCAACTGAAATTTCAGGTCTTGCAGGGAAAAAGAATACGGATGGAAGTATCCGTATATTAGCTCATGCAGCCGAACGCTCAACAGACTGCATCAAGAAAGGACGGATTTACAACCTTGATAAAACCGCCCAATGTCTGACCACCGTTATAGGAAAACTCGAAGATTCACTACAAGCCTCTATCAAGAAGGTTTATGTAGGCATAGGAGGGCTATCAGTAAAGTCTGTACGCAATAAAGAGGCCAAGCAGATGCCCGAAAATACCATCATCTCGCAAGCGTTAATTGATGTGATGATGAACGACAACCTGAAGATGCCGTTGGTAGATCAAGAAATCATCGCCGTAGAAACTCAGGAATATAAAATCGGCAAGAATCAGTCGTCTACAGAACCGGTAGGTATCTCGTCGGACTGTATAGAAGGTAATTACCTGAATATCGTGGCCAACGAATCGCTGAAAAAGAATATCCATAAATGCTTCAAGCAGACACGATACGAAATAGCCGGATATATTTTGTCGCCAATAGCTACGGCTAACGCGATACTTACTCCAAACGAAAAACGTTCGGGATGCGTAATGATAGACTTCGGTGCAGAAACTACTACCGTAGCAATTTATCGCGGCGTACTTCGCCACTTGGCTGTTATCCCATTGGGTGGCAATAACATTACTAAGGATATCTGCTACCAACAAATCGAAGAAGACGATGCCGAGGCTCTGAAGATTCGCTACGCCAGCGCATATACCGACGATGAAAAGTATAAGGAAGAGGCCAACAAGGAATTCTCGATAGACAAATGTAGCATCAACGCACAGACTCTACTCGATATAGCACAGGCACGTGAGACTGAAATCTTAGAGAACGTAAAGAACCAGATTATGCTATCGGGCTACAACGACAGCCTGCTAGCAGGAATCATCATCACTGGTGGAGCGGCTAAGATTCACAACATGGAAGAAGCTATAGCCCAAATCACCAAGATTGATAAGATACGTATCGCCAAAGAAAGCCTCATTGAGCTTCAGAATGCTCCGGCATTCCTTGCTGACGGTACACAATACACACTTATCGGACTGCTTGACGCAGGAAAGGATAACTGCTGTAAAGTAGACCCTAATCAATCGCAAAGCAACTTCCTCGACCAACTGAAAGAGGAGGAAGACAAGAAGAAAGAGGAAGCCGAAAGACAGCGCATAGCCGAAGAACAAGCTCGCCAGCAAGCCGCCGAAGAAGCAACACGCAAGAAGGCTGAAGAAGAAGAGGCTAAACGCAAGGAAGAATTGCAGCAACGCAATAATATGTATATATCACTGATTAGTGAATCGAAAGAATTGCTCGGACGGAAGAAATACAAAGAAGCGCTCAACAAGGCTTACGAGGCAAGAAACCTGCATCTATCCGACAAGGAAGACGATGTGGAAGCGTTGATTAACAACATTGAACGACAGAAATCGGAGAATAATACATTCTCTAAGCTGATTCGTTTCTTGAAAGACGGAGCCGAAAACTTAACAA
>ENA-ORSK01003118-ORSK01003118.1-human-gut-metagenome-genome-assembly--contig:-NODE-3118-length-10141-cov-2.541047_pt1 | contig 10141 bp, 13 predicted proteins | sample MGYA00242192_ERZ509159 | MGnify/ENA primary metagenome ERZ509159 (study PRJEB26280, sample SAMEA2338663) | human gut metagenome | biome: human gut; feature: human-associated habitat; material: faeces...
ATTAAATATCTTTTCAACTTGTTTTTTTATAGATTCTACATTATTTAAAACTGTTTCTTTTGAGATAATTTCTCTTTCTGATGTCGGTCTTGGATCACCTATCATACCAGTCGCTCCTCCAACCAATAATATTGGATGAAATCCTGCTTTTGCAAGTCTCTTAGCAGTTACTAAACTAGAATAATGTCCAATATGAAGGCTATCAGCAGTAGGATCTGTCCCCCAATAGAAACATGCCTTTTTTTCATTGATTATTTTTTCTAAATCATCTCCAGCCTCATCTTTTATAAGACCTCTCCATTTTAATTCATCATATAATTTCACTTTCCGCTTCTCCTTTCATAATCTCCACTCCATGGCTCGTTCCAATGCGTGTCGCACCATGTTCAATCATTAAAATTGCATCTTCGTAAGTTGCAATCCCACCACTAGCTTTGACTTCTAGCACTTCGTTTTTTTCCTCGTTGATGATATCTAAATCCTGTGGTAGCACACCTCTCGTTCCAAAACCAGTACAAGTCTTTACAAAATGAATAAAACATAAATTACACAATTTTGTAGCTTCTCGAATCTCATCATCTGATAATACACTTGTTTCGATAATAACTTTTAAAATATGTCCACCACATGCATCTCTCACTTGGTTTAACTCTTCGATAATATAATCGTAACTTTGCTCTTTTAAGGCACCTATATTCATGACCATATCTATTTCATCGGCACCCATCTCGATTGCTTTCTTCGCTTCAAACACTTTAGTGTCTGTAAGTTGATTCCCATGTGGAAATCCTACGACAGTACAAACAGCAACACTGCAATCTTTTAAAGTTTGTTTTGCTACTGGTACATAACAAGGAGGAACACAAACACTTGCAAAATGATATTCACGTGCTTCCTCGCACAATTTTTCCACTTGTTTAGTTGTCACAGTAAAACCTAACTTTGTATGATCAATATAACTTCCTAATTCCATAATTCTCCCTCTTTCTAAATAAAAAAAGCTATCTATGATGTAAGGACGATTGCTCGCGGTACCACCTTACTTCATAAATAACTTTATGCTCTCTTTTCTTAACGCGAAGACACGATTTCTCTCCAAATAGGTAATTCACTTTCTGATCTTGGTAAGTTTTCATCAACCACTTACTTTCTCATTACCAATCAGATCGCTACTAATATTCTTCTCAGTGAAATGATAAATCTATTATAACATACTCTATTAAGTTGTCAATATATCATATGATTCAAATACGCACGATATTGCAAATGATTATCTTCTATATTGATACCCTTCTCCCATCTTTCGCTCATATTTAAAAACCTGCATTAAGTCTCTCTCATCGTCACCGTTTATCCTTACAAGACGTGCGAGTGTATCAAATTGTGCATCTGTTACTTTATACCCATTGATACTTGGATCAGGTACTTCTATTAACAAATGATCGCTAAGTCTTTCCATATTGACATATCCTAAACAATGGATCAGAATATCTTTATAACCAAGGCAAATTGAACGATAGTTAGGATTATTTTGTTGAATTCTTTCATATTCTTTATCCAAATTTTTATTTAATTTATTCAGTGCATAAATCTCTGCAAATTCATCATGAACTGCTTCCATATTTCCTCTTTCTGTCACCTTTAAAAACTCACCATCAGGACTCACGAATCCATCCCAATCTTTTACTTTTTCTAAATCTTTTCCTTTATATCCTAATAAACAAACTCCCATAATATTCTCCTTCCGCAAAGAATATATCATACAGAATGATTGAAATAAAGTCAATAGAAAAGAGTGCTTTTTTGCACTCTTATTCTTTCTCATCTTTATGAATTTCTTCGATAATATCTTCTATTTTCTTTCCATACTCAATTGATTCATCATAGACAAAATCAAGTTCTGGAATATGTCTGATCTCTACACGATTTGCAAGCTCTCTACGGATAAATCCCCGCGCCGCTTTTAAAGATCGTAACGTTTCATCTTTTTTATTTTGATCTAATACCGTTACATAAACTTTCGCATATCCTAAATCACTTGCTAATTTGACATTTGTGACTGTTACAAACTTAATATCTGGATCTTTTACCTCCGTCATTAAAATGTAACTAATTTCTTTTTCTAGCATACTTGCTATTCGTTCTATTTTTACACTCATTTTTATCACCTATTTTATTATATCATGATGAAAAGAAAAAAACTATATGAAGTCATATAGTTATCTTTCTATTTCTACCATTTCGTAGCACTCAATAACGTCGCCTACTTTAATATCGCTATAGTTTTCAATCGTAATTCCACATTCTAATCCTTTTTTTACTTCACGGACAGAATCTTTTTCACGTTGTACAGAATTGATATTTCCATCGTAAATTACAATTCCATCGCGAATAATACGAGCTTTTGCCTCTCTTTTGATAACACCGTCGCTTACATAACATCCAGCAATTGTTCCAACTTTAGAGAATTTAAACAATTGACGGACTTCAGCGGTTCCTGTTACCTTTTCTTCATATTCAGGTTCCAAAAGCCCTTTCATAGCAGCTTCCATTTCTTCTACAGCTTTATAGATGATATTGTAAAGACGAATTTCAACGCCGTTTTCTTTTGCAGAATCTTTAATCTCATTACTTGGACGAACATTAAATCCAATAATAATCGCATTGCTTGCCTTAGCAAGGACGACATCACTTTCCGTAATAGATCCTACACTACTGCGAATAACTTTTACACGGACATCTTCTACTTCTAGTTTTTCTAGAGAGTTTTTAACTGCTTCACTACTTCCGTTGACATCAGCTTTGATGATAACATTAATTTCTTTGACTCCTTCTTGAGTCTTTGAAAATAAATCATCTAAACTCATCGCAGACTTCTCACTTCTAGATTTTGTTTTCGCTTGTTCTCTTCGTTGTTCACCGATACTGCGAGCTTGTTTTTCAGTTTCAAATGCCATAAATTTATCTCCGGCACTTGGGACATCATTTAATCCTGTAATCGTTACTGGTTTAGAAGGTCCAGCTTCCATAATTTCTACACCAGAATCATTTTTCAATGAACGAACCTTTCCATACGCAGTTCCAACGACAATTGGATCTCCTAAGCGAAGTGTTCCATTTTGAATCAACATCGTAACAACAGGTCCTAGATGTTTATCTAATCTTGATTCTACAACCGTTCCACTTGCATATCGACTTGGATTTGCACGATAGTTTTGCATATCTGCAACAAGTAGAATATTATCTAATAATTCTCCGATTCCATCTCCTGTAGATGCTACGATCTTATTATATAGAGTATCTCCACCCCATTCCTCTGGTGTAAGTCCGTATTCTGTTAATTCAGTCATAATTCTTTCTGGATTCGCACCAGGTTTATCCATTTTATTAATTGCGACAATAATTGGTACTCCTGCTGCTTTCGCATGGTCGATTGCTTCTTTTGTCTGTGGCATAACACCATCATCTGCTGCAATAATAATAATGATAATGTCTGTAATTGATGCTCCACGTGCACGCATTTCTGTAAAAGCCGCATGTCCTGGTGTATCGATAAAAGTAATTGGCTTTCCTTCATGTTCTACTTGGTAGGCGCTAATTGCTTGTGTAATTCCACCAGCTTCCCCACCTGCGACATTCGTCTTACGTATCGTATCCAAAAGAGTTGTCTTACCATGATCGACGTGTCCCATGATCGTAACAACTGGAGCACGTTCCACTAAATCTTCCTCACGATCTGTAATTTCAAACTCTTCAAAATTTGTAACATCCGCTGTTTCTTCTCTTTTTAGTTCCTTATCGTAATCTAAGATAAGCACCTCTGCATTTTCATAAGAAATAGGTGTATTAATATTACACATAACGCCTAGAACAAATAATTTTTTTATCAATTCTGCAGCTGGTACATGTAATGCATCTGCTAAATCTTTAATCGTCATATTTTCTTTGTAGAAAACAATATGATCATCGTTTACCGGTGCATTAGAAACAAGCTTCTCTTTATGTTTATACATTTGTTTTCTCTTATTAGCTAAATCTTTTTTACTTCCGGCGAATGCTGGTTTTTTATCTACTCTCTTTTTTAGCTTTTGCTTCTTGATTGTATTATCAACCTCGATTTTCTCTTGTTCGATAATATCTTCTACGAGATCTTCTAAAGCTTCTTCCTCTGTTTTGTCTTCCTCTACCATCTCTGAATTGATCGTATTATCTAGTTCTACGATCGCATCTTCATCCAGTAAATCATCTTCATTCTCTACCTCTATTCCGAGTGCTTTACAAGCTTTCAATACTTCATCTACTGTTTTATTGATATCTTCTGCATACTCTAGCACACTCATCATAAATATCACCTCTTTCTTTTTATTTTACAAAATCTTTTAACGACTCAAATATTTCGTCTGGGACATTTACTTCTAAATGTCTACTTAACACTCCTGACTTTTTTGCTTTTTCAAACACACTTAAATCTTTTTTTAAATATGCTCCTCGTCCATTCGTTCTACCTGTCGTATCGATGACGACATTTCCTTCTGGTGTACGAACAACACGAATCAGTTCCTGTTTTGGCAATTTTTCATGTGTGACGACACACGTTCTCATCGGTATCTTTTTTACTTTCATAGTTTTACCCTTCGATTAGATTAATTCCCATTTCTCTTGCTTGTTCGTATGTCTTCACATCAATTTTATATTTTGTTAAACGTGCTGCTAATCTAACATTTAATCCACGTTTTCCAATTGCCAAAGACAAGTTGTCATTATCGACGATGACAATTGCCTCTCTTTTCTTTTCATCAGTAATTAAAACATGCACATTTTTTGCTGGACTGAGTGCTGCTTCGATAAATTTCATATCATCGTTATCGTATGGAATCACATCGATCTTCTCACCATTTAATTCACTAATAATACGATTGATTCTACTTCCATGTTCTCCGATACATGATCCTACTGGATCGACATTTGCTAGCTCACTAGAAACTGCAATCTTCGTTCTAACTCCAGCCTCACGCGCAACACTATGAACAAGAATGATTCCTTCTTGAATCTCTGGAATTTCTAACTCGAATAATCTCTTTACAAATCCATAGTGACTTCTAGATAGTAAAATAAGTGGTCCCTTCGTATTATTCTCAACTTTTGTAATATATACTTTAATACTAGATCCCATTTTTACCGTCTCACCTGGAATAATCTCTGACTTCGGTAAAATTCCTTGTGTCTTTCCTAAGTCGATATAGTAATTGCGAACGTCTTCCATCGCTACCGTTCCTGTAACCATTTCATCCTGCTTATCGTTAAATTCTTCGATAATGTTATTTCTCTCAGCTTCGCGAATTTTTTGAACGACAACTTGTTTTGCCGTAGAAGCAGCAACACGACCAAAATCCTTTGGTGTAACTTCTTCTTCGATCGTTTCTCCAATTTCGATTCCTGGAACAAGTTTCTGTGCTTGTGCTAAAGTCAAATGAATTCGTTCATCAAATTTGATTTCCTTTGGTGGTTCCTCTACAATTGGATTTCCATCTTCATCTAACTGTGGCTCTTCCTCTGCATCTTCATCGTGTGCATCATACCACTCATCGATTTCCTTCCCATTGATTAATCCATACTCATCTGGATCATTTACAACTGTTTTATAAGAATATACGTGGATTTCTCCTGATTCAGGATCGATATTTACTCTGACATTAGAAAGAGAATTATAGTTCTTCTTATATGCTGAAGTAAGCGCTAACTCCATTGCATCATATATTACTTTTTCGTCAATTCCCTTTTCTTTTACTAATAAATCTACTGCTTTCTTAAATGCTTTAGCATCCATCTTATTCACAACCTTTCTCTTTCGAACAAACATCTAATATATAATTTTCCTCGATTGGATCCGCTTCATCTAAAATAGGGTTCACTAATTTACTAACAGCAACGCAATCATCGACATCAACAAAGCCTTCTTTATCTATAATCAGGCGTAAAAACATCATGCTACCTTCCTTTTCATATAGCACTTCATCTAACCGATATCCATTTTCTTCGATCACATCACGTACTAGCATATCCACTTTCTTCGTAATTTCCATAAATTCCTCCATCTACATGAAAGAGTGGGATGTCCCACTCTTCCTGCAATTCCATGAGTATTATACCACATATTCAAAAAATAACAAAGCCTTTTCCTCATTTTTATCATATGTATGATAATTTTATTTATGATAAAACGATACGCATCGATGATAATCCTCCTCTGTTTTAAAATAAGATCCATAAAATAGATCATAAAAAGATTCAATATAAGAAGCCATTTTCAGATGAGATATCTTTTCCTTTGTCGTCACATATACCGGAACATAATTTACATCCCATAATCTAATCACATAATTATTCATAAGTTCAAATCCTAATCGTTCGTAAAATCGAATGCGACGAATACGAAGTTGATTCAGAGCTTCAGGCAAAAAATGTTCTACCCTCTCTACTTCACCAAATAGAGCATCGTAAGTACGATAAGAATCTTTTAATTTTGCGATTAATTTCTCACCATATCCACGGCTACGCATACCATCGCGAATTGCTAAATAATCAAGCAATACTACCCTTTGATTCTTCTGTACGATCAAAAAGGCATAGCCCACCCATATTTTATCATCGTACAATATTTGTAACTCACCGATATTACGGTTCATCAATTTTTTTAAAATTCGATAAGGTTTTCTCTCACTTCTCGGAAAGTCTTGCACATAAAAAGGATATATACGTTCTAAATCTTCCAGTGTTCCTCTTTTTATGTATAACACAACTATCTTCTCCCTTCCTACACATTATAACATAAACGTATATTTTTTACATATGATGAATTATACAAGACATTTTTAGGAAAACTTGGTATAATAATAACATGGAGATGATAAAAATGACAAAAGCTTCAAAATACGATATAAAAATTGCGATTGCCGGAACCCTTGCCATCCTAGCATATTTCATACTACCTTACTTAGAAGTGCTCCCATTCGCATTACTTGGCATTGATACAGCTACGTTACCAAACATTACGAAAGCAATCTACATGTTTGCCTACGAAGTAATAACTCTAGCAATTATCATGTATTTATTAAGAGACCAGTTAAAAAAACAATGGAACGATCTTAAAAAAAATCATAGAACCTATTTCAAAAAATATTTTAAATACTGGTTCTTAATGTTAGGCCTCATGATGCTAAGCAACCTTATTATCCTAATGATCGAACCACAAAGTACTGCCGGAAACGAAGAATTAATTCGTTCTATTTTTAGTGAAATGCCTATCTACATGTACTTATCGGCAGTAGTAATTGCACCACTCATGGAAGAATTGGTATTTAGACTTTCCATTCGGAATATTTTTCCCCATACAGATTGGTTATTTATCATCGTATCTGGACTTATCTTCGGTGGAATGCATGTTATTGGAAATGTAAATACATGGATAGATATTTTATATCTGATCCCATATAGTATTCCAGGATTTGTATTTGCATACGTATTAACAAAATCAAATAATGTATTCGTAGGTAGTGGACTTCATTTTGTACATAATGGTGTCTTAATGAGTTTACAAGTACTCGTACTATTATTTGGATAAGACCATTGGTCTTTTTTTTATTCTATGATAAAATAAACATGGTGATCCTATGGCAAAGAAAAAACACGCACAAAAAAAAGAATCTAAATTTACATTGTGGCAAAAGATTGCCATGATTATTTTATTCCTCTTGATATTCATCGCTGGAGTTATTTTATATAGTAGGTATATAGCTACATCTAAAATCGAGGTACGAGAAATAACCAGAATCTTCCTAGCGACTATCATGGGTTTAAAATCGTGCAATTATCAGATATCCACTACAATACAACAATATATAAAGAAGAATTAAATAAAATTGTTCAAAAGATAAATAAAATGAAACCAGATATTGTCGTATTAACTGGTGATCTCTTCGATAAAAATACAGAATATCAAGAAAATGATTTCACCGATATATCTGAAGCGCTGATGAAAATAGATGCTAGCGTTGGGAAATATGCAATTACTGGTAATCACGACGTAAAGTTTACAGAATGGGAAACGGTTATAAAAAATAGCGGGTTCACCAATTTAAATGATACTTACGAACTCATTTATAAAGATAGCTATGATCCTATTTTAATCGCCGGAGTCAGTAGTAACCTGAACGACACAAAAAATATTAGCGATAAAATGAAACCAACCTTTGATTATATGAATACGATAAAACAAAGTGTAGAAGGTTCCTATCAATATGCAATATTATTGCTACACGAACCAGATTACATAAAAAATATCGATTATGAAAAATTTGATTTAGCTCTTGCTGGACATTCTCACCATGGGCAAGTAAGACTGCCTTTCATTGGAGCAGTCATTACTCCAAAAGGAGCAAAAGAATATTATAATGAGCATTATAATATCGACGGTACTGAATTGTACATATCGAACGGACTTGGAACATCTTCCTATCCATATCGCTTATTTAATCGTCCGTCTATCTATCTATATCGATTAGAAACAAATTAAAAAGATCTCTTGGTTCAAGAGATCTTTTTAATGTAAAACTCCATTAGATTTTTTCATAAGATTAGCCTCATATTCATCCTCTATCGTTTCTTTATGCCAATTTAATTTTGAAGTATCTGACGCAAACGGGAGCAGATATTCTACTTTTTCTTCTAACGCTTTATGATATTCCTCACTAGAAAGTAGGAAAGATTCTGTAATAAATAAGTTACTATCCTTCGTCTCATTATAAATAGCTGCCAAATTGAGCAATTCTACTGACTTTCTATCAAACAGCTGTGGATAATTGACAAGCAATCTTGTTAATCCAATCATTGTTGCAAACTTTTGAATTAAGACTTCGTCCGTTAAAACGATTTATATGATTCATATAAATGCAATAAAGCTTTTGTTGCATTTCGGTTTGTTCCACTAATCGCTTGATATCTGAAATTGTTTTCAAATCATCTTCAAAATGATAATCTTCACTCAAAGTATAGTGTGATTTTATCATTTCCTCATGTTCTTTTACAAACGTTAATAATGCCTGTTGAATTTCTAAAACATCATGTAAATCATGTTCATATATTAAACCATCTTCCATATTTTCTCCTTCTTTATGCGACACCTAAATATTCTTCTAATGTAATCCCCTTATTCATAATTTCTTTTGCAACTTTCTTACCAACGTATCTTATATGCCAAGGTTCATACTGGTATCCTGTAATATATTCTTTTCCCTTTGGATAACGTAAGATAAATCCATATTCCGCACAATGTTGTACTAACCACTTTCCTGCTGGAGTTGTTCCATAGTTATCATCGATAGAACCAACGTCAAAAGCAAGTCCTGTTTGATGCTCAGAATGTCCAGCACGAGCAGAATAGGTATCTGCAAGTGCTTGTCCATCTCTGTTTACATATCTCTGATATAAATTCACTTGTGTTTGATAACTACGATATCCAGATAATAGTGGCATCGAAAAGCCTGCTGCCTTTGCCCCAGCTTGAAGTGAAGATAACGCAGACTGTGCTGTTGGATCCACTCCATTTCCATAACTTTTCGGCAATGCATACTGCTTATTTACGATTAAAATACCATCGATATATTTAGGCCCCATCTCTATATTACTATAGCCACCGCTTCCTTCTTTCGATTGATTTTCAACGATTACTGTTCTTTCTAAAGATGACTTGTTATGACTACTATCTTCCACTGTATAGGTAACTTTATATTCACCTTTTTTAGAAGTATCGACATTTTCTTTCACCTTCACCTTATCAGTTAAATCACCATCATAATTATCCGTTGCAGTAAATCCTGGTTCTACATATGATTCACCAACTTTTAAAGATACTGTCGTATTGCCAACGAGTGCTATTTCTGGTTTAGTCGTATCTACAACTTCAACTGTTCTTTTAACCTTCTTTACCGTCCATCCTTTTTTTAATTTATATTCGACTGTATAACGTCCTATCTTATCAGTTTTAATTTTTGTTTTGCTGACATCATCAGATACATCTTTTCCAAAAAAAGTTGCATTTACCAAAGGATCCTTAAAAGACTCATTTACTTCTACTGTTATAATC
>ENA-ORSK01003119-ORSK01003119.1-human-gut-metagenome-genome-assembly--contig:-NODE-3119-length-10138-cov-5.123376_pt1 | contig 10138 bp, 15 predicted proteins | sample MGYA00242192_ERZ509159 | MGnify/ENA primary metagenome ERZ509159 (study PRJEB26280, sample SAMEA2338663) | human gut metagenome | biome: human gut; feature: human-associated habitat; material: faeces...
TTTAGTGATGAACGGCGACGGCGGTAAAAATTGTTTATGGTTTTAAGAACTGAATTGCGAGTGTGCTGTGGAGAATTGCTAAGAATTGCGAGTGTGCTGTGGAGTGCTAGCCTAACACAATTAACATTAACGATCGCCGACCTTTACGGAGTCGCTCTAGCCCTAGTACATTATATAATAAAACTAACTCAACCCCCTTCTTATCTCCGTTATCCTTTCCGCAAGTAAAAAAGTCTTTTTTTAATATTATAACATATTTTTATATAAAATACAACCCCTAATCTTACCAACCCTAGGCCAATACATCCTTAAGCTGCAAAGCCGCCCAAACTCCCTCTGAAATATACCGTTTTTTGCTTGCTATTGTTAGCTATATATAAGAGAAAAGAGATAAGATGAGTAAATGTTAGAAAAAATAAAAAACGAGGCTTAAAATGCCAATTCAAGGATTTTTCCTTTTCTATTGAATGCGGCGGTGCCCGTTTAGTAAAACCTAAAGCTAGGCAAAACCTCCCGCACCCACCCCTGCGCGGCGCGTTCAAAATAACTTTCAATAGAAACTCGGCCCATATGATCTGAATTTCGGGAATTTTAAATGAGCGAGATCAATTTCACTTTCAACAGAAAAAATGCCATATGGGGTTGACTTTTGTAAATTCGGACCTAAAGCACTAGCGTACGGTCCGCCAATTATACCACTTGCCACACTTTTTGTCAATAGTAAAAATGTACAAAAAATCATTAAAAATTTTTATAAAATTTGTACTATTTGCCTATTGACAAGAAAAGTCAATAGTAATATTGCACAAAAAAATCGGGGCAAATTTATCTAAAAAGTAAAAAAGCAAGCTAAAAAGCTTGCTTTTTCATTATTTTTTCGGCTTTCTTTGTTCGATAATGTCAATTTTAAAGTTTTTTTCGCTAATTTTAACAAAAATCAGCTTATTTTCTTTTAAAACTTCTACATTTTCGATAAAATCTGCTTTATTTCCGGTCAAATTTGATAAAATCAGTTGAAAAAGTTCCTTTTTTTCATCTGAAATTTTTACCGTTCGGGGCTTATCTGACTTTTTACGTTCTGCGGCGGTTGCCCCGTGGTCTACTTTGTAGCCTTTCAATTTCTCATCAATCTCGGTCATGATATTTTCACTGACACCAAGCGGACAGTCATCAATCTCCGCACAAGGTTGCCCAAAGCACTCATCACAACACCATTTTCCATTTTTTTCAATTAAACATGCACAATCTCCGCATCTTTTTTTAAAATCCATTTTTATTACCTCTTATTTTTAGTTGGGGCGGTTTTAGCTCCGCCCCGTTTAGTTTTACTGGATACTAGGCAAGAGAAAATACAGTTTTTCTCTTTTCGCCAGTACCTCTAACCAGCTTACCCTCATTTACAAGGGCGGTTACCATTGCAGTAGCCTTCTGATTCGTAATACCAAGTTCGCCAGTAGTAATAATTTCGGTTACTGTCATAGGCTTTTCTGATGTAGAAATAATTTCTACGATATGAGCCTTTAAAGTCTCGTTCTCAGCCTGAGTCTTAGTAGGCTTCTTAGCACCTGCCCTCTTTGCTAACAGTTCCTTTTCATGTTCAAGGAATGTTCTGTACATCTCATTTGACTGAATAAACTCCTCTGATAACATCTTTTCGATAACTTCCATCTTTGTAATCTTGTTTGCCATAATTGATACCTCATTCTTTCTTTAAAATATTGTTTTGTTTACATTGTTATTATAACATTTCTTTATTCAGTTGTCAAGCTTTTTTTATTTTTTTACTAAGTTTTTTTCATTTTCTTTACTTCTCCTTTCTTTATCTTATAATTTATTATAACATAGGATTTTGAATTTGTCAATAACTTTTTTATTTTTTTTTGTTATTGATTTTTTTCTCTTTCCTTTTGTTTATATATAAAGTATACCATACTTTCTTTTGTTTGTAAAGTAGAAAAAATGAGGACTAAGGTAAAAAATTTTGTGCACATTGTACAAAAGATAAAATAACAGGCGTTATCTTTGTGCAAAACAGAGAATTTTGGGACATTTTTAAAAAATTTTTTGTGCAAATTGCCTATTGACAAAAATGCCGAGGTATGTTATAATGGAGAATTCGGCGCGACTCGATAGAACGCGCGCCTACATTTTACCACTGGCATATAATTTTGTCAATAGTAAATTTGCACAAAAATTCACTAAAATAAAAATTTATTTTTGTATAGTCTGCCTATTGACATTATTTGTCAATAGTAAATTTGCACAAAGTAATAGGCAGATTTTTATGCAATCTGCCTATTGACATTTTTATACTACTTCCCATTCATCTAAAAAGAAAACAGAATCAAATAAATCATTGAAAATTTCAAGCCCGCATTTTTTTAGATCTTCTTTTGACAGATTGTATTTTTCAAAACATACCCAGTCACTTTCTGCTGTATCATCAAAAGGATTATAAAGTTCTGTTTCTGGTGTCATCCAGTTGTTATCATACAAAAAATCTATTGCAGAACTAAAGCTTTTTGCAATACCGATAATTCCATGGTTTTCTTCAATTATTAAAATAACTGTTTCTTTTTTCATTTTTTATACCTCTTTCCTTTTTTGATTATAACTAATTATATCAGCTATAATACTTTTTGTCAAGGGACTTCCGCATTTTTTATGCGGAAGCCTTGCTCATTTCTTTTCTTTTCTTTTGTGGTAATCTCCAACATAAAGAATTGATATCTTTATTCATTTTTTTATGAGTACGAAAACATTTTGCCATAATTTCAACTTCGATTTTTACATCTTCTAAGCCTGTATGGCTTTCATTGAAATCTACTTTTTTAGTAAGATATTTATAACAAGCTTCTGCACTTGTTAAAATATTTCCTTTTTCACTTTCCAGTCCGTTTCGTTCTGCAAATTTGATATAGGTTGTAGTGTTTAATAAAGTTTGACAAGCCATATGCCAAATGCAAAAATATTCAGTTCCAAAAGGGAAAAACCAACGGCAAAAGCTTTTTGTGGTATACCGCATTACATTATTCAATGCTTTACGGTCGAATCCCATATTATACGCGCCCACCTTTTTAATGTTATAGGCTTCCATGTCTGCATGAATCTGTTTTCTAATATTCCAAATAGAACGTACCTGTCTTTTACCATTTTTTATATCTTCCCAGTATTTCGGAATTTTTTCCGCATAATATGCTGATTTCATAACATCTTTCATATCTAAAAAGGTTTCTGCTACTACAAAACTTCTTTCCAGTGCAATATTGCCGTTGCGGTCGCAAATTGCATAACCTACATCATACGGCAAAGGTTCATCTACTGAATTACAAGTTTCGGTGTCAATTACAAGATACATTTCTTTTTTTCTACTCATTTTCTTTTCCTCTTTGCAAGCATTTCTCCAATGCCTTGCCCTTTCTTTATTATGTATTTATTATAGCACACCTTTTTTAGTATGTCAATAATTTTTTTAAATTTTTTATAATATTCTGCGTTGCGTCAATGGTCTCCCCTAAATTCCATGCTTTTCTGTTTTGCTCTTCATCATCTACCAAGATACCTTTTCCAAACTGTCTACACGTATCTGCTTTGCAAATGCCATAAGGCGTAACAATTATTTTATCCAGTACAATATCGAAATTATTTTCGATTAACCATTTCTTTTTTGCTTTTGCAACTCTTGTGTCATACTCTGCATTATTTGCTTTGCTACCCCAACTAATAATACCAATTTTATAGCCGATACTCTTCAAATCAGATAATACTTCTAAAATATCCAAAGTGTTATAAATAGGTTTTGCGATTGCGTAAGGTCTTACGTCAAAAGCAATTAAGTCTGCAAGCCAGTTTTCTACACTATATAAATCTGCAATAGTTCCATCCATGTCTAACCAAATCCATTTATCCATTTTGCTTTACCTCTCTTTACTTTCTAATACTATTATAATTGATATTTTTTATTTTGTCAATAGTTTTTTTTATTTTTTTTTATGGTGGAAGGGTGGGAACTCTTTCAACAACTCAATCGATTTTAGTAAATCAACCATGCCGTATACTTGACGTTCCATTGCCTTCCTTCTGATACTATTATAGCAAATTGGTGCGGAAATGCAATAATCAAAATGTACAAAAGTATAAAAGATTTTTTGTATAATTTGCCTATTGACAATACAAGTCAATAGGCAAAATAACTAAAATTTTGGGATAAAATTTATTTAAAATTTTTTTGATTTTTCTATTGACAAATCTGCCGAGTTGTGATATAATAAAAATTCGGCTTTGCCGCCTGTTACGGAGATTAAAAAAGCACCTTTTAAAAGGTGCTTTTTTTTAATAATTTCTACAATCTTCAAAGCATGAAGCGTGAGCGGAAACGATAATACTATTTAATTCTTTAGGACTTTTATAAAAAGAGAAATTATCATCTTCATTTTCCCCCACACTGTCAGAAATAAAATCCAAGATTTCGCTTGCCTTTTTTAAAATATTTCTTTCTTCTTCCGTTAAAAAAATTTCTTTTACTACTTTCATTTTTTATACCTCTTTCCTTTTCTTTTTAGATTTACCGCCCTATTTTTTAGGGCGGTGCTTTACAAGGTTCAGTGAGTAGCTATCTTTCCCGATTGTAAAAGTAATTTCTTTTTGCGGATTCGCAATCTTTAAATCGTTTACTTTCTGATTTAACATTTCCGCAAGTTCTGCCAAAAAAGCGACCTTTACATCATCCAGTTTTACTTCTTTTTTTGCTTTTGGTTTTTTTTCAACTGCGGATTGCGTATAGTTTTTAATCTTTTTCGCACCGAGTTCCATGTCTGCCATTTCGAGGGCTTCCGCCAGTGTTACTTCTTCCCCATCTGCCTTGCACTCTTTCATAATTTCTTTTGCTATTTCTTCTCTTGTCTTTGCCATAGCTTTTTACCTCTCTTTCTATATCTATTATACTATGCAGATGGTTATTTGTCAAGGGGATTTTTTACAATCCCCTTGACTTTTTATCATTCTGCGATAGAGAAAACTGTCTTTCTCTTTTCGCCTGTACCTCTTGAGATTTTACCCTCTGCGGTAAGTGCGGTAAGCATTGCCGTAGCTTTCTGATTCGTGATACCCAAAGCACCTTTGGAAATGATTTCCGTAGCAGTCAATGCTTTTTCTGAAGTGGCTAAAATTTCTACGATTTTAGCTTTTAAAGCTTCATTTTCTACCTGTGTTTTTGTCGGCTTCTTTGCGCCAGCCCTTTTTTCAAGCAACTCTTTTTCGTGTTCAAGGAACGTTCTGTACATTTCATTATTCTGAATCATTTCCTCTGATAACATTTTTTCGATAATTTCTTTTTTTGTGATTTTGTTTGCCATAGTTTAATACCTCTTTCTTTCTTTTTATTTTGTTTGTTTTTGTTTACATTGTTATTGTACTACTTTTTTATTCAGTTGTCAAGTCTTTTTTTTATTTTTTTTATTTGGGGCTTATTTTACATAAGCCCCAGCTACAGATTCGATTGAACCTTTGCCATTCAAAAAAATTACATTATCCTGAATAACCCTTACCCCATGCATTCGCATGTCTCTGCGAAAACTGTAGTCATTTCTCCATTTTTTTAAAAACTCTTTTTTTGTCATGTTTGACGACCTCTCTTTCTTTATTATGTATTTATTATATCACAAGGTTTTTACCTTGTCAATACCTTTTTAAAATTTTATTTAAAAAAGATTTCTTTTTTATTTTTTATACCTCTTTCCTTTTGATACTATTATAATACTACATTACTACATAAAATGCAATAGACAAAATAACCAAATTAAAGGATAAAATTTTATGCAAAATTTTTTAAAAAATCGCTTGACAAATGTGCGGAAGGTGTGCTATAATATTTCGGCTTGCAGGCGGGCGTAGCCCCTAAAAAAAAAAAGGCAAAAGCCTGTTTTTAATTTAAAATTTTATTTTAGTAGGTTGAATAAATCAACCTACTAATTTTACTCTGCGGTTTTTCATTTTTTCAGACATTCGCAAAGGTGCTTCCGGAATTGTCTCAAGTGCCAGCTTATAGTTGCCATTAGCGACGGCTTCCGCATAATTTGTTGTAACTTTTCCATTTGCTAATTTGTAAATTACTCTTCTCATTTTATTATCTCCTTTTCTTTATCTTATAATTTATTATAGCATTTCTTTTTTATTTTGTCAACAACTATTTTTTTTTATTCCATAATAATATCGAAAATCTTTTTTAATTTTTCTTCATTTCTGGAAATGATCCAGATTTCATCCAGTCCTTTTTTTGCAGATAACAGTTTTACAAATTCTTTGCCGAGTCCGCTGCTTGCTCCGGTTACGATCGCAATGTTCTTTTTCTTCATTATTACCTCCAGCTAAAAATCAATTTTTTTCACGTCTGGTATATGTTATTATTTTACCATAGAAAAAAATTTCTAAAAATAGAAATGCAAAAATTGTGATATGATAAAAAGCAGAGGAGGGAGAGCGATGTTTTACAGAATCGAAAAAGACAGAGTGGAAGAGACCAGTGCCGAAAACTGGGAAAGCGGACAGTCCGGTGTGGCAGTTTTTACCCACAAAGAATGGGAAGAAGAGATGGACATCCGTGCAACTTATCTGCTCGGACAGCGTGAGGACAACATCCATTTTTGCAAGTTGGAAAGCCATGCAAATTACCTGTTTGGAACCTTTCATATTCCGGTAAAACGGGAGCATGAAAAGAACATGGGCTTTGCATTTTATATCCTGCCCGGAAAACTGATCTTTATTGATGATAACGGTCTGGTGCAGGCACATATCAAGAAAATCATTGCGGGAAAAGTACACAGCGGTTACAATCTGGAAAAGTTTTTTTATGATTTTTTAATATCCCTGATCGATGAAGACCTGATCTATTTAGCAGTATTAGAAAAAGAGATCACGAAAATGGAAGAGAGCATGGTGGAGGACGAGCTAAAGGACTTCAACTACCGGATGCTGCATCTGAAAAAAGAGATTTCAAGGCTGTACCGCTACTACAGCCAGCTTGCCGATCTGGGCGAAAATCTGTATGAGAATGAAAAGGAATTTTTTGAAAAAAAGCATACCGGAGTCTTTCGGATTTTTGCGGAGCGTACAACAAGACTTCAGGAGGAGACACAGGTGCTTCGGGAATATGCCATGCAGGTGCAGGATGTCTATCAGTCCGAGATCGGGATACGGCAGAATAATGTCATGAAAGTGCTGACCATTGTTACAACAGTATTTTTGCCGCTGACTCTGATCGCCGGCTGGTATGGCATGAACTTTGTCTATATGCCGGAGTTGAAATGGGTCTACGGATATCCGGTCGCGATCGGTGCAAGTATCCTAGTCATCATCGTGAGCCTTTGGATTTTTAAAAAGAAAAAATATCTGTAACCGAACTGGTTGAATTTACCACAACAACGTGTTAAAATACTGAAAACACAAAGATATGCACAGAAAAATGAGGAGTGTCAGATGAAGCAAAAAGAAATCCCTTACAAGATCTACTTAGAAGAAAGCGAAATGCCAAAGGAATGGTATAACGTTCGTGCCGATATGAAGAACAAACCGGCACCACTTTTAAATCCACAGACATTGCAGCCGATGACAGCAGAAGAGTTAGGAGCTGTTTTTTGCGATGAATTAGTGGCACAGGAATTAAACGAGACCGATCCGTATATTGCGATTCCGGAAGAGATCCGCAGCTTTTACAAGATGTATCGCCCTTCACCGTTAGTACGGGCTTATTGTTTAGAAGAAAAACTTGATACCCCGGCAAAGATTTACTACAAATTCGAAGGAAACAATACCAGCGGAAGCCACAAACTCAATTCTGCAATTGCACAGGCATATTACGCAAAGAAGCAGGGATTGAAAGGTGTTACCACCGAGACCGGTGCGGGACAGTGGGGAACTGCTTTGTCCATGGCCTGTTCTTATTTTGACTTAGACTGCAAAGTTTACATGGTAAAAGTTTCCTATGAGCAGAAGCCGTTCCGCCGTGAAGTTATGAGAACCTATGGTGCAAGTGTGACACCATCTCCGTCAGAGACCACCGAGGTCGGAAGACAGATATTAAAAGAATTTCCGGGAACGACAGGAAGCCTTGGCTGTGCGATTTCCGAAGCAGTGGAGACCGCGACCACAACAGAAGGCTACCGTTATGTACTCGGCAGCGTGTTAAATCAGGTATTATTACATCAGTCCGTCATCGGCTTAGAGAGTAAGATCGCCATGGACAAATATGGCATCAAGCCGGATATGATCATCGGATGTGCCGGCGGCGGTTCTAACTTAGGCGGTCTGATCGCACCGTTTATGGGAGAAAAATTAAGAGGAGAGGCAGATTACGAGTTTATTGCGGTAGAACCTGCATCCTGCCCAAGTCTTACCAGAGGACGTTATGTATATGACTTCTGCGATACCGGAAAAGTATGCCCACTTGCAAAAATGTATACCCTTGGAAGTGGATTCATTCCATCAGCAAACCACGCAGGCGGCTTACGTTATCACGGCATGAACCCGGCACTTTCCCAGATGTACGAGGATGGACTCTTAGAGGCAAGAAGTGTTGAGCAGACCAGCGTCTTTGAAGCAGCAGAGCAGTTTGCAAGAGTCGAAGGAATCCTTCCGGCACCGGAGAGCAGCCATGCGATCCGTGCAGCAATCGATGAGGCACTCAAGTGCAAAGAGACAGGAGAAGAAAAAACCATCCTGTTTGGACTGACCGGAACCGGTTATTTTGATATGGTCGCATATGAAAAATTCCACAACGGTGAGATGTCCGACTACATCCCGACCGAGGAAGATTTAGCAAAAGGATTCGCCGGAATCCCGAAGATTTCTTAAGTTTAACAAATATTAGCGGGCGAATTTATTGACTCCCTCCTACGCAACTGATAACATGAAATCATGCATGTTAGAAGATTTATGTAGGAGGGGAATTTTTATGAGCAGTCATAAAAAAATAAGTATTCTGGGGGCAGGAAGAGTAGGTTCTTCCATTGCATATTCCCTGATATTAGAGGGATTGTGCTCAGAAATCGTATTGGTGGATATTGTCAAGGAATTAGCACAGGGAGAGTCCATGGACATGATACAGGGCACACCGTTTTCAAATCCGGTCAATATTTATGCCGGAGAATATCAGGATGTTGCCGGTTCCGACATTGTTATCGTAACACTCGGAAGAGCGCGTAAGCTGGGACAGTCGAGGATCGAACTGGTACAGGGAAATGTAGATATTATCAAAAACGTCATGCCACAGGTAGTGTCCTATGCACCGGATGCGATTTACATCATCGTCAGCAATCCGGTCGATGTCCTTACATATGCAGTACAGGAGATTACGGGTCTGCCAAAAGAGCGTGTCATTGGAACAGGAACCCTGTTGGATTCCAGCCGTCTCAGAAGTATTTTAGCGGAGCGGGCAAAAGTCAGTCCGAGCAATGTACACGGTTATGTGTTCGGCGAGCATGGAGATTCTTCGTTTGTACCGTGGTCCTTAACATCCATTGCAGGAATGCCGTTAGAGGAGTATGATGCGAATACATTTGCCAACAAACAGGATGAGATACAGGAAGAAGTCAGACTTTGCGGAGCAAATGTCATTAAAAATAAAGGTGCAACAAACTACGCGATCGCCATGTTAGTATGTTACTTAGCAAGCAGTATTTTAAAAGACACCAAAGGAGTTCTGACCGTATCCACAAGAATGGATGGACAGTATGGGATCGAAGATGTCTGTCTGAGTATTCCGGCAGTGATCGGCTCACAGGGGATTATCAGGACCGTGGAACCGGAACTTTCAGACAGTGAAAAAGGACTGCTGATCGACAGTGCAAATATCTTAAAAGATGTCATTCAGACAATTGAAATCTAAGCGGGATTGTCTTATGATAGAAAAAGATCATTTTGAAAACTAAATGCAGTAAAAGGAGATAAAAAACATGGATTATGCATCAGAATCATTAAAAAGACACTATGACTGGAAAGGAAAGATTGAAGTAGTCTGCCGTTGTCCGTTAGAGGATAAAGACGACTTATCTCTTGCTTATACACCGGGCGTAGCACAGCCGTGTTTAGAGATCCAGAAAGATGTAAATAAGAGCTATGAATTAACCATACGTTCTAACTTAGT
>ENA-ORSK01003120-ORSK01003120.1-human-gut-metagenome-genome-assembly--contig:-NODE-3120-length-10132-cov-3.471867_pt1 | contig 10132 bp, 9 predicted proteins | sample MGYA00242192_ERZ509159 | MGnify/ENA primary metagenome ERZ509159 (study PRJEB26280, sample SAMEA2338663) | human gut metagenome | biome: human gut; feature: human-associated habitat; material: faeces...
ATTTATTACGAACCGCCTGAACAAATGGGTTTCTTTACTGCATATCCTGAATGCAATGGCTATAACCATTTCAAGGCTGTAAACGTCATAACTGATTCCATCCGCTTGCCTGACGTACCTCATTGTATCAAGTTCACTCACTTCCTTGTTCTTGTAGATGGAACAGATTGCCTTGCGGATATGGCAGGAAAATACGCCGAACAGGTCGGCAATCTCGAATTGTGTCATCCACACGGGTACGGTCGGTATCGTGACCGTACCCGTCTCACTTATTGTTATTATTCCTCTGTCCATAATATGTTGATTTGATATTGGTTATTATTCGCTATTTATCTTTTCGCTAGCCGATACTTTCTTTCTCCGTTCCATCAGCCTGTCCATGTCCTTTGAGATTTTATCATCGGTTATCCGTGCGTAGCCCTGTGTCGTCCGGATATTGGAATGCCCCATCATCTTGGCGATGCTCTCTATCGGGATATCCGCCGAAATCAGGAATGTTCCGAAGCTGTGCCGACTTTGATGATAGGACAAGTTATCTTCTTTGCCAATGATTACGCCTATCTCGTGAATCTCAAACCACAGGGCATCACGGCTGGGAAACGGAAACACGGGCTGTTCGTCATCGGTCGTATTGTACAACGACAGTATCCGTTCCGCTATGGGATGCAGGGGAATGAACGCCTCCACATTCGTCTTCTTGCGGTTTATGCGGATGTACCGCCTGCCTTCCGCATTCATCCCGATGTGGTGCGGATGCAGCAACTGTATATCCACGTACGCCAGCCCGGTCAGGCAGGAAAATATGAAAGCCCGTCTCGCCAGCTCCAGCCTGTTGTCATACATCAGAGTGGAAAGTATCTTCTTGAAATCCTCACGGCTGATGTACCTGTGCCTTGCCTCCGGCTTGGTTTCATATTCCATATCCTCACAGGGGTTCGCCCGGATTATCTCCTTATCAACCGCCAGATACAACAGGCGGTTCAGCCATCGCAGGCAATGGTTCGTCTGGGATGCCCCGAAATTCTTGCACTTCTTCAGATAGGCTTTATAGGATTTGCCGAAGTCCTCTGTAACTTCTTCAAGATTGATGTCCTTTTTACCTGACGACACGATATAATCCGTCAGGTATTTCTGGTAATACATTGAACTTCGGTAAGAAGAGGTTGAGTCTATTTCCTTGGAATGTTTCTTCAACCGTTCTCTTTCCCATTCGCCCATTTGCAGGAGGGTGGTCGGATGAATGTTGTTCAAGGTGATATGGTTCTTCAGTATCTCCGCACTGACAACACCTTGCGATTTCAGTATCTCATTATAGGCTTCCTTCGTCAGACGCAGGTATTCCCGCAAGCGGTTGTTCTCCCTTACGGTTCTTATCTCGTTCTTCTTGCCGTTCCAGTCCTCCGGTCGGCAATAAATTCCGGTGCTTATGACCGTCTGCTTACCGTCGATGGTTATACGGCACAGGACAGCGGTCGTACCGTCAGCTTTTACCTTGCTGCGGTTAATGTAGGGCAACAATGAAAATGTGCTTCGCATATTGTGTATTCGGTGTTAAAGGGTTAATTGAAAATCTTTTGTAGCTTCTATGAACTTGTCCATGTCCTCGAAAAGTTTTTTCGGACTGACACGGGCATAAACCTGAGTTGTGGAAATGTCGGAATGTCCCAGCATCCTACTGATGGTCTCAATCGGCACGCCCGCTTCAAGCGTTATCAGCGAGGCGAAACTATGTCTCGCCTGATGGTAGCACAAGTCATCCTTGATTCCTGCCAATGCCGCCAACGCCTTCATGTGCCTTCTGAGATTTGACCAGCGAAGTAAAGGAAACAAGGTTTCCCTGTCCTCACTGTGATACTTATTGATAAGTGCAATCGCTTCGGGCAATAGTTTTACACTGGCACGGAGTTCGTTTTTCTTTCTGCGGTATTTCAACCATAACGTTCCGCCCTCATCTGTATTCAAATTAGCATGGGTAATCGAAACAACATCCGCATAAGATACACCCGTGTAACATCCAAAGAGAAACATATCCCTTGCCAGCATATGGGATTTGCGGTATGCAGGTATTTCCACGTCTCGGATTTTCTCGAACGATTCGCGGCTTAATGCCCGTGGGGTTCTTTCCGATTGTTTGGGCAGGGCAAAATGCCGGAAATGGCATTTCTCGGAATACCCTTTCTTGTAGGCGAGGCGGCAAATTTTCTTCAAGACGGCAAGATGGTGGCGGACTGTATCTATCGCATATCCCTTCTCTTCCATGGCGAAAGCCTGATAGTCGTGGATGAATTGCTCCGTCAGTTGTCCGAAAGCCAAATCCCTGACCTTGTACTTGGTCTCGATGAACTCTCGAAGTGCCAGCCGCATATAGTGATAGCCGGGATAAGTGCCTTTGGCACGGTCTATTCCGATACGCGCCTTGATGTCGTCACAGACTACATCGGTCATTTTCATGAGTGTCATCTGCGTTTCCATGCTGCCTTGAAAAAGGTCTTTCACGTCGGTGGCATCAAAATCGCCCTTACGCCCCACAAGGCTGTCGAACGCAGTGTTTATCGCCAACAATAGCTTGTCAATCTTGGCATTGGTTTCCACCGCCTCGCGACTCTTCCCGTTCAGACGGCTCTCACGTGGATTCCACAGTTCGGGAGTACAGGACAACTTGCAACCGAACTGCGCCATTGTGCGGTTCACCGTGATCCTTCCCATTATCGGGGCTTTGCCCGACTTATCCAGTCCGCTCTTTTTGAGGTAGAGCAGTACCTTGAATTTTTCTACTTTCATACGCTTATATTTTTAAGTGCAAATTTACTTGCCATATAAGCATTCCTTGATGTGCAAAGCACTGTGTATGAGAGCAAACAAAACGGTGAGGACTTCTTTTCATTGCCTTCCGTTACCTATTCCCGTTTCGGTAACTGGATGGCTAACGGTTTGGTAACTGAACAACCTCAATATTCCGTTGTTATTTGCGTTTTCTCCATTTGGCAAAATACTGAAACAATGCTCATTTCAAACAGCTTACGTTTCATCCTCACCTGTCTGCTTTTCCTTGCACAGCCTATCACTTTTCACCTCGCTCGCCATACATTCGCTACCACGGTCACGCTTTCTAATAATATTTCACTGGAAGTCGTTTCTAAGATGTTAGGTCACACGAATACCAGAATGACTACTCACTATGCTAAACTCATGGATAAATGCATTGGTGAACAGATGGACAAGCTGATGGACACATTTACAGGAGATGCTGATTATTAAAGTTACTCTAATTCTTAAATTACCCCATTTGCAGTGATGTAGGTGGGGTTTATTTCATACATTTGCCCTATACAATTTAGAATTTATGGAACTGACGGCAGATAACTTAGAATATATCATATATGTAGCAAAGGAATATTGCTATCTCAATAAACAACAATTAAGGGATATAAAAAACATAGAAGATAGAGATGCTTTTATAAGAGATGCTGAAGAGATGGCTGTATCTATAGCAATACCTCAATTTAAACAACGGCATCCAATTCTGATGGAAGAATTTAAAGAGGCTTATAATACATACTTATCCAATGATGAAATTCAAAACACACTCAATATTTATAAACTGAATGCTGATAAGTTCTGGTTACTATTCCTATTTATTACAGATTTCGCCAACGGTTGCTTCATTTATTCCATGCAGAGCGAGAAGTACACAATTCGTGAGACAGCGAACAGGATGTCACAACTTATAAACAAAAATGGAGCAAGGAATTACTCTCTTACTCTATCATGTGAGGAAGATACCATATCAAGTAACAATCCTTTATTGATAGCTCTATTTGAAGACTTCTGTGCTAAACTGAACGATAATGAAGATAATTTCTTAGATACAATATATTACAGAACTTTAGAAGTAGTTGAAAGCACAGTTAGAACTAAGAAGATGAAATTCTTCGTAGAACTATTCAGACACTTCCTCTACAATCATGTAGAAGTCCGTCAACCAAGCAGAATGTCTTTTATAGGCAAGTTCCTCTACCTCTCAAAGATAGTAGGAGAAGATAAAGAATTCTACTACACTGGTTATAAGCTAACCTCTATTACTCCAGAAACACATATGACCAATTTCCTCATTAAACGGTATGGTACTATAATTTGGAGAGACAAAGAATATATTAAAGAACCAGAAGACGTAGGCAAGGACATTGCAGATACCATCAAGAAATGTACTGACTATGCCCCTACAAGCACTTCAACCTACATCTGTTCTACACTTTGATAATCAAATAATTGGCATTTAGGGAAAGCCATACAACCCGCTTTCCCTAAAGCCATTTGCCCTTAATTATTTTCCATCCACCTAAATACACTCTACTTTTGCCATCGTAATCAAATGATAAACGGTGCGCACCTTTAATACAGATTACCTGTAAGCCCTTCCAGTAGCAGGGTACAAGTAATAAATCCATTAAACAATAAAGAACATGGATACTAATAAAGTAGTAAATGTGGTAGAGGTCGTAAAAGAAGTTACCGACACCAATAGTGTAGAAGTACAAGCAAGTACAGAAACCTTAGAAGCAACAGCGGTGAACGACAAATCTTCTATCACTAAAGCACAAGCGGTAGAAGAGGCACGCAAGGCTCTTGAGGACAAGAGACTGTTCCTTGACAATAATAAAGGTGAGGATAGTAACATCGTCAGGTCTGCAACAGCTAATGTAAGCAAGGCAGAGAAAGCTTATGCTTCAGCATTACAGGCGGTTGAACGTCCTGTCACCAAAGTGGAGTTCTGGGAAGTAAGAGAGTCCACCGAGGAAGTGGAAATCATTGACAAGAGAAAGAAAGACATCATTATTGCCACTTCCCTTTATAACATGAACGTAACCAACGTGAATGTAAAACAAGGCACACGACTAATAGAAGATACTCGACTGGAAGATGCTCCTTTGTTCTTGGTTGAAGCTAAACTGTTCGATGATGCGGAAGAGGAATTAAGAGACCTGAATGGTAACATTATCCCAAAAGGAACCCCCAATGTTTATGTACCAGTTGATACCTCATATGGCTATTGGAGATGGAAGAGCTGTCACGAGTACAATATAAACGCAACCGTAAAGGAAACCTCTATACTTACCATTAAGAATGTCAGACTTAAAAAGTTCTCATCATTACAGGAGTTTGCCCAATATAGAGGAGTGAACAATGTGTTAAGCAGGAGCTTCAATGGTCTGGAGAAAGCTGGTAACGCAGCGTTAGCAACTCAACAGGAGTTCTATAAGAAAGTCTTTAAGAAGACTAAGGAGTTGAAAGCCAATGTCAGTGTTATCACTAAATACTATAACATGGGTAAGTTGTTGAGTTTACAAACTTGGAATGAAGCGATGTTAGGGATAGCGGGAAGTTTTGAATATGATTTGTCTGTGGGAGACCTAATAATAGAGACCTTACAGGACAAGAAGTTCAAGATTGGCTTCATTAGGCAACGTTACATGATTGACGCTATCATTCAACTCGCCAACTATACCCCTAAAGCTTCTCAAGACAAGATAGGAATCGAAGGAGTAATCAATACCATCAAATCTTTAGACAGCGAGATGGTTTCCTTCATGGAGGCCATTACCTTAGACAAGGTGAATGGGATCTATTCAGAACTGCTTACCCAATACCTAAAGAATAATGGAGTAATTAAAAAAGAACAGGTTGCATAGTCTACCAATAGTAAAGCCAATGTGACAGGTTGGCTTCTCTACTCTGAATTTTCAAGAAGTGGTTTTTCTCCACTATATAATATAGCAGATAATCCTAATATCTGGAACTTAGACCTATTTAAAGTCTAATCATTGGGGTTGCAGCTAACTAATTTCCAATCACCAAAGATATATAATAATGAACTTAGATATTAAAGAAAAGGATGGCTTTCTTATCATGGAAGACTTCCCAGAGAATTGCATCTTCAATAAGGTGAAGACTGGCTGCGGTGCTACTACTATAGCACTTACTAATAATAAGAATTATATTATTGCCGTACCTACGACAGACTTAGTAATCAATAAGTGCTATCCAAGTAAAGATAAGGATGACAAGGATTTAGTTTGGAAGAAATCTGAAATAGTCTCAGGTGTTAGTCCTCTAAACGCTAACTTGTTTGGCTTATATGGTAGATTCACCGTCTCCACCAAGACAAAGTTAAAGAAGTTCCTTAACAAAGAGGGAGTGAAGAAGATTATCTGCACTTATGATAAGGTAGAGGCATTAATATCTCTTATCAATCCGCAAGAGTTCAAACTCCTTACAGATGAATATCACGACCTGTTCAAGCAGTACCTGTTTAGGCATAAAGCTGTTAATGGAGTTTTAGATCACTATAATAAGTTCAAATCCTATTGTTTCTTATCAGCAACTCCTATCCCAGACTTTGTTAAGCCCCAGATATTTAAGGATATGACAGAATATGTAGCGAACTGGAAATCAATTGACAAGATTACTATATATCCATATAAAAGCGGGAAGGCTTATGAAACAGCAGCTAATATTATCAAGCAATATCAAGATATAGGTTACTTTGTCTTAGATGACGTAAAGAGTGAAGAGGCTTACTTCTTTGTTAATAGTGTAAGGGAGATTAAGAAGATTCTGGATAAGACCACTCTCACTAATGATGACTGTAGGGTTATCTGCGCAGATAATGAGAAGAATAGCACTAAATTAGAAGGTTTTGAAATCTCTAACTCTGCCTCTAAGTCCAAACGCTTTACATTCGTAACCTGTAAGGCATTTGAAGGTGTGGACTTCCATTCTGAAACAGCATTATGCTTCATTGTCAGTAACGGATATAATAAGCACACCCTTATTAGTGTGGATATGGATATACCCCAGATTGCGGGACGCATAAGAACCAAGACTAATCCGTTTAAGAATAAGATAGTTCATATATTCAATCCTAAGAAAGTTAATTACTATGTTCCATTAGCTGTAAAGAAGCAAGAATTAGACAAAGAACTTGCCGCGGCAAAGGAAAGGGTACAGAAGTTAAATGAACAGACGTTAGGAGAGGATGCTCAAAAACAACAAGATGCTGAACTTAAGAAGTTAGGTGCTGACACCTATATTGTTAAGAGAGGCGATAAGTACGAGGTTAACGATATGATAGCCAAATTAAAACTTTATATATACTGGACTACACATATTATATATAGGTCAGCAGAAGCATTGCAAGAGGCTTATGAAACTTTTGGTTCATCAGTCGCTAAGGGTTATGAATGGAATATTGCAGGCGAGGATATAATGAAGAATATTCTTAATCCCAAACAATTCAGAGATTGCCTCAAACGATTCTGTGACTTAAAGAACAAGGGAGCTATGTTGTCAGATAGTGAGAAACAAGAGTTAGAAACCATATCTACAAAGTACCCCAAACTGGTAGAGGGATATAGTAAGTTGGGCGTTAAGACATTAAAACGATTACGAACAATTAAAGCTATTACTGCTGCATTAGAAGAACTGGAAGAGAGTTAAACGCACTACCATACTACTAATTTACTCCCCCCATGCTTGCCAGAAGGAAAATCAAAATTCAGACAGGCATGGGGGTACACCATCAATCACAAATAAAATTATACTCACCAACCAACTCCCCAATCTCCAACTGAGCGAATCTGTAAAAGGTAACACTAAATAGCCCTATATGTAAAATATCCTAATGATATAACACTTATAGTCATTTAGCAAGTAGTATGAAGCACTTAATTGTAAACTGAGCGATCCGTTTCATTTAGGAGTTCATTCACATACCTGCCAATCAATAATCACTTAATTCATTTACATTATGAGTACATTACAGATTATGCCCTTTGAGGCAAGAGAGAGAAGGTTTCAGGGTTTACAATCAGCAGCGGAGGAAGCTACTTTGCTAGTGCCCAAGCACAAGAATGTCCTACACTTCATTGAGAGTAACACGCAGGAAGCAACCATCAATCACCTAAAGAACGATTGCATTGTTCCAGTCTTCAGCAAGGATAACGAGCTTACTGTTTCACACGCTGCATTCATTGAGACAGTAGGTGAAGCAGTCCAGAATTTCTTTAGCGGTGAACGGATTGAACAACCAGACATTCGTGTGTCCCATATTATTAAAGGTAGAGTACCATCTGCCATTCATAAGCCAGCAAGTCAATTACAGGATAGTGATCGTACGATCTACTACGAGCGTTGCGCATTCGCTTATGAAGTTCCATCCATTCAGTAGATCGTTGAAGGGAATAAGCTCAACCTTACCATTACAGGTGTGCGGGCCTTCAACAGAGAGAACCTATATTCACGTAAGACAGTGGAAAGGTTCAGCATTGGAATTGGATTCAAGAACCTTGTTTGCTGTAACCTCTGTCTGTTCACGGATGGTTTGAAGAATGACATTAGGGTTAGTGATACGACCCAGCTATTTAAGGAAGCACTGGAATTGTTCCAGCAGTACAACCCAAGTCGCCACCTTCAACTCATGCGTGAATTTGGTAATCATTCACTTACACAGCACCAATTCGCACAGATATTGGGTAAAATGCGATTATATCAAAGTCTACCTTCTATCAACCAGCGTAAACTTCCACCCATGTTAATGACAGACAGTCAGATTAACCAAGTGGCAAGGGCTTATGTGAATGATGAAAACTTCTATGGATATGGCAGGGAATTATCAATGTGGCGGTTCTACAACTTACTTACAGGAAGTAACAAATCAAGCTATATTGATACTTATTTGGACAGAGCGTTAAACGCTACTGATATTGCACAAGGCATAACATCAGCACTGCAAGGTGATGATGCTTATAGATGGTTTATTGATTGAGAGAGGAAGGGGCATCTATTTACTTAGGTGTCCTTCCTTTTGTCTAATAATTAACTAATTAAACTTGCAAGTACGTAAATAAGTACATATATTTGCAGTAAATAAAAGGAGGACTTATGAGAACAGCTAATTATACTGATTTAAGAGCAAATCTTAAAGGTTATATTGACTCTGTAATTGATGATTGTGAAACTGTAATCGTCAACCGTGGTAAGGGAAGCGGAGTAGTGATGATTTCCCTTGATGAATACAATTCATTAAAGGAGACAGAATATATCATGTCGTCACCTGACACAATGGGCGCTATTCGTAAAGGAGAGGAAGATATTAAGAATGGTAATGCCATCGCCCAGAATGAAGGAGAAAGCATTGATGATTTCTTAAATCGGGTAGCATGTACAGAATAATATTGTCAGACCAAGCACGTAAGGATTATCAATACTTCTTACGAAGTGGCAATACAGCTATCATAGATAAAATTAAAGCTTTATTGAATGATATAGCTGAACACCCTTATGCTGGGATTGGAAAACCTGAACCTCTTAAATATGAGTTGGCAGGTAAATGGTCAAGACGGATTAATTCAGAGCACCGTCTCATTTACTCTGTACATGACGATATGATAGAGGTTTCCATCTTCTCAATGAGACACCATTACTCCAAGAAGTAGTACCACTACATACAATTTACTAATTGAAAGGGCATCTATTAAGTTAGGTGTCCTTTCTTTATTATATTCACTTCTACTATTAGTGAACGTTCCTTTAGTAATCAATGAGTTAGATAACCCAACTCAAATTTAATATTCACTTATATTCTTTTACTTATAAAACAGAACATTATGTCACTTAAATATTCAAGTACAACAGCAGACTATCTTATATGGTCTGATGCAATGAACCTCATAAGGAAGTTGGCCAAGGACGAGAATTATAAAATCTCGCTCCTTATTGCTTTGGGGTGCTTCACGGGATTAAGAATATCTGATATTCTCGCATTACGCTGGAAGCAGTTGTTAGACACTGATGAGTTTAGTCTGATTGAGATTAAGACTGGTAAGCCAAGAACGATCCGTCTAAATTACCAATTACAACAGCACATTGTAGAATGCTATGAACAAATAAACCCTATTAGCATTAATACTCCTATTCTGATAAGCCAGAAAGGTACGACCTTCACAGTTCAACGGATCAATATCATCCTTAAAGAGGTGAAGAAGCGATACAGGCTCAAGGTGAAGAACTTTAGTTGCCATTCACTTAGGAAGACATTTGGCAGGCAGGTCTATAATATGAACAGCGACAATGC
>ENA-ORSK01003122-ORSK01003122.1-human-gut-metagenome-genome-assembly--contig:-NODE-3122-length-10130-cov-3.146303_pt1 | contig 10130 bp, 7 predicted proteins | sample MGYA00242192_ERZ509159 | MGnify/ENA primary metagenome ERZ509159 (study PRJEB26280, sample SAMEA2338663) | human gut metagenome | biome: human gut; feature: human-associated habitat; material: faeces...
GTGGTATAGAAATTAAAAGATGAAACTTTGCAAGAAATGTAGTGCAGAGTTTCATAAGGGCAGATGGCGATTGGCCTTAGGCCGTCTGGTGAATTTGCGGTATATCAACCGTTGGATCATTTTTAGTGCGGACCTTTTCGTTTCGCTCTCCGTGTCGTTGCTGGGCGTACTAGGAATGTTCTCCATTCTGCATATACGTATAGGAGAGTCTGATGTGCTGAAAGTAGGCCTCTCCTCATTTGTGGGCAGTATCGTTTCGTTCTTGCTGTTCAAAGCATATCATGGGGTTATTCGCCATTCCACGCTGCGTGGCTTGTGGCGGATCGGTGGTGCTGCGATCGGCAAGTCGCTCTTAATGTTCCTGCTGCTTTGGCTGTTGAAAGCCCGTTTCAGCCCTTCTATCTATTGGTTGGGTGGAATCATGGACAGTACGTTGACGATCGTGATGTTGGTCACGTTGCGTGTCTTCGTGATCAATGTCTATAACAGCGTCCTCCTGCAACTCGGCAAGAAACGCAAGCGGGTACTGGTCTTTGGCACGGAGGAGGAGAGCGTGATGATCGCTACCTCGGCGAACCGTCAGGTATTCATGCAGAATTATAGCATCATGGGCTTCCTTTCCTTTGGCAATTCCAAGAAAAGCATCCGGATCGCGGAGTTACCGGTCTACCAGATCGAGAACGTGGAGGATCTGTATCGCTTGATCCCTCGCAACAGCTTGGATGGCGTTCTCTTCCCCAATATAAAGGTTGCCCATCAGGAGCGTGACCGTTTGATCCGTTATTGCGAGCAGGCCTCCTTGAAGACATTGGTAGTCCCGGAGATGGAGGAGCTACGTGGAGGTGAGGCGAAGCGTTCTGTTCGAGAGATCCGTATCGAGGATTTGCTAGGTCGTGAGGAGATCCATATCAATCTGGATGAGATCGGCAATCTGTTGGAAGGGAAGCCCGTGCTTGTCACGGGAGCCGCCGGCAGTATCGGTAGCGAGATCTGTCGCCAGCTGGCTCATTTTCCGATTAAGAAGTTGGTTTGCTTCGACTCCGCTGAGACCCCGATGCATAATCTTCGTTTGGAATTGGAAGAGAAATACAAGGAACTGAACTTTGTTCCGGTGATCGGCGATGTTCGCAGCCCGGACCGTGTGGATTATGTGTTCCGCAACTGGCACCCCCAAGTGGTGTTCCATGCGGCGGCCTACAAGCATGTCCCCTTGATGGAAGAGAACCCCTGCGAGGCGATCCGAACAAACGTGTTCGGTACTCGTGTGATGGCAGATGCCGCTGTAAGCTATGGCGTGGAGAAATTTGTGATGATCAGTACGGATAAGGCGGTGAACCCCACGAACATCATGGGATGTAGCAAACGCTTGGCCGAGATCTACGTACAGAGTCTGAGCCTTGCGATTGAGCGAGGAGAGGTGAAAGGCGAGACACGTTTCATTACGACCCGCTTTGGCAATGTTCTAGGTAGCAATGGGTCGGTTATCCCCCGTTTCCGTGAACAAATCGCTCAAGGAGGTCCCGTGACGGTCACCCATCCCGATATCATCCGTTACTTCATGACCATCCCGGAGGCTTGTCGTCTGGTATTAGAGGCCGGTACAATGGGTAAGGGCGGTGAGATCTTTATCTTCGATATGGGTGAGCCGGTGAAGATAGCGGATTTGGCGAAGCGCATGATTGAACTGTCCGGGTTGCAGGTAGACAAGGATATCGAGATCAAGTATACTGGTCTTCGCCCCGGCGAGAAATTGTATGAAGAGCTACTGAACAACAAGGAGAACACGAAAGAGACCCCTCACGAGAAGATTCGAGTAGCGGCGGTTCGTGAGTATATCTATAAGGATGTAGTAGAACATATTAATGTATTAACCGAATTGTCTCTCCGTGTCCAAATCCTTTTGATGGTGAAGGAGATGAAAGCCTTCGTCCCTGAGTTCAAGAGCCAGAACTCCCAGTTTGAGGAGTTGGATTGAATTGATTCGCCATCTCATCCTGTCGATTAATTATCCATATAGGATAACGTTTGCCAAACTCGAGTATCTCGGTTTTGGTAATGCACTTACTGAGCCTGCCCAATATGACAAGCATAAGTATGTCTTCAAGTTTATGCTTGAAATTGCCTTTCCCGGTTCTACGGTATTCAGGTACTGAAGTTACGAACTCTCTTAGATGTTTCATGATGCTGCCACTCGGACAGTCGAAGTGCTTTTTTAGTATTATTACACCTAAAAACTTCTATATCAATTGAATGAATCGTATTTTTTTCGATAGCAAAAATACAGGCGGAAGACAAAACCGACATCACGTCGCTCTTGAAATCCGCCTATAAAAAATCTTTTATATGATTAAAAAGAAACACCGAAGACGGTGCTTCGGCATCCCCGTTTCAGCGGCCTGTATCAGTTGGATATCCCGAACAAGGAGGTTCGGATCGGCTTTATGCGCAGCTTGTTGCCTAACTATGTGCAACGCCCCGCCGAGTTGAATACGTTGGTGGCGGAGAAGATTTATAATGGCGATATGGACGACGCTTTAGTTTTGATGCGCACGGTTCTCTCCACGATCCCCTATTGCGAGAATACGCATTACGAGGGACATTACCAACAATTGCTTTATGTGATTTTTACGTTGATAGGCAATTATGTGGACGTAGAGGTCCGTACCCCCAAAGGCCGTGTGGATATGGTGATGCGCACCCCGACCACCCTCTATGTCGTGGAATTAAAGTTGAATAAAACCGCGGATACAGCCCTTGAGCAAATCCATTTGCGCAATTACCCGGAGCGCTTCGCCCTTTGCGGATTACCCATCGTAAAGGTTGGGATCAATTTCGATACGGAGAAGCGAACGTTGGGGGATTGGGTGATTGAATAAAGAAGGTAAACGCAATATTTTTTACTGAACTCGGTTAAGACACTTTTGAAGTGTCTTAATGAGGAGTATGTCCTAAATTGAATACTTACTACCTGTTACTTTTGGTATAAAACAAACAACTTAACTGTGAATCATCTTTTTGAAAATCAGAAAGATGAAAAGTACTTTAGGGCTAAAAAAAAAATAATCAATATGAATAAAGAAATCAAGATCGCCGTGGCCGGAACCGGTTACGTGGGATTGAGTATCGCTACCTTGCTGGCACAACATCATCCGGTGACAGCGGTGGACGTGATACCGGAGAAGGTGGATCTTATCAACCGTAAGAAATCACCGATTCAAGATGAGTATATCAAGCGATATCTCGCTGAGAAAGATTTGAACCTGCGAGCTACGCTTGATGGCGAGGCGGCTTATCGTGATGCCGATTTCATAGTCATTGCGGCTCCCACCAATTATGATCCGCTGCGGAATTACTTCGATACACATCATATAGAGGATGTGATCGATTTGGTATTGAACGTCAATCCGGATGCCGTGATGGTCATTAAATCAACCATTCCTGTTGGGTATTGCCGTTCGCTTTATGTGAAGTATGCTCTCAAGTTTATGACAGATCCATCTCTTAAGGGACATTATTTCAATCTTCTATTCTCTCCAGAGTTTCTTCGTGAAAGCAAGGCCTTACTTGATAATTTGGAACCTTCGAGAATTATCGTGGGCTATCCTAAAGTACTCCCCTCTGATCAAGATAGAAACTGGGATGAGGAGAATGCGGCAATTGCAGCTATTGGCAATCCAAATGCGGAAGATTACGCCAAGATCTTTGCGAATCTTCTTCAAGAGGGTGCAATCAAGGAGAACGTTCCGACTCTATTCATGGGTATGAAGGAAGCAGAGGCTGTCAAACTCTTTGCCAACACCTATCTCGCTCTTCGAGTTTCTTATTTCAATGAGCTTGATACCTATGCGGAAGTAAAGGGGCTCGATTCACAGGCAATTATTAATGGCATTGGTCTCGATCCACGTATTGGCACTCACTACAATAACCCGTCATTTGGTTATGGTGGTTATTGTCTCCCAAAGGATACCAAGCAACTTCTTGCCAATTATGAAAACGTGCCACAGGCTATGATGTCTGCGATTGTGGAGTCTAATCGTACCCGAAAGGATTATATTGCCGATGCCGTACTTCGCAAGGCTGGCTATTACAATGAAAATGCTGTATGGGATGCCGCTAAAGAGCATGAATGTGTTATCGGTGTGTACCGCTTGACTATGAAGTCTAACTCTGACAACTTCCGCCAGTCTGCAATCCAGGGTATCATGAAGCGTATCAAGGCCAAAGGCGCAGAGGTCATAATCTATGAGCCAACTCTTGAAAATGGTACTTCATTCTTCGGCTCTCTGGTAATCAACAATCTTGAGGAGTTCAAACAGAAGTCAAAGGCCATCATCGCCAACCGCTATGACTCATGCCTCGATGATGTGATTGAGAAGGTTTATACTCGTGACATATTTAAGCGTGATTAACTCATGGTACAGTATAATGTAAATCTTGAGGGCAAGACCGTTCTCGTTACTGGAGCAGCAGGCTTTATCGGATCTAATCTCGTTAAGCGTTTGTTTAAGGATATAAAGAATATCAAGGTAATCGGTATTGACAGCATCACAGACTACTACGATGTCAACATCAAGTACGAGCGTCTCAAAGAAATAGAGGCTCTTAACCGAGATTGGGAGTTTGTTCATGCAAGCATCTCAGATAAGGTTGCTGTCGAGAAGATATTTACTGACAACAAGATAGCTGTTGTCGTAAATCTCGCAGCTCAGGCAGGAGTTCGTTACTCTATCACCAATCCTGATGCCTACATAGAGAGCAATCTTATCGGTTTCTACAACCTTCTTGAAGCTTGCCGTCATCATGAAGTTGAACATTTGGTATATGCATCATCATCATCAGTCTATGGTTCTAATAAGAAGGTTCCATATTCAACAGATGACAAGGTGGATAATCCAGTCAGCCTGTATGCTGCCACCAAGAAGAGTAACGAACTTATGGCACACGCTTATTCGAAGCTTTACAATATCCCATCAACAGGTCTTCGTTTCTTCACTGTATATGGACCTGCAGGCCGTCCTGATATGGCCTACTTCGGATTCACCAACAAGCTTCGTGATGGCAAGACCATCCAGATCTTTAACTATGGAAACTGCAAGCGTGACTTTACCTATGTCGATGATATCGTCGAGGGTGTAGTTCGCATCATGCAGCACGCTCCCGAGAAGCAGAATGGAGAAGATGGACTTCCAATCCCAGCGTACAAAGTATATAATATCGGTAACAATTCACCTGAAAACCTTCTTGACTTCGTCTCTATCCTACAGGAGGAGCTCATCCGTGCCAAGGTGCTACCGCAGAACTACGATTTTGAGGCTCACAAGGAACTTGTCCCAATGCGGCCTGGTGACGTATCTGTAACATATGCAGATACTACACCTCTTGAACAAGATTTTGGATTTAAGCCATCAACTTCTTTGCGTGATGGTCTTAGAGCATTTGCAGAATGGTATTCAACATATTATATATGCGTTGATAAATGACCATTTGTGCATTCCTTAAAGAGTAATTGATATATTATTTTATTTGAATCTGCATTATAGTATGTGGATCTGTGGGTTCAATGATTATTCCGCACAATAAAAATAATTCAGAGTGAAACACGCTTTTTTATTTTCAAATTAATCATATGTTAGATAAATCAAGCAAAATATATGTTGCAGGCCATAGGGGCCTCGTAGGTTCCGCAATTTGGAACAACCTCTTGCGGAGAGGCTACACCAATCTCGTAGGTCGCACTCACAAGGATCTTGATCTCACAGATCAGTATGCTGTAAAAAAGTTTTTCGATGAGGAGCAGCCTGATGCTGTAGTACTAGCAGCTGCCTTTGTAGGTGGCATCATGGCCAACAGTCTTTATCGTGCTGACTTTCTGATGATGAATATGAAGATCCAGTGCAACGTTATTTCCGAGGCATATGCTCATGATGTGAAGAAACTCCTCTTCCTTGGCTCTACCTGTATCTATCCTAAGAATGCGCTTCAGCCCATGAAGGAGGACTGCCTCCTCACTAGTGAATTGGAATACACCAACGAGGAATACGCCATTGCCAAGATTGCTGGTCTCAAGATGTGCGAGTCGTACAATCTCCAGTACGGTACCAACTATATTGCCGTAATGCCTACCAACCTCTATGGTCCTAATGACAATTTTCATCTGGAGAATTCGCACGTTATGCCAGCCATGATGCGTAAGGTTTATCTCGCAAAGCTCATCAACGATGGTAATTGGGAAGCTATTCGCAAAGACCTCAATATTCGTCCTGTAGGAGCAAATATCAAGGAAAATCGTTATGTCATTGATGGCAACAGTTCAGAAGCTGAGATTCTCAAAGTCCTTTCCTTCTATGGTATAGAGCACAACAAGGTGAACCTCTGGGGCACAGGTAAGCCTCTTCGTGAGTTCCTCTGGAGTGAGGATATGGCAGACGCATCAGTTCACGTTCTTCTCAACGTTAACTTCTCCGACATCATTGGTATCGAGAAATACTCATCAGTCCATTACGGCAACAAAGCGGATGGTGTAGTTGATCGCAACCACTCAACTGGTCGTGGTGGCGCAATCCCAAGCCTTGGCGAGATCCGCAACTGTCACATCAATGTGGGTACAGGGAAGGAAATCACCATTTGCGAGCTTTCAGAACTTGTAGTCAAGGCAGTAGGTTTCACCGGAACAGTTGAGTTTGATACCGCTAAACCTGATGGTACTATGCGTAAGCTCATAGATGTCAGCAAGCTTCATTTTCTTGGATGGACACATAAGGTTGATATTGAAGATGGTGTTCAGAAGCTTTTCGAATGGTACGAGGAGAGCATAAGTTGAAAACAATTCAATAACGCAAAAAATACAATTATGTCAAAGAATATTGCACTTATCACAGGTGTTACTGGACAGGACGGTAGCTACCTCTCTGAATTTCTTTTGGCCAAGGGCTATGAGGTCCATGGTATCATCCGCCGCTCATCAGTAGATTTCCGTGAGCGTATCGCGCACCTCGAAGGAACTCCAAATTTCCACCTGCATTATGCTGACCTCACCGACTCTATGTCGCTTGTGAAGCTTGTGGACAAGGTGCAGCCGACAGAGATTTATAACTTGGCTGCTCAGTCTCACGTTCAAGTGTCTTTCGATGCTCCTGAGTTTACTGCAGAGGTAGATGCAACAGGTGTTCTTCGCATACTGGAGGCTGTCCGTACCAATCACCTTGAGAAGAGCTGTAAGATTTATCAGGCATCAACTTCTGAGCTCTATGGTAAGGTAGAGGAGGTTCCCCAGAACGAGAACACTCCGTTCCATCCCTACAGCCCCTATGCGGTGGCATATTCACCATATGCTGTCGCTAAACTCTATGGCTTCTGGATTGTGAAGGAGTATCGTGAGGCATATGATATGTTCTGTTGCTCAGGCATACTCTTCAACCACGAGTCTGAGCGTAGAGGCGAGACATTCGTAACCCGCAAGATAACTCTCGCTGCTGCACACATTACCCAGGGTAAGCAGGATTGCCTCTACCTTGGCAATCTAGACTCCCTTCGCGACTGGGGGTATGCCAAGGATTATGTTGAGTGTATGTGGCTTATCCTCCAGCACGATAAGCCAGAAGATTTCGTTATTGCTACAGGTGTACAGCATACTGTTCGTGAGTTTGCTACTCTCGCTTTCCATCACGCTGGTATAGAACTTAGTTGGGAAGGTGAAGGCATTAATGAGAAAGGTATTGTAATATCTGGCCCTGAATTTCTTGTAGGCAAGGTCGTTGTAGCCGTATCTGAAGATTTCTATCGTCCTACCGATGTGGTGAATCTCTGGGGCGATCCAACCAAGGCTAAGAATGAACTTGGTTGGAATCCTATGACCACCACCTTCGAGCAACTCGTCGAGCTCATGGTTAAGCATGATATGGCTAAAGTCGCTGCTGATCATGCTGCTGAAGGTGTTCGCAAGATGAACCTTGCTGAGTATCTTGAAAAAGGTATCGTAAAGTAATATTCCAATTTGGAAAGTCGTTGTATAGGTAGTACATTTGTATGTGGTTCATACCACCAACGGCTTCAAATAGCTCCTTAAAAGGAGGGTTGTTCTGTCATAGAAGGCAAGGATATGACGTGTTTGCGTGGAAAATGCATGGTTTCGGTGGAGGTAGATACTAGGCACTTGTGGTGTTAGACAGTAAGATATTTTGCCATAATCATCGAGAAGCCATAGAACTTCATGTTCGAAGACAATAATATCAATCAGAACTTTGCCATTCCTAGATATGATGAAGTTATATCATAAGCGATAGAATTTATTTACAGAAAAAGAAGAATTCCAAAGATTTTTTTCATGCGTAATGAATAAAAGGGAGACTCTTGAAAGTACTCCTCAATATTGGATCTTTATGATATGCATGTTACTGTTTAGTATCGGAACATTTCTTTCAAAGTAAAATTTCATTGTTTCTGTCGGATTTAGGAATTTGTAATACGATGTTCTGAAGGTTGACATATGTAAATGTATGAAAAAAACATTCGTTATTAGTCTTATTTTTATTGTTTGTGGTATATTAGGCTTTGTTTGCCAATTGTTGTATGCCTATTTCTTTGGCTCAGGGAAAGAAATGGATATTTATTTTTCGTTGCTCTCCATTCCTGCGATTATAACAGGTGCGTCTGGTGCTGTTTTTTCATCTTTGTTTTTCCCTATTTTTGCTCGAATAGATTCAGTTGAGTTAGATTCTTATATTTGGACTATAAAAGAGTGTGTATCAAAAATAGCATTGCTTATAGCTGTTGTTGGCTTTGTAATTACATATTTTAATATGGATTACATTGTTGGTCCCATAGAAAAAACATATTATAATCTTTCTTTATTGTTGGCTTTTTTATTGTGGATTAATGCATACATGTCAATCGTTAATGGTTTTCTTTCTTCTGTTCAAAATTATTTCAAAAATTTTTTAATTGTATCTTTATCTCAGTTACTAGTATACATTTTTATCATATTATTTGTGCTTATTATTCATCAGGTTATAGGAGTAAATTCTATTGCTTTTGGTATGCTATTTTCAGCCTTTATTTCTTATATAGTAAATCGATATTATGGTAATTTATTCAAGAAATCCCAATCGTATACCAAAATGGACTCTTTTGTAGTTGTCCAAAATATTATACTAATAATTATATCTTTTTTTCCATTCCATTCGTTTGCTTCAATTGCATATTTGTGGGCCGGACAACTAGATTATGAAGGTGGCGTTTCGCTTTTAGGTTATTCTCATAGTTTTTGCGGTTTTCTTTCTGTTGCTGCAAGTATGGGGTTGTCAACCGTTTCTTTCCCTGATCTTGCTAGGTCTCTTTCTTCAAAGAATAAGGAAATAGTTAACCAAGGATTTATTAATTTTTGGAAACAAATAGAAGCCGTCGTTGTTTTTTCAACATTTGTTGCTGTTTTTGCATCCGTATTTGCTTGCCCAATAATAAGTGTTCTTTTTTTAAGAGGGGAATTTGATAATGAAGCTGTTATTGGATTATCTTCAGTTCTTCCTATATATCTTGTGAATGGAGTGCTGATTGCAATAATGAATTTGACGAGGAATGTTTTTTATTCATTAAATAAGCAAAAAATATTTGCGGTTTTTAGTGGGTTAGTAACATTTATTTTCTTTTTTTATTCGATTATATTTTCAACACAAGTAAATTATATCTTTGTTGGATTTGTTGAGACTATATCTATGGGATTGTTTGCTTTGATTTCTCTATTTTATATAAATTCATTAGCAAAAGTGTTTTGGTTTAAAGATATAGTAAAGTTGCTTAGTCAAATTGTTTTATTAATTTTAATTGCAATATTCTTGTATCTCTTTTATAAAAATATTCTCAATTATTATTTGAATAATATAGTTTGTTTACTGATAAGTGGAGTCTTGTATACAGTTTTAGCAGATTTGCTTTTATGCAAGATTTTAGTTAATGAAATGATTTTGTCTGTCAATGAAAAAATTGCACATGTGATAAAAAGTAAACTTTTTTGAAAGTTTTTTGATGATATTTTATTGGTGTTTGGCTATGATTATCTAATTGTAATTGTTAGTGATGAATGGCTTGTGTTGATGATAATGTACAATGTTTTTGCTTAGTTAATTATATATATT
>ENA-ORSK01003128-ORSK01003128.1-human-gut-metagenome-genome-assembly--contig:-NODE-3128-length-10121-cov-2.174548_pt1 | contig 10121 bp, 9 predicted proteins | sample MGYA00242192_ERZ509159 | MGnify/ENA primary metagenome ERZ509159 (study PRJEB26280, sample SAMEA2338663) | human gut metagenome | biome: human gut; feature: human-associated habitat; material: faeces...
TTGATGCTATCTGGCTGGGTGGAACCTATCAAGAGCAGAAGAAAAATTGGGAAGAGGCTTCCGCTTTATACTGGATAAGTAAGAATTCGGCACCGGTTTGTTTTATTAACAGTTCCATTCCTCGTTTTCATAATGGCCGGGACGAAGCTATTGCTTTACTTAATAAATATGGAACTTACACCGAAATACATACATTTGAAGATACCCCACATCCTTATTGGTTTTTCAGACCCTGGTTCGATCCCACAATCGAATACATGACTGAATTCATGAATAAAATTCTGAAGAATAAAAGATAGGATATTCTTTCTACAATCTATTTTTTTGGTAACATAATGAACTTTTTGATAATGTCAGGTCTAAGCACAATTATTAGTACTCAGCCGAGAAAAAACGATAAACAGATAAATATTTTTGTTAATTCAGAACAATTTCTAATTTTTATTGCTTATATTTGTGAAGTGCTTATTAAAACTAATTCAAGTAATGTAATACAAAAAATGGCTAAGTTAATTCAATAGGATTTTACACAAAAGTGTTTTTAGGATATTTCAAGGGATGAAGTCTGAGAAGATTGCATCCCTTTTTGTTTATTTTTCTGCCAGATTGCTGAAAAACACTCTAATCACGTTGTTAATAAACGTGGGTAAAGTTTTTAAAAAACGTCACCCTTATTTATTAAAAACGTTTCCGGCGTCTATTAAATCCCCTGTTTTATTGTACAAAAAGTAGAAATGGTATATCTTTGCCTCCAATTTATCGGGAACGTATGAATGAGAAGAAAAATTACACCTATCATCTGATAGCTATCTTCACCGTAGGAGTGTGGGGATTAACTTTTATCTCCACCAAAGTTTTAATAGCCAATGGACTTTCTCCGAAAGAAATCTTTCTGCTTCGTTTTCTGATTGCTTATATCGGTATCTGGTTTATATCTCCCCGCAAACTGTTTGCAAATAACTGGAAAGATGAACTTTGGTTGTTGTTGGGTGGCATCACGGGCGGTTCCGTCTATTTTCTGACGGAGAATATGGCTTTGGGCATCGCATTGGCTACCAATGTGGCGTTTATTGTTTGTACGGCTCCACTGCTTACCACTATCTTTTCACTGATGATTTATAAGAAGGAAAAGGCTACCCGTACTTTGATAGGCGGTTCACTGATGGCATTGGTAGGGGTGGCAATGGTGGTTTATAATGGGAGTTTTGTTTTGAAAATATCTCCGTTGGGCGATTGCCTTACTTTGGTTGCTGCTCTTTCATGGGCATTCTATAGTCTGATAATGAAGAAGATGACGGGTAGGTATAATACTATTTTTATTACTCGCAAGATCTTTTTCTATGGCATATTGACTACGCTTCCTGTCTTTATGTTTCAACCTTGGAAGGCTGACCTTTCTTTGCTCATTCAGCCTTCCGTTCTGTTGAATTTATTGTTTCTGGGTGTGGTTGCTTCCCTGATTTGTTTTGCAGTTTGGAATGTCGTACTGAAAAATCTGGGAACGGTACGCGCTTCCAACTATATTTATCTCAATCCGCTGTTCACTTTGGTAGGATCGGCTATCCTGTTGGATGAACATCTCACAATTATTGCACTGATTGGGGCTGCTTGTATTATGGGGGGAGTGTATATGGCTGGGAAAAGGTGATGTATTGATAATCAAAAAACAAGTAATATGAAAGCTCGTTCAGTAATCCATATATCAATCATCGGTCTTTTATTCATTGTTTTGATACAATTGGGTGGAATGATTTATGCCTATAAAGCCCAGATGAAAGAGACTGAACAGTCCGTCAATATATGCTTCTGGATGGCATTTACCGAAACGGTGGATGATATGGTGAATAATCTGCCTTATCCGGATGGAACCAGGATCAATATGATCCATTATCCTGAACGATTGAATTTAAACAGGGCGGAATTTAATAACCGTGGTATGCAGCAAACTGCACAAGTACTACGGAAGGTATATAAACTGGGAGAATTTCCTTTGGATAAATTAGACAGCATACTCCACAAGAAGTTAGAATATACCTCTATCGGTGGAGATGTTGCCATTGAGCTTTTTGATGTAAATACAGGAGAAATATTAAAAAGAACGAATTCCAGACTGCATACAAGCATTGTATCCATCACTTCTGAGAAAGCTTTTACCTATAAAGACAAAGGAGAGGCAGTGAGAGCGATCGTTGTCTTTCCTTTTGCGGATATTATGCGGAATGTAGTCATTCTTTTTGCAGTCACTTTATTACTGTTGAGTGTGACTGTATATGTACTGGTGTTGCAGATTAAATCTATTGTCAGACAGCAACATAACTTACAAGAACAGCAACAGAATTTCTATGTGTTAGCAGAACAAATGCGTTTGCCGGTCGGGGAAATCGTATCGGAAATGCCGTTGGAAAAATGGGACTTCATCGAAGAGAAGAGCTCTGTACTGCTGGGCATGACGGAGGAAACACTTTCGAAGGCAAAGGCGGAGGCATTGTATGAGTCCGGTCACAAAAGAATTTCATTAAGAACTCTCTCTATAGTCAGTATTACAGGAATATTTTTATTATTGGCCATATGGTCCGGATATTTGTATCAGATCAGTTACAAGAGGATGGAGTTCAAAGTTCAAGATAATTTTGAGAAGATGTTTTATGAAGAGACCTACTATAATCGCTACCTTATGTACTGGTCCGTCTATAAAGACAATAAAGTGGCGACGAAGGTAACTGGGAATACTCCTTACGTTGACAGGTTTCTTAAAAACGTTCGGAATAATTATTTGGAAAAAGGATATCATTTACGAATGGCTGGCATTGTGGTATATCATATCTATAATAAATATGATGTGAATCCTCAATTGCATGCTGCCTACACGATGCAGGATAGCATCAACAATAATGCCCCATCGCCCATTGCATTCTCAATGCAGTTTGCCGACAGTGCATTTGCCTTGAAATTATGCGATAGCGGCATATCCGTCCCAATCGGCATACAGAAACTGAAATATCCTTCCAAAGAGTTGCTTGCTCATACCGGAAATGCCCATGTTGGAATTATGGATATGACGACAAGGCTTCTTCCATTAGATAAGGATAGCACGGAGTGTGTGCGGGGTATTGTGCACAGCCCCCAAGGGCATATCATTGCTTCTATTTGGTATATGCTTTTGCCATTGGGAATTACATTCTTGTTTATTTGTATATGTGTTGGCATCCAGATTCATATCGGGCATTTGCAGCGTAGGTTGAAGCAATTCCAGAAAGACTTTACTTACTCTATGATACACGATATGAAATCTCCTTTGAATTCCATTATGATGGGAGCGCATATCCTGATGAGCGGTAAACTGGCAAGTAAACCGGAAAAGATAGAGAAGTATAAACAACTGATGCATGATGAGTGTGAACATTTGCTAGCACTCTCCGGCCGGGTATTGATGCTGACCCAGATAGAACGGGGTGAATTGGAACTTCATAAAGAAATTATTCCCTTGGCTCCTTTATTGAAAGATATCACAGAAAAGTATCTGCTGAAAGCAACTAAGGAAGTTCGCTTCATGCTAAAGTGTGAAGAGACATGCTCAGTGTATGCGGATATCTTCTGTTTGCGTGAAATACTTGGCAATCTGATTGATAATGCGATTAAATATTCAAAGGATGAAGTGGAAATTATTCTTTCTTGTGAAGAGGTGGCCGGTTCTACACTAATCAAAGTGCGTGATAACGGTATCGGAATTCCGTTGAAAGAGCAATGGAAGATATTTAATAAGTTTGAGAGACTGTCCGCCAATAATCGTAAATCAGGTATTTCGGGCTTTGGCTTGGGACTGAGTTATGTGCTTCAGGTGATGAAAGCGCATGATGGTATGGTTAGTGTAGAAAGCGTAGAGGGAAGCTACAGTGAATTCACCATGCGCTTCCCTCTGAACTGAAGTAATCCGTCACTTATTTCTCTGCAAACAGAATGATTTCTTCCGGTTGTGTGGAGTGTTCTACCATTAGATTCCAGCTACTTTCTTTTTTGTTCCATTCGTAGCTTTGGTAATTTACGCCCATTCCATTGATTTGGTAAACGGCTTTGGTTTTTACATCGGTGTAGGCATTGTCTTTTCTGTTCCATGCTGCGTATTCTACGTTTACTTCTCCACCGTCGTATGAGAAGTTCAGGCAATACTGTTTCTCGAAGCGTTGATTGCCTTTACTCCATTTCGATACCTCTTTGCTGGATACACGTCCTTCGGCATCATACGCATAGTTATATTGCAGATGATTCTGAAGATATTTATCCTCTTTCACTTTGTATACGTTTTTGGTTTCTACACGATCTCCATCCATGCGGGTGTTGTAGGCAAAACCTTCCAGACTGTTGTTATTTACTGCGTTTACGATTGAAGTTACTGCAAATACTACTGATAATACTAAAGTTTTCATAATGGTGTTATTTTTTTAGTTATACATTTTTGTTTCTTTCGATGTTGCAAAGGTAAGGCAGAGGCTCATGGAAGAATGTTATTACAATGTTATCTTTAGGTTAACAAAGAAAATCCGTTGATTTGTCTACTATTTCTTTTTCAAAAAGAAAGTTTTTTCTATTTTTGTCTTTTTAAGAAAGAAATAATTTCAATATGTTATCTTTATGAAGAAGAAGGAATTACTAAAACAGTTGATTGCAGGTTTCCAGGCGGGTTTACCCGTGGAAGTATATCCCCGTGAATTGATGCTACTTGTAGATAGTAACAAAATTATTACGGTTCCGGGTGTGAGACGTTGTGGGAAATCTTCTTTATTCTTATTGGTAATCAATCAATTGATTTCGGAGAAAGGCATCCGGAAGGAACAAATACTTTTTCTGAATTTCGACGATGAGCGTTTGCAGTTTGATGCTGAAAATTTAGATGAAATATTGCAGGCTTATCGGGAACTATATCCTGATATTTCCTTGAAGGATGTATATATGTTCTTTGATGAAATACAAATGGCGGAAGATTGGCAACCATTTGTGCGTAGGGTGTATGAACAGGAGTGTAGACACATCTTTATTACAGGCAGTAATTCAAATATGCTTTCGTCGGAACTTGCCACTTCCTTGCGGGGACGTACATTGCAGTACGAAGAGTTTCCTCTTTCATTTCGGGAGTATTGTTCATTTGTAGGCGTGGATACCAATTATTATGTACCTGAATATAGGGCGCGCATTGTAAATGCATTTAAAGTGTACCTGCATCAAGGGGGTTTTCCCGAAGTCAGTCTTGCTATTCCTATGTTGAAAGACCGTATTCTGCAGGAATATTTCTTCGTAATGCTCTATAAGGATTTGGTGGAAAGATATGAAATAAAGAATCCGGAACCTGTCCGTTACTTCATTAAGAGAGTAATGAGTAATTTGACGAAACCGACCTCTATCAATCGTATTTATAATGAGTTGAAGTCACAGGGGGTTAGTATCGGAAAGAATACCCTGTATGATGTAATTGTACAAACAGAATCTATCTATTTGTTTTTTTCATTAACGAAGTATGAGCCTTCGGTCGTAAAAGAGAGTAGTGGAGATAAGAAATACTATTGTATTGACAACGGTTTACGTTCCGTGTTGCTTAATCCTCTAAGTGAAGATAATGGTAAATTACTTGAGAATGCCGTTTATCTTCATTTACGCCGGAATTTGCAAATACAGGAAGATTTGCACTATTATAAAGGTAAGAAGGAGTGTGATTTTGTAATTACTAACCATGAAGAAGTGAATCAGTTGATTCAAGTGACTTATACTTTGCACGACGAAGATACTCGTCAACGGGAGATAGACGGTCTTTTGGAGGCTGCTCAAACTACAGGCTGCCGTGAATTATTTATTCTGACTCTTGAAGAAGAAGAAGTAAATGTGAGTGAATATACGATTCATGTTCTTCCTGTATGGAAATGGATGCTGAAAACATTATATTTGTCCCCCAAACAATAGCAAGATGAAGCTTCGCTCACTCTATATCCTCTCTATTATAGGATTGTTTCTCGTTGTGGTAATACAATTGGGAGGCATGATATATGCTTATGACAGCTATAAAAATGAGGCGAAGCGTACACTGAACGAATGTTTCCGGCAAGCTTTTATAGAAACGGTAGATAACCGGGTGAATAACCTGCCTTTTCCTGATTATACCGTACCATTCTATTCGTACATCCGCAGGGATGAAAAGATGCCTTACGATGAAATGGTATTTTTGGGATATCAGCAAGTAGCCTCTTTCCTGGAAGATGTTTATCATGTGGAGATACCGCTGGATGAGATGGAGAAGGTACTGGAAAAGAAGCTGAAATGGAAGAATATCGATAGGACCGTATGGATTGATTCGGTAGAAGATCACAGTAAATATTCCGCTTACAGACGTTTCAAAACGGTTATCTCGGAGCAGGCATGGCTGAATGAAAGTAAGGGTAAAGCGATAGAAGCTACCATCATTTCTCCTTTCCTTCCACTTGTGAAGGATGTGTTTTTCCTGTTCCTTCCTACTCTGTTATTGACTGCTTTCCTTATTTACAGTTGGGCACAGCAGATGAAGTATATCATCAGCCAGCGCCGGGGGATTGAGGAACAGCGCTCTGCTTTCTATGCTCTGGCGGAGAAAATGAGGTTGCCGATAGGTAAGGTGCGCAGGCAGATTCCCGAACAACAGTGGGAGGCCATAGAAATATCGAGCAGGCAGATTCTGGATATGACGGAGCAAACACTTTCCATGGCTAAAGAAGAGGAGTGGAAACGCCAGGCTCGTAAACAACATTCGTTTAAGGTATTCTTTATAGTCAGCCTGTTGGCAAGTTGTTTGTTGATGGTAGCCTGGTTTGCTTATTTGTATCGCACAGCTGCCCGTGAGACTGCTTATCAGGTGAATGATTGCTTTGAAGCGGCTTTCTATGATGAGGTGGTGGAACGTTATCCGTCGTTCCTTTCACAGACTAAAGGAGGAAAAAAGCCCGTAGAACAGAAATTGCCAGAGGAAGCTCCTTTTGCCAAGGAACAACAGAAATTTCTACAAGGAAAGGAGGCTGAGTATAGCATAAACCGTTTGTTTGTGGTACATACCTATAATACGATTGATCAGAATTATCGTCTTCGTGCAGCCTTGATTATGCAACGTGAGATCAATGAAAGTAGCATAGAAATGCCCTTGTCTTCTTTATACCTGGATTCAGCTTTTGCAGAGCGCTTAAGCCGGTTGGGCATAAAGTCACGTAGTGGTATTCGTCAGTTTCTCCGTTCTTCGGATAGTACGGTTACAGAGGTTGGATACGCTTCCAGGAAGTATGGTGATTATACTTCTCAGTTTATTCCTTTGAAAGAAGATAGTACGCTTTGTGTGCAGGGAGTTGTGAAGAACCCTTATCGTCATGTGGCGACTTCTATCTGGTATCTTTTGCTTCCCTTGTGGATTACATTCCTGGTAATGCTCGATTGTATCTTCGGCCAGGTGAAGGTGCTTCGGATGCAACATCGTCTGGAGCAGTTCCAGAAAGACTTTACTTACGCCATGATTCATGATATGAAGTCTCCGTTGAACTCCATATTGATGGCGGCACATGTGTTGGCAGGGGGGAAACTGACGGGTAAACCTGAAAAAGAAGAGAAATATCGCCTGGTGATGACGGAAGAGAGCGAGCATCTGCTGGCTTTATCAAACAGGGTATTGATGCTTACACAATTGGATGAAGGGCATTTGGAGTTGCATAAGGAAGATGTTTCCCTGCGTCCGTTGATTGATGATCTGGTTGCGAAGATTTCTCTGAAAGCCGGTAAGAGGGTGGAATTCAATACGGTTTATCATCGTTGTGAGACGGTCTATGCGGATGCTTTCTGCCTGCGTGAAGTGCTGGGAAACTTATTGGACAATGCGATCAAGTATTCTCGTGAAGAGGTGAAAATAGATATTATCTGTGAGTCGGAAAGGGGAGTTTGCAAAATTAAGGTATGCGATAACGGATTGGGTATCTCCTTGAAAGACCAGTCGCGTATCTTCAATCGCTTTGAACGCTCTGCGGCGGCAGTACGCAGTAGTAAAGGGGGGGCCACAGGCTTTGGTTTAGGTTTGAACTATGTGCAGCAAGTGATGCTGGCACATGAGGGCAGGGTAGAGGTGGAGAGTGAAGAAGCCCGTTTCAGTGAGTTTACTCTTTATTTTCCGGTACGATCCTGACTTTACCATATATGGAATCGCAACTCCTGTGAACAGTCGTTGATAAATGCATCTTTGCTGAATGAACGCAGTTTCCAAAGGATGCAGATGTCGTCCATGCTACCGATAAGTAAGAATGTTCCGAATAATGTGAAATAATAATTCCCTGTTGCCATGCCATACAAAAGCGGAAGGATGCCTAACAACAGAATAGGTAAGAAGCAGGTTGTGCGATATTGCCACATTCTGATAGGTTCGTTGCAGTGGCAGAAACGTATGCCTCCCTTATGCTTTACGAAAGAGATGGACCGGAAACCTTTAGGCGAAAAGATTCCGAAGAAAAGTGCATGAAGCAATAGATTTACTCCAAAGCCTGCCAGGGCACACAACCAGAATATTAGAAATGATACATGAGCCATATCTTCTCCATGTATCCATCGGAATAAGAGCAGTAGGGGTACTGTAAAAAGGATTGCAGCCAGTATTCCATACTTATTGATCTTATTTCCCGAAACCATGATTTCGGTTCCTTTCTTGCTTTGTACAATTGAGATATCCGCTTTCATTATCCGTTTTTTCTATTAATTGAAGAATATATTTGCAATGGCATGTTTGAGTTCTGTGTACGCAGGATTGACTGTGGCCATTAATACGTAAGCTGCCAAAACGATTGCAATACCTTTTGCTAATTCGATTCCTATTTTCTGAAATTTCTTCATGACTTGTTTATTATTTAAGTGATACATTGGGGTTATTTCGATGTTGCAAAGGTAAGGCGGCAGGGAGAGAAGGAATGTTATCGCAATGTTATCTTTAGGTTAACGATCATAAGTTGATATGCAAGTTTAGTAAGGTATAAAGAGCTAATAAAACTTGCTGGCAAATCCTTTCTGTATGATTATGAGGTAAATGGGTATTCCAATATAAATTGAGATAGTATTGCTCGTCATTTGATTCATTACTATTTCAGCATAAATTAGCTCATTATCCTTAGTTTTGTTTGTTATTCTATTGGACTATTCCCATTATAATTGAAAATATCCCCTTGCTTCTTCTCTGCTTAATGATAATAATTAGTTGAAAAACATAGATTTATAATAAAAATGAGACTCTTTATTTGTCCCCCCTGTTTCTTTCCTGTTTTATGTCTATCTTCTTATTTTTGTTCCGTTCTCGTAAGTAGATACGATACAACTATTATTAATCTATATCAGAAAGTAAAATTATGGAAAACCAGGGAATACTTCTTTATATCGGAATAGCCCTTATCATCTTATTGGTACTTTGGTATATCTGGACTGCCAATAATCTGATAGCAAAGCGGAATCGGGTAAAGCAATGCCGTAGCGGCATTGAAGCAGCGGAACGATATGATACCGAATTTGGTAGCTGCCGTAAAGTCCTATATGGGACATGAGAATGAGACGCTAACCCGTATCGCAGAACTTCGTTCACGAACTTTTCAGCCTTCACAGGAGAGTGAACAGATAAAAACCGGTAATGAGCTTTCTTCTTTAATCTCCAAACTTCAATTATCCGTAGAAGATTACCCGGAACTGAAAGCAAGCGAACAGTTCACCCGACTGCAAAGGAGCATTGAAGATATGGAATTGCAACTGCAAGCTATACGCCGCACCTATAATGCTGCGGTCACCGACTATAATAACTCCATTGAGATGTTTCCCTCTTCCATCGTGGCCGGCCGGCAGAATCATCATCAGGAAGAACTGATTGATATTCCCGAACAGGAACAACGGAATGTGGATGTCAGTGCACTTTTAAAGTAGATGTAATATGGAATCAATTGACTTCAAAAGCCTTTCCGAAAGGCTTCGTACCGAACTTTCCCGTGTATATTTCTGGCAGAAGATCGTTCGTATTCTGAGCATCATAGTCTATCTCTTTGTCTTTTGCTGGATGATGTTCGTCCTGTTTGGGGGCTATCTTGTTGGATACATCGGATTAG
>ENA-ORSK01003130-ORSK01003130.1-human-gut-metagenome-genome-assembly--contig:-NODE-3130-length-10118-cov-3.685879_pt1 | contig 10118 bp, 6 predicted proteins | sample MGYA00242192_ERZ509159 | MGnify/ENA primary metagenome ERZ509159 (study PRJEB26280, sample SAMEA2338663) | human gut metagenome | biome: human gut; feature: human-associated habitat; material: faeces...
AAGAATGACAACAAAGTCGTTGGAATGATGGGATATATTTTCTATCCGGTTTTTCCGACAGGAATTAAAATGATGGCAGACCTGCTCATGATCCTGTTATCCGTATATGAGAGCATGAGCGGCGTGATCTAAAGAACAGACAGGAAGGAGATTATCATGGAAGTATTTATAAAGGCGTTTTTAGGCGTGTTTTTATTTGGAATGATTTTGTATATTGCATTGGGAACTATTTCGGCGGAAATGGATTCCTCTGCGGCCAGGAGTTATATGGATGATGCCAGAAAAGAGATTGCAGAGTCCAACATGGCATCCTCCGTCATTGATGCGGTAGGAACGCAGGCAGCAGAACAGGGATACCAGATGAAGATCACCACATACGGTGAGGATGGAGCAAAAACGGCAGACTACAAATCAGGGAGTGGGAGCATTGGAGATACCTCTAATGTAAGAAATGTAGAGCTGACCATGACATATGAGTATAAGATCCCTATTTTAGGTGTTTCAAACACACATGTGGAAAGGGGCTATGTAAACTAATGGATACAATGATCAGGCAGATCGGAGAAGCCATCGCATATACGGCATTGTTTTTACTGGCAATCGGTGGTTTGGCAGCAATACTGGAAGTACTGAGTATTTTATAAAGAAAGCGGGTAAGAAAAAATGAGAGAGATGTTTAATCAGCACGGAGAGGCAATCATTGGTGCATGTACAGCAATTTTAGTAATGGGAAGCATCGCAGGTATCGTATTTGGAGGTGGTTTTTCGGCAGCAGCAAGATATTTTTCTTCTTGGCTGTACGGATAAAAACAAACAGAAAAAACAGTCTGCACAACATAGATAAAAAGGAGAAACAGCGTGAAAAAATTAATACAGGTCATAGGAGGAGCGTGCATAGCGGCATTGGCAGTATTAGCGGTATTTGGAATTTACCGCAGTGTGTTTTTTTCCGGATTAAAGGAAGCCGGAACGAAAGAAGCCAACAGCTATGCAGGATTTAAGGATACAGAAGCAATGAAAACAGCAGTATCATATCATCCGGTATTTACATATACAGGAGCAGAGCGGGTATTGACAGACGACCCATATCCCGTATTTGATGAAATCCAGGTAACGGACAAAAGGATGATTATGATAAAACACTAACGGATGCAGTAAAAGAAAACAGGATAAAAGTGCAGGAGGTAGAGGTATTAACAGAGCAGGAGGAAGAAACACAAGATGCACTTTACAATGAAGAAACACAGGAACTTTCTTTTAAAAGAAGCGGTGTTTATCAGGTCAGGATCAAAGGAAAAGATAAACATAACAATACAGCCGAAACGAAATTTTTAATTCCGGTAGAAGCACACTGGGAGGAGGAAGAAGAACCGTGAAAAATATTATCATAGGTGTAGCAACAGCCGTGATCACTGTACTGTTGATTTTGTGCATTTATACCCTGCAGGGTGATACGGTGCGTAAAAATGAAACCGCCGATGCCATCACACAGGCAATGGAAAATGCGGCAGCAAAGATGGCAGAAGAAGAAAACACATATCAGGACAATGAGGCATTCCGCGCAGCTTTTGTAGAAAACCTTCTGCTGCAGGTGGATTCTGCATCTCATTTAAAAGTACGGGTTTTAATGTCTGATTACGAGAAAGGCTTGATACAGGCAGAAGTGATCGAAACCTACAAAACACCAAATGGAAAAGAAAAAGCGGTTTCACAAACCAGGACCATTGTATTAGAAAAGTACAAAAAGAACAGTTAGAAAGGAGAAACAGACATATGAAGCGAAAGGCGGTTGTAAGATTATTAGCCGGATTCTTATGTGTTACTACCGTGGCGGGAAGTGTCATGCCGGATGCAGCAGTTGCATATGCGAAGGAAAATCCGGTGGAGACAGTGGAAACAGTATCGCAGGAAGAAATACCGGATGCAGTGTCGGAATCAGATAAAGAAGATGAAGCAGGAACACCGGAAAACATGGCGGAATCTGTAGACAGCGGGAAGGAAGAAGAAAAAGAGCCGGCTACAGAAAATACAGAGACCGAGGAAAGTAAAGAGCCAAAAGACGGTGAAGAGATAAAACAGATAAAAAACAAAGACTCCAACGAGGAGGAAAAACAGCCGGTACAGGAATCCGGCGGTGCGGCAAATGATTTCAAAGTGGAGAAAAAGACAAAAAAGAGATCCGAAAACAGCACCGACAAGAAGAAAACGGAAAAGGGAAATGATTCACGAACAGAGCAGAACGAAGTAAAACCTCCGGTGGAGGAAGTCTTTGATGAAGGATACGCTACTTCCTGCAAGACCTATAATGATATTTTAACAAACCTTTCCTTTGCGGAGGACAGTACCGTACAGGATACGGCAAAATTCTTTGTGGATGAATGCAAGGAAGATCTCAAAAAGTTAGCAGATCCGAAAAGAAATTTAAGTGCCTTTTTAGACGGCAGCTATGAGGCTGCCATCAGAGCGGAAGAAGGAGAAGACGGATCACAGGATACCGAAAATGTAAGACCGACCGAACTGGTCACACAGTATGAAGTGAGCAAGCCGCAACTGGAGGAGGTCATTGCCTGCTTAAATACCTTTGTGACAACCGATCATGAAACACCGGAAGAAAAGGAAGCGGCATTACAGGCAGCATATGAAACACTGGATGCCTACTTAAACGCATCCAATGCCTGCCGTCCGCAGGTGTCATTGGAAACGCAGGAAAACGTATCCGTGCCGCTGGCAGCAGAAAAGACCGTCACAGAGAACGGAGTGCGGGCATTTGGCTGGAAGTATGATAAGTCTTATACAAGGATCAGTACCAATGATGTGGCAACCATTCAGGCATATGCAAAAAAAGGAGGAAAATACCTTATCAAGCTGCAACCAAAAGCAGATGGAGGAAAAAATCTTTATTGCGGACAGCGGATCGACGTATCCAATCATACAGAACTTGTTATCGTAAGTGAAAGTACAAACATTTCTCTTTGCGTTAAAAGCACCATGAGTAAAGACCCGAATACCTATTCCGATATGTTCCGTGTGGAAAAAGGTTCCTCCCTGACACTGGGGGATAATGAGAAAAACGGAAAACACGGTGTCATTTTGGATGGAAGAGGCACAGCACACATGGGAAGACTGGTCTGCGTGGAAGTCGGCGGCAGCTTAAACATCTATCCGGGAACGGAGATCAAAAACAACAACAGCATGGACGGACGCGGAAGCGGAATCATTAATAAAGGAACCATGATGATGTACGGCGGTGTCATCAAAGACAATAAATTTGCCACGGGCGAAGCCAATTTCCAGTACGTCAACAACGATGAAAATGATAAAACCTACTGTCATGGCGGCGGTTTAAGAAATGACGGAAACTGCACCATCACAGGTGGAACCGTAAGCGGCAATACAGCAGCTACCGGGGGCGGTATCTATACCACGGGACCTGCCGGAAATTCCAACCTTTCAGAAGCCGTACTTAAGATTACAAAGTGCGACATTACCGGAAATAAAGCCCTTGGAAACAACCGTGGAACCGGAGGCGGCATCGTGGTCGGTTCCTACATGGGAACTTACTATGACAAGACCTTAAAAAAGAACGTACCATATGTAAAAAACGGTGGAACGCTGATCATTGACGGAGGCGGTAATAATGAAGTCCATATCAGCGGCAATACGGCAGGAAACGGAAACTTCGGAGTTGCCGGAGGCATTATGAACAACGGATATGCAGAAATCAAAAACTGCATCATCGAAGATAATCAGGCATACAGCAAAGGAGCGGTCAAAAACGGTTCCTATGATGCGACAAAACCGGATATCCGCTATGGTGGACAGTCACGCCATGAAGGAACCATGGTCATGGAGAAGGTCAGCATCAAAAACAACGTGGCAAGGGAAAAAGGGGAAGATGGAACTCCAAGCAGCTCGGCAGTTGGAAACCATGGGAACATGACCATCAAAAACAGCAACATCCATGACAATACCTCAAAAGGACTCGCCAACTGCGGCACCGAAACAGGTCAGCCTGTCACACTGACCGTACAGGATACGGAGATCTATAGAAATAAGTCAGACGGCATCCATGCCTACGGTGAAAAGTCCGGTGCCGTGATAGACGGATGTAACGTACACGATAACTCTGGTCATGGCATCCGCAACAGCAGGACACTGACCTTTTCGGGAGGTACGACGAAAAGTGAGCAGAACGGAACGGCAAATAAATTTTATTACGGGTTAAAAAATAATGCAGGCGGTGATATCAAGATCCGGATCGGCTTAAACATCACAAAGAGTGCATCGAACGGTATCAGCAATGCAGGAAGCGTAACCCTTGCAGCAGGAAATACCCTGACCGTCAAAGAGAACAGGATCGGTATCAGCAACACCGGAACCTTTAAGGCAGACGGAACACTGGATGTAGAAAAAAATACCGGAACAGCCGTAAAGAACAGTGAGAACGGAACGTTTGACCTCAACAGCAATTCCACCATCGTAAACACCATGGCAGACGGAACCGCCATCATCAATGAAGAAAGCGGTGTCTTTACGGTAAAGAGCGGAACACAGCCGACCATCAGCGGGAAAGGCAAAGGAATCAGCAACAGTGCCACCTTCCACTATAACGGAAACGGAACCGTAACGGGAGATACGGATAACGGCATTTATAACGGCAGTACGGGTGTATTAAACGTAACAGGCGGTGTGGATGTTACCGGCATGCAGAAACCGGGTATCAGAAATGCGGGAACTGCCACTATATCTGGAAAAGCAGAGATACGGAGTGCCAGCAAAACGGCACTGTCCAACGGTAAGACCGGCACCTGTACCATCAGCGGAAAGGCTAAGTTCCAGTATACGGATGATGAGATCACAGCGATAAACAATAAATCCATCTATAACGAAGGTCGCCTGATCAATACCTCGGCTGCAACCTATAAGTCATCAAACAATAATTCCGTCTTACAGAACGGAACGTTTGAGATCTCCTCGGATGCAAGCCATTCCAAGAACCTGTGCATCTACCTCTATGAGCAGAAATTCGTTACCGTTACCGGGACGCTCAACAGCGTCAACTACTTACAGCCAAAGAACCGGAAAGCAGGAAGAAAGGTGGCACAGGCATCCTATGCAGGGGCAGATGGCAGCACCATCTTAAACAAGCTGGCGTTAACCGATGACAGCAGGTTCTGCTTAAGGAGCGGAAAGACACTGAACCTACAGAAAGCCAATGCCGCATTAAAGGGAAGCGGTATCAATGCCTCCGATTTGACCGCAAAGGATGTCATCTTAAGTGAAGCCGTACAGATTACATACAAAAGCGGATTAAATGCAGACCTTGCATGTACCATGCCAAAGACACAGAATACTTACTGGTATGAGAATGTAAAGGTCAAAGCATCCGTAAACGTAAACGGAACGGAAAGCATGAAACCGTACATTCAGGATCAGGCACAGAGAAACATCTACCAGTTCTTAGGATGGTATGATGAGGACGGTGTGCAGCGTTACAATCCGGTCACGGACCGGTGGTATGAGCCGGAAACCAGGAGATGGTCCAAAGAGTATACCTACTGTGGTGCCAAGGACCTTGTCTTAACGGCAAGATGGGAAAAATCCTACAACATCGCCTACCACGGAAACGGTCAGACCGTGGGGGATGACTACACACAGGAAAAGGATAAGAGCCTGATCATCTCCGATACGGAAATGTATAAGTTCGACGGAAAGTTCTACAAGGGACTGGTCGGGGAAGATATGTTCCAGAGGACGGAAAGATACAAAAAGGATGAAAACGGAAACCTTCTGAATGAGAACAACAAAACCGTAACCGATGAAAGACGTGCGGCAAAACTGACGAGCTTAAACCCGGACACCGGAAAGGAAGAACCGTGTGAGGAGCAGTACAGTGTGAAGGAATGGGGAACATCAGCGGTAGTTAGGAAGGATGAGTTTGGTAAATTCAATTTAAATAATGAATATCCTACTCAGGATGTTTATGACACGGCTTTAAATACCACCAATGACAAAGGCGAAAACCTCTGCATTACCTATGATGCACCGGATGACATGGTGCAAAAAGGAAGGGAAGAAAAGCCGGCAGATAAGCTGACACTTGGCGTAAAGAAACAGGATGCTGCAGTTTATGGTGCTTCACAGGGGAAAATGACCAGCGGTACATGGCTGAACATATATGCCGTATGGGACAAGTTCCCACAGCTGGATGCCTACAACCGTTACTTCACGTTAAAACAGGCAGAAAACGGAGAGATCACAACGGAGGCACTGCTGACCACCCTGCGTTTTAAGGATGAGGAGGATACAGACGGCAGGTACCTGTATTCTAAGGATTACGAGTACAACAAAAAGGAAAACTGCCTGATCATCAAAGGAAAAGACGGTGCCACCTTAAAGCTCCGTGCGGAAACAGACATGGACAGCCTTAAGGAAACCGGAAAGAGCACCATCCGCTACACCTTAACGGATTCCGCAGGAAACATCACGACCAAGGAGGTAGAGTGCCGAATCGTGGATACTTCGGATATCCAAAAAGAGTATGACACCTATGTACGTTTCATCAGTCCGAAATACTACAAAAAGAACGGTGCATATGTTTCTAAGGAGAACGGAGGACTGGAGGAACACTCCATCTGGAAAACAGACCCGGAGTATGCCGCATTGTTAGACAAAGCCATGAGCAATGAAAAACGCGGCATACAAAAAAAGAGTGTCCGTGTATTCGGTGTGAAGTTTGAAGCAGATGATCCGGGAAGCGGAACATGGGATCATGTGGAAGAAACATGGGAGTTCACACATGAACAGGTAAGATCCGTGGATGACTTTGTGGATGAACATGGTTACATGAACTATAAGGAAAAGGACGGATTAAAGAAATTCCGTGAACAATACAAAGACTGTATCAAGTAGTACAGAAAATGCCGGGTGCTGCGTATGCGGCATCCGGTTTTTTAGCAGAGTTGTAAAAAACATATGAAAGGTGGAGTTGCGATGCAGACCATGATTCAAAATATATTTATGGATCAAAAGAGTTACGAACTTATTCAGAAGAATCAGGATTTTGAACATATATGTTCTGTAATTTTAAACGGCGTTGATACCGATAAACCCCAGCCTCAAACAATTATTATAAATAAAATTGCGTTTCAGGCTGAGTTTCATCCTAAGAATGACTATTTTGGATTTACGTTCACAAAAGAAGGATACCATTATATCTGCCATAAAAAGTGTCGGTTTAAAAACAGTGTATATATATATTCACCAACCGCTATGGAAGAGTATGATGAAGATTTTCCCGGTGCCACTTTACTTTTATACACTACCAAAAAACACATCTATGTCACTCCTTATGGAGAAAACGGCTTAAGTAAAATGGATTCTTCAACAGGAAAGTTTACTCGGAGATTATAATATGTATGACCTTTTGCCTCCTTTGCATAACAACGTCCTAGTATTGCAACATAATAATTTCCAGAAGGAATACGCATATTTCGTGGTTTTATACATGATGTAATGAATCTTTGCGTTAAAATATCTTTAAAATTAGAGCCGCCTCATCATAGGGCGGTTTTATTATTATGATCGTTTATTTTTCTGCTATTCTTTGGCTATCTTTTATCTATCCCGTTTCTATCCTCATGCTATCCGAAAACTATAATTTCCTTTACATGCCACAATCCCGCAGAAATCAAGGGTTTTGTGGATTTTGGTTGACACAATCATTATGCTATTTTACAATTATAAAATATGTATAAAATAGCTATAATATAACTATTTTATATTGAAAAAAAGTATAAATAATGGTAAAATATATTTAGAAATAAAGGAAATACAAAAACTACAATTTTAAAATACATATTTATGGAGAATTTTATTTATGAAAAAAAGAGTTTTAGCATTGATCTTAGCATCGGTGATCACCTTGACAAATGGTAACATCGCATTTGCAGCGGAAGCAGACAATGAAAATACAACAGATACAATGGTTATGGAAGAAGCTGTAGGAGAAAGCACACAGCCAAAACCGGAAGAGGTTACAGAATCTGAAGAACCGGAAGAGGTTGCAGAAGATAATCCGGCAGAAAACGAAGAGGAAACTGCTACAAATACTGTTACAGCAGAAAAAATGAAAGAGAACATGGATACGACCACATCCGAAAGCACGGAAAACATCACTGTGGAAACACCGGGAGATGTACCGGAGCAGGGATACGCTAAAAGTGGTACTTATGGCGAAAATATCACATGGAGCTACGATGCCGGCACATTACGCTTTTCTGGAAAAGGAAATATGAATAATATTTCAAATGGCAGTAGAGGAGAACGTGCACCATGGTACCATTCAGATTACCGTGACTCTATTACAAATATCGTTATCGAAGAGGGTATTACTTCTGTAGGTTCATGGGCATTTATCAGTCTGGTAAACGTAACAACCGTAACCATTCCATCTACGGTTACCGTTATCCAGCCACATGCTTTTCAGAATTGTCAGGGAATCAAGTGCATGAATCTGCCAAACGGATTAACAGCTATTGGCGTGGATGCGTTTTTATTTATGGATTCCTGTGAGGAGTTTAAAATTGACGATAAAAGTGATGGGACACATCCTGCCTTTTATACAGAGGATGGAGTCTTATTCAATAATAAAACCTTAATAACTTATCCACAAGGAAATAAAAGAACTTCCTATAGGGTTCCATATGGTACAGAGGAACTTGGAGCGTTAAGTTTTGCAAATACTCCAAATTTACAAACTGTATATATTCCAGAGACAATGATAAAAAAGCATGGTCGAATGTTTTATAATGATTCTTCAAGGTCTGTCCATATGAGTAATCCATTATATATTTATTTTCTTACAGCAGGAAAAACAGTAGACATGAATGGTTCTGTTTTTCAAGATTTGCCAAGTGGTTCTAAGATTTATGTAAAGAATCAGGAGTCTTGCAATCAGCTTAACAGTGGCAGTGCCTTTGCAAATAAAGAGGATGTCAAAGCAGAAGTTTATCAGCAGACGGAACCGTACTCCGCATATGAAGCATTAAAAAAGACTTATGAAAACAATACCTACAGATTAAATTCCGGAAGAACTACCCTGTTTCGTTATGAAGCAGCAGATGCACCGACTGCAAGAGATACAACTGCATGGACTTCCAGCAATACAGATATTGCAATCTCTCCGGATGGAATGGGATATATTACCGGCGGCACCAAACCGGGAACAGCCACTATTACCGTTACAAGGGAAGATAAAAAAGACTCTTTCAGCTTTACGGTTGTGAACGTGGTCCCGACTACAAGTACAGAGCTTTATCATAAGGCAGACGGAAAGCAGCAGGTATTAGGAAACAGCCTGTGCATCCATACGGGAAAAAGTGATACTGTCAGATTACAGACCGTACCGGAATTAACCACGGCATTGGCAGGAAAGGTTACATGGACTTCTTCAGACAGTTCCAAAGTCAGCGTAAAAGCAAGCGGAACACACAATGAAGAGGCAACCCTCTCCCGGAAAGCAGCCGGTGATGTTACCGTAACGGCAGCCATGAAAGATGAGAATGGAAATATGATCAAAAAATCCTTTCAGGTAATCGGTAATAAGAGTGCCAACTGGTATGTTATGGTAAATAACAATGCTGATGTATGGGTCAGGGATTCTACACCGGTAGAACCAAAGGTTGTTGTAAAAGATTGTAATAGCAAAAACGTGTTAAAGGCAGGAACAGATTATACATTAAGCTATCACGAGAATTTTCTTCCACAAGGAGAGAATGACTGGTGGGGCTATGTGACCATTCTTCCAATTGGTGAATACAATGGAAATCCGTCTATGGAAGAAGCGTTTTTAATCTGCCGTGGCGAACAGCCAGACGATACGGATAATTCTAAAAATCCGGACACTAATCAGAAAAAAGACGATAATCAGAATACCTCTGATTCAAAAAAACCACAGAACTCTTCCACTACGAATAATCTGAAAAAGCAGAAGATTACCAAAGTATCTTCCGCTTATAAGAAATCAGTCGGACAGAGTTTTACCTTAAAACCAAAAGCCAAGGGCAAGATCACCTATAAGACCGGTAACAAGAAAGTTGCAACGGTCAACAGCAAAG
>ENA-ORSK01003132-ORSK01003132.1-human-gut-metagenome-genome-assembly--contig:-NODE-3132-length-10108-cov-3.770118_pt1 | contig 10108 bp, 11 predicted proteins | sample MGYA00242192_ERZ509159 | MGnify/ENA primary metagenome ERZ509159 (study PRJEB26280, sample SAMEA2338663) | human gut metagenome | biome: human gut; feature: human-associated habitat; material: faeces...
CCTGCTCCCATGCCAAGAAGAAATATTACCGGAATGAATATTCCGGTCTTCCATAATTTTTTGTATCTTCCCATATATCTGTCCTTCCCATACTTTTTAGTACTTTCCTTTAAACAGTATCGAAAATAAAGTTTATACTCAATACAATGGTCGAAATTGCACATCAAATATGTCGTTTTTTGCATTTTAATTAAAAAGAAAAGAACCCTATGAAAAGTTAAATCATACTTTTAATAATGATTTTCTTCTCATAGGGTTCTTTATCTGGTCTCTTAAATTATACTCTTTTATTTACTTGTAATTAGAATTTTCTGTACTTTTTGGCATCATCCGGTACTTCCGGCTGATGATGAATCCACAGACAGGTAGAATTCACTGAGCTAATCATCAGTGCAAATGCAAATAAATTTGCAATAGTCATAAAATTGAGTTTCTTTTTCATACATTTCCCTCCTTTTTTTCTTTTCCTAAACTGTAGCGAAAATACTATTATTAAACAAGGGATATGTCAAAATTATACATTAAATATGTCATTTTTTGCATGTAAACAAAAAAACTTATATTTTATAATTCCCAATAATAACATAATCGTAAAGACACCATGCCCCATTGCTATTACTAATCCAATTTGCAATTTCATACAGTATAAAAAAATTCCGAGTAAGCTTTCAACTCCCCAGATAATACGACTAAATATTTTATACTTTCTGGTTTCTAATTGATCCAATGGTTTATTAATATCCGGTACCGGTGCAAAAAGAAAAATGCACACTCCCGAGATTACAGATAAAACCGGATATAATACCGCTATTTCCTGGGGGATATTGGGGTAAACTCCACATATCAATACCAAAATAAATGCTGACACCAACGTGCATCCCCAATTTGTTGTTGCGTGATATCCTCCACTATAAGATCGCAATGGAATATATATTGCCAGAAAGACTGCCACCACTATAGGCATCCGGAAATACCATGCGATTAAGGAGGCGAATAGCAGATTAATTATCTGGTTAAGAAGTATTTCATATGCATACTCATAAATTGCCTGTTCTTCCTGTTTCAGATTTCCTTGTTTTATTTGCCAGTTCACAATCCGTATAGATAATTTTTTTAACATCTTATAAAACCATCTCCTATTCATGTCCTTTTTTCGAAACTGACAATATCAATGTTGCTATAAACCACTCTCTTTCTTCCGTGATTTCAAGAAATCCACCATATTGCTGTGCCAATTCCTCAATAATTTGAATTCCCAATCCATGATTTTTCTGATTCTGCTTAGTAGTAAGATATTTTCCTTTTTGTTTACTCGGCATCTGATCCCATGTATTTCTAGTTTTAAAACATAAGAGATAATCATTTGCCATATATATATCAATATTTATCTCTCGATTATTTTCATTACATTTTTGTACCGCTTCTATAGCATTATTTAACAGATTTCCAAACATAGAAATCTTATCTGCATCCTTGATGAAATCAACATAAACTCCATCTGCTACCGAAACCTTAACTTTAATCTTCTGCTCCGTGGCCATACGTTCTTCTTCCAATAAAAGTGCATTTATTACCGGATCATTAATATATATGGTTCCATTAATTTCATCTTTGAGTTTTCCCTCCACGTCATCAATAATACTTACAATTCTTCCATCCTCGCCTTCCTTTGCCAGATTTCTGATCTGATAAAAGTAATTATGTATGTCATGCATACACTTACGATAAATAAGATTCGTTCTTTCTATACTTTGGAAATGAACAGCATCAAGGTCTTTCTTCAGCATTGCCATTTCGGTATTTTTCATCTGATTCATTGTTGCTGTATAATTTGCCAGAATAACAAAAATAATTGCGTTAGCAAGATACAAAAGAAATCCTCCAACACATACCAGTAACTGAATGATATGCTCTTTAGGAAAATCATTATAAACATAACTGAACAAAATCATAATAGATGCGATTGGCGAAATTAACAGGCACCATTCCCCACGACTTTTCTTATCCAGAGAAATCCTTCTGGTATGTTTTACAATAAACTGCATTAACATCAGGGAAAATGCATATTCAACTATTATGATTAATATATTGGCATCTGCATGAAGCACTGCTTCCATCCGGGGAAAACTGATGATGAAAAAGCGGATCAGCATCTCAAAGGCCATTTCTTTATTACCTGCAAATATAATATAATAGATCAAAGTAAAAAGAATAGATCTTTTCACCGATACTTTGAACAGGGAAATAATAAATAATATGAAAGCTGTCGGAATTACTATTAAATTTAACCATGGACTTTTCGCAAGGTTTACAACAATCAAACACAAAAACAGCAGAACAATTCCTGCCTGCTGTCTACACTTTCCCACACGTCTTATGAATAGGGAATCTATAAAAATATAAAACATATATACATCTGCCACGCAAAGCAAAATTTGTATTATCGCTGCTCCAATAGCACTCATGATCTTCTACCGTACTTTCCTGTAAAATATTGCTTTTTCATAGAATTAAATTCTACTGCCTTACTTCTGGCAACACTAAAGACCTCATCATATCCTCTGACTGTAATTTCCTTTTTCGTATCACTGTCAAGATACATAAAATTAATAATATAGCTATCATGAGGATTCCCATAACCATAATATTTCAAAGTCTCATACAATTCTTTTAAGTGATAATTTCCTCTAACTGGGCATTCCTTTCCCAATGCATCATATACTTTATATTTTTGTTTTACTCCCTGGTTTAAATGAATTAATACTCCATTTCTTATTTTCTCAATCCATACGATATCATCAATCTGAATACACATCTTTTTTTCATTTATTTTTCCCCAGACAACAGGCATTTGTGTTGTTTGTGCCATTTTATCAAGAGAGTCCTCGATTTCTTTACAGACTTGACTCTCCAGCATATTCTTCTTAATATATCGATAAGCCTGAACATGAAATGTTCTGGGAGTAGGCTCTGCATATCCTGTAATAAACACCAGTACAACTCTATTATTAATCTCTCGAATTTTTACAGCTGTTTCTTCCCCATCCATTCCATTCATCTGAATGTCCAGAAAAATAAGAGAAAAATTAATACTTTCCATTGCCTTTAACAAGTCTGTTCCTGATGCATATTCATAAATCCGGAACAAACCCACATATTTTTCGGTTTTATATATCTTCTTTTGCAGAATCTCTCTATCTATAGATGAATCATCACAAATTGCAATCTGATACATACCCTTTTCCTATCATGTACTTTTATTAGTCTTTAAGCATTACATCCACAACATCCATAATTTGATCTTTTTTCTGTCTTGATAATTTCTCCATTTTATCAAAATAGGTACTCATTCTGACTTTATATCCGGATACCAAAACATCCTGTAATACTATATCTGCTGAAATTTCAAGAGTATTAATGATTCGGATAAACGTTTCCAATTTGGGTATTTTTTCACCTCGTTCAATCATTCCAATATCTGCTGCACTTAATCCCGTTTTTTCTGCAAGCTTATCCTGCTTCCAGGATCTTTGTATCCGCGCTTCCCGTATTCGTTTTCCCACACATGAAAAATCCATAACTCACCTTCTGAATAGTAATCACTTAATACTATTAGTATAGGTTCTCATGTGATTTCGCGGAATATACCATCAATTTGTCATTATAACTATCAGTATATAATAAAGGAATTTTTTTCACAATAACTATTCAAATTTAATTATTCCTGACATATTTCTCTTTCCTTCAAAATCCGATCCATGGTTTCACGATCCATATATTCCATCCATCGGCTTCGATCAATGGACAATCCGGAACCATACATGGCTTCTACCTCTTCCGGTGTCAGAATGTAAAATTCAGACTCGGTAATATCAAAGTTCTCATCAACTGACAGGCTCATCCAGATCATCCATCCATCTCCAATGGAAAAATACTGCGTCACCTTTGTAATATAGGGCATATCCTCCCTGAAATCAATTATCCTCGCTGATAACTCCTGATAACGGTATCCATTTTGTATGTGCCAGAGATTTCCGTTTTCACTGATTTCAAGTTCCGACTCCGGTACAAAATCAAAGTCTCCGATATACTTTTTCAGATTCTCTTCCTCAAGCAGAGTCTCTGCCTTTTCAATCGTCTGTTCCTTTTTGGCCTCATATTCTTCGACAATTCCTGCAACTTCATTTTTATTGGACACATAATTAATGACTCGGCCGGATACAAGTAACAAAAGCAGTGAGAGCAATGCTCCAATATAAATGATTGCCGCTTTCTGCCACTTGGTCTGCAGATCATAAAACTCCATCTTAGGCTTTCTCATTTTCACATAAGCAGAACGATATCCTCCAAAACCAAATGCCAGTGACATAATTGGTGCAAAAATGGGAATAAAAGCAATCATCCCGACCGGCATTCCATTACAAATCCCCCAGAACTGCGGCATAAGAAATCCCGGCCAACAGAATTTATCCAGGATCCCCATGGTATCTGCCTGCTCTTCCTTACCTTCTTCTGTATTCACGCTGTTATTTATTGTTTCATTTGATTGTTCCATCTCTTTTCCTCGCTTCTTTCCTTGGTAGTGTCAAATTTACTATCTATTTTTTCTTTAAAAACCTTTATTTTCGGGAGTTTCAAATAAAAAGAGCATTGACCTCCCTTTTTTGGTATAATGTCCTCGACCAAAATTCCACTAACCAAAGGAGACAATGCTCATGAACATTATACTTTATTTACTTAACTACATTCAATACCAACATAAACAAATCTGCTGGCTTTTAAATTTTATTTGCAGATATATTCCTCTCAAACAGTGGACTTTTGATGATTCCCATTCTCCAAAATATCAAAAATTTAAAATTGATAAGCTTCCTGTCATCAAAACCTTTATCAAACAGGACTGGCAGTTCCTTCTTGAGTACTACCAGTGGAAATACGGTAAGCCTGTCAAACCAGTTCAGCGCCGTAATGGTAAATCCATTTCTGAAGATACCGTCTGCCCTTTATGTGGGGCTCCACATCACTACATTTACGACAATAATGGCGGTAACGGTCAATACCAGTGTAAAGTCTGTGGACAGACCTTCTGCTCCGGCGAAGTCGTTACAACACCTTTTCGCCTTACCTGCCCTCACTGCAGAAATACCCTCGTTCCAAAAAAAGACCGCAAGTTCTTCCGCATACATAAATGCGTCAATCCAAAATGTCCTTACTATCTCCACAATCTTAAAAAAGTGGATCAGAAAGACCTTGCTGAGGATTATGGCAAAAACAAATATAAACTCCATTACATCTACCGTGAATTCACTGTGGATTTCTTCGCCATGGACCTAACCTCTCTTCCAAAGAATGCTTCTTCACTGAAGTTTTCAAAGCATAATGCCCATGTGATGTCTCTGTGTCTTACCCTGCACATCAACCTTGGTTTATCCTTAAGAAAAACCTCGCAGGCACTGAAAGATCTTTATAACATCAACATCTCACACCAACAGATAGCCAACTACTACAAAACAGCCTCCATCTGTATCAAACCATTCGTTGATCACTATGATTACAAACCAGGCAAAGTATTGACTGCCGATGAAACCTACATCAAAGTTCGTGGTATCAAAGCATACATCTGGTTTATTATGGATGCTGTAAGCCGCTCTATCATTGGTTATCAGGTATCCGACAACCGCAGTGTCGGTCCCTGCATCCTCGCAATGAGAATGGCTTTCAGACATTTCGATAAACTTCCTAAAAACTTTAAGTTTATTGCAGATGGATACAGTGCTTATCCATTAGCAGCGATGGAGTTTGCCCAAAGATTTAAAGATACCTTTACATTCAACATCACACAGGTAATCGGTCTCACCAATGATGACGAAGTTTCCAAAGAATTCCGCCCTTTCAAGCAGATGATCGAACGCCTTAACCGCACCTACAAAGCCTCTTATCGCCCAACCAATGGATTTGACAACTATGATGGTGCCAACTACGATTTAGCTTTATGGGTTGCTTATTATAACTTCCTGCGGCCACATAAGCACAACAAGTATCAGGTTTTAAATAAGGTTGATATGCTCACCAACGCAGACAACATGCCCGGCAAATGGCAGTTACTCATCTTTCTCGGTCAGCAGACAATTTTAAATCTGCCAGCCGAAGGCTCTAACTGTTCTTAGATTCCAAGCCAGAGGTAATAAACCAGCCACCGCACCAGCGGCTGTGCCCTTGATGGCACGCAAAAAAACTGCTACACTGCTGTAAACGACGGAAAAATCTCTAACTGTTCTTGAGTTCTTCGCCGTCGGTGAATCACCTACAGCAGTTCTTTTGTGTGCTGTCAAGGGTGGCGGAAACCTATCTCTGACTGAAATATCTGCAATTTTCAAGGTTCAATCGAGCCTTTTTGTTTTGGTTCATTTTTTCATAGATCACTTGACACTACCCTTTCCTTATTCAAATAATGATTGAAATGCTATTGCTTTGCCAAATGCTTCCTCCAGATCTGCTGAAAACTCCTCAAGGTCTTCCTCCGGATCATCATGATATATATGTACATATACTATTTCATCTAAATCATTAACTCCAAGGTTAATTCGGAAAGTAAAATCTCCCTTCTGTACCTTCTCATCCTCGTACGCTTCCCGAACTGCCTTAATAAACTGCTGTTCAAATTGCTCTTTATCCTTCTCATTGTGAATCCCTGCATCCAGTCTATAGCTTGGTTCAGGATCGTTCTCATATTCGCTGACCGTTATAGAGTTTGCAATAAGGCACTGTCTCATATACTGAGCTGTATAGTCTGAATAGATCTCTCTGCCGGGAACCCACGTTGCAGTAAGGCTTGCTTCCATGTTGCGAATGGTTACCGGTATCGTATAAATAACCATCTTGGGATACTTTTTATTGGTATATCCATCCGTATTGAATCCACATGAGACTTCAATTTCTTCCGGAGATGTTTCAATTCCATATTGCCACTCCAGCTCTGCACAAACCTCCTGCCGTGCAGGCGCTTTTTTCAAAAGAATGGAATCTACCCGGTACCACTGTGAACATGCACAGCCGATTATGGAAGCAATTACCACACCTGTCATCAATAAAAGCAGTACACGATTGTCCTTTCGGGTTATCTGTCTTTTGAAATAGAAATAAAGATACTCCATATTCTCATTGCCGGCATCTTCCCCCTGCAGGCACTTCTTTAATGCTTCGATCAGATAATTTACCACTGCCCTGTTATTCGCTTTCTTCTTCCCCGCAGCCTCCAAAAAAGTGTCCAGCCGCTGTGTCCGAAGCATTTCCAGAAACTCCTCAGATTCAAACAAATCCTGTAACTGTTTAAGATCTTCTGTCCCCCTCTTTCGATCCAGTTGTTCATTCAAGATCTTCAGATATCTTTCCAATCTCTCCTGTTCACCCACCATTTCCCTTTGTCCTCCTCATGTAGTGTTATAAATCAATATAACTTCTATTTCTGTTTACTGTAGCGAAGATGCTATGTCCACACAATACAAATGGCAAAATTGTACATCAGATATGCAGATTTTGATCATCTAATACAAATCCATTATTTTTACATATGCTTCATTTTCCATGTTATAAAGTTCCGGATAATAAAGTTCTACATAATAAAATTCTGCCTCTTTATCTTCATTTCGTATCCAATGCCTTGTCACATCATAGTTTTGTTTATTAACCAGTATCTGATCAACTTCACAGTCTCTGATATGTTTCCTGCATTTCATCCCGGCATGATTGTAATAAGTCCCCCATACCTCCTGATATATCCCGTACTGAAAGTACAATCCATCACTGGTTGAAAATCTGTATTGAAGTATAACGGGATCTCCTGTCTCACCGTTATCGAGTCTGAATTTCCACTTATAATACAGACCGTCGTCTGTTTCATATAATTTCAGATCCACCATATCCGACTGGTCAGGATACAAATAGTTAAACAAATATTGCAAAAGCACCTTGGCAACCGGTACTATCTCTTTGGTGTTACGGTCAACTTCCCAGTAACCACTATAACACGGTACATATTCCCCCGCCTCATCATCCTCAGTGGACGGCTTCTGTGAATATGCAGTATAAGCATACCGCTCTCCATCCTCACTGACCATCATATAAGCAAGCACCTTGTAATCAGACAGTTCTCCTGCTTCGTTTACGCATTTCCACTTATAATATAATCTATCCTCAAATTCATATAGTTCAACACCCACCATATCCGACCGGTCTGCATACAAACTATTAAATAAATACTCCAAATTTTCTTTCGCATCTTCCGGTATCGGACTCTGTATTTTTTTCGTTAAGACTCCATTTACTTCTACCACTTCGTTGCTTATCCTGAAATCTTCCTGATCATCCATCTGTATTGCATCACTCGCAGGATCTCCATTCCGGTCAATAAAGTACCATGCACCATTCTGTTTTACGGCTGCAACACCTTCTTGAAATCCCTGATCAACTTCTTCAAATTGATAATCAATGACAAGGTCTCCGTCTTTATCGATAAATCCCCATTGATTCTCCTTTTTGACAGCCGCCAGTCCCTCCTGAAATGCATAAGCTGCCTCAAAGGTTTCCTTTCCAATTGGATTTCCTTCATAATCCACAAATAACACTTTATGTTCAAAATCTAACACCCGGACCATTTGTTCTCCGGCATCCATAACATAAAAAAATCGTCCTTCCCCAACAGAACTTCCTTGTCCATCCACAAATCCATATTGCCCGGAAGAATCTTTTACTGCGAATAAATTGTCATCAAGTATCTTAACATCTTCATATGCTTCCAGCTCAATAACCTGCGAATCACTTTCGGCACGATTGTCCGCACATCCGCAAATCATAACCAGAAATACACAGCCTAATATGGAGATTAATTTTTTATGAAGCACTTCCGTTATCCTCCTTCTACGATCCACAGCTATCCGCATGATTCCTGCTACTCTGATTCCTCTGGATATAAATCCAGCATATCCCAATACCTTTCATTCCAGATTTCATAATTATCCTCTGATTCCTTGTTGAAAATACTTCTCGGAATGAGTTCTTTTGTCTCACCATTGACCATCCAGAAATTCAAATAGGAGTCTCTGGTATGCTCCTTATACGTCTCTCCATTCTCATCATAATGCGTGTCCCATATCTCATTGTATATTGCATATGCATGATACAATCCATCCTGTGTTAAACCATAATATGCAAGAACACAGGGTGCCGAAATCTCTCCCGCCCCAAATTCAATTTTCCACTTATAACACAACCGGCTTTCTGTTTCATATAATTCAATATCCACTATCCCTTCCCGGTCCGGATGCAGATAATCAAACAGATATTCCAGAAGTTCTTTTGCAACAGGTATGATCTCTCCTGTTTCCGGATCAATTTCCCAGTATCCTCCGCAATTTATAATCATAAAATATGATCCCCGCATGTATTCCGTATAACCATAACGCTCCTCATCCTTACTTATCCGCTTATACGCCTCATAGGCAAGCACAATAGGATACGTCAGTTCCCCTGCTTCGTCTATGGATTTCCACTCATAATACAGCTTGTCCTCTGTTTCATACAGCTTAAGATCCACCATCTGCGACCTGTCCGGGTGCAGATAATCAAACAGATATTCCAGATATTCTTTGGCATCCTCCGGTATTTGACCTTTTGCTTCTTCTGTTATACTTTCATCGTTTTCCTGCTCTTCCGGAACAGCTTCTGTTTTCGGCTCTTCCTGAGCATTTTCAAAAGCTTCATTTTCTGTTTCTTCTGCATATGCATCGTTTTCTTTCTGAACTTCCGCCGCTCCGCAGGCAGACAATATCATGCTGACTGCTATAACGAAAATAATTGTATTTTTCTGTTTACACACGTTTATATAATTTCTCCTTCTTCCTGCTTTCTTTCCCACGATTCAGCCAGCACCTACCACAATGCGTCGTCTTTCGTAATGATCCTTGAATAGATCCTATTCTTATTGTCTTCCCTTTCCACTAGATATCGCAGCGTGACCAGTTCCCCCGCCTCATCAATCCGGTATATGATTCCATCATTATATTTCTCTACCGTATTATCCAACAGATACAGAGACTTCTTATCTACATAG
>ENA-ORSK01003134-ORSK01003134.1-human-gut-metagenome-genome-assembly--contig:-NODE-3134-length-10097-cov-3.180940_pt1 | contig 10097 bp, 8 predicted proteins | sample MGYA00242192_ERZ509159 | MGnify/ENA primary metagenome ERZ509159 (study PRJEB26280, sample SAMEA2338663) | human gut metagenome | biome: human gut; feature: human-associated habitat; material: faeces...
TTATCGATCATAATGCTGTACGGTTTATCCTTATAAACAAATTTGATAATGCCGTCCCGTTTGAAATACCGAGCGAATTTGTCCTTGAGTACGCCGTAATGCTCCGGCGGCAATCCCACTGCCAGTTGGATCTGTTCAACGGGGCTGTACCGTCCGGTATCCTCAAGTTCCTTTGCAATGGCAAACAGCGTCAGGATAAAATAGCGCTCGTCCTGCGTTTTGTCGCGCATGTAGCTCAGGCGCTTTCCGCTGGGCGTCCAGTACCGCCCGTCATATTCCAGGATTTCGTCCGCCATAGGCGGCTTGACGGTGTGCTCAGACAGACCGGAAACAAAGGAATGGTGCGGCGTTTTGATGGCATAGTTGCCGTGGTCGATTGCAATCAACATATAAGGTTCCTCCTATATTTCAGTTTTGGATTTTCATTATCATTACACGGTTCAGTATGCGTATTTACAACGGGAATGCGCATTGCAAAGCAAAATAAGCACGAAAAAGGGCGAAGCCGAAACCTCGCCCTTCCGTTTTACTATGATTGCTTTTTCCGAAAAAGATACTCCCAGATATAATCGTCAAGCCCTTTGTAGGCCGGATCCCACAGATAGGTACCATACCGAAAACCCATATCACCGAGCAGCTGCAGAAGATTATTATACCCGTTCTGCACATGATGATTGGTAGCAAAATCCATATCGAAAGCCGTTTTGATTTCGACCAATCCCTCGCTGCGCAATTCTGTCAGAGTCAGTTCAAGCTGCGTCAGGGTATTCACACCCGGAACGGCCAGAACCGTCAGACCAGTAAGAGCATTTATTACATCCGCTTTCATTGGTCCTTCTGTCAGAACGAGCATCGGGCGTACAGGGCCGGACAAATGCGTCCATCCCTCAGCTTTGCAGCCGTCTTTTTTCTCGGTGCTGGAGACCCATCGGAATTTGCGTTTTTCGACATTGTCCCGACGGATCTGCAACCCCTGAATTCTCCCGTAGCGGTCACGCACGGGAATCAGAATGCCGCGTTTCTCATGGATAAAGGTCCATGCACCGCTGTCATCCCGATAAAATCCGGGCACACCGGCGAGATATAGGCCATCAGACTGCAATTGCTTTGCAATCTGCGTCATACCGACGACCGGCGTTGTTTTATACCCGAGCCTTTCGATATCTGCATCTGTCAGGCCGCGTCCGAGTAGATTGTCCCTGTGGTCAGAGGCCAGTGTGAGTTTGGAAAGCAATGCACGATAGGTTGCATGGCGGGCGTCGATATCCGTTAATGGGCATTCCGTATCCGCTTTCGGCAGAATTTTCTGCCGCGGGCGCGAAGCATTCTCAGGTACTCCCAATTGTGCCAAAATCGCTTTGCGGACTTCGTCGCGCGGAATGCCGGTATATAACGCATATAAATCGAATATTCCGCCGGAAGCGCCACAGCGCGGGCAACGAAAGACTTCCTTTTTCAAGTTGATATTCAAATGCTTTTTCCGCGGGTTCTCGTCACAGCATGGACACTGTACATAGTACGAGCTTTGACCGGACGAGGGATACGGTATCCCAAGCAGTGAGATAATATCCCACATATGAATCTTTTCCATACAACCTCCTTTCCGGGGACGGCAGGCTTTCTGCCGCCCCCGAATTTATTCTGCTTCACGCCGAAGCTTTCTGTTGTGCATATTCGCAGATCAGCTTTGCAGCATTGCGAATCTCTTCCCCGCCGGTAAACTTTGTTGCACACCACTGGATTGCTTTCGGATCCATCTGCAATACATCACCCAGCGTCTTTCCGCCGTACTTGGTTATCGGGCAAGGGACGCGCATAGCCTGTTCTACCTTTTCTTCAAAGGTGAGTTCCCTTTGCGGAGGCGCCGTTGGCTCCACGGTGTATTCCTCCTCCGTTTCCGGCTCAGGCGCAACAGCGGGGTTTTTAGGCGGTGTGCTGCTGCCTGCCTGAGCGCTGTTGCCGTTCAGTTCATCCGTGGCAGTGCCTTCAAACTCATCACCTGCCGTAGCAAACTGCAAACCGAATCCGGCGTTACGCAGTGCAATGCCGACGGCTGCCGTCTGCGCCCATTCACGGGGCGAAACAGAAGGTTTGTCTGCCAGGTATCCGCGAGAGGCTGTTGCCTCGGCAAGATAGCATTCCGCACCGTCCTTGTAGCTTGGATATACCTTGGCGGTCGCCACAAAGCAATCCTTTCCGGGTGATACCGTAATGGCAATACGCCCTTCGGGATACTTCATGCGAAACCACGCCATCTGGATCATAACCGGGAGGCGCTTGCGCACCTCACCGGTTTCCAGGTCGGTATAATTTACCGCAAACGGTGTCGGATCGAATCCCTCCACCTCGTTGATTCCTTCGATTTTGGCAAGCATAGCCGCCTTATCATTCGAGTTGTTCTGACTCATTAGAAAGCCTCCTTAGAAATTGATATAGGTGTTGCGATACTGCATCCAGACGGGCAGAATCGTCTTAATGTAATTGTTGATGCAGGTTTTGTACTGTTCCTGCGTAGATGCGTTAAAGCTGGAGAAACGCTTGCGTCCGTCCTGTACGACCTGCGTAAAGGACTGCAGGGCAGTTTCACGCTTTTTCTGTCCTTCGGCATCCGTCTTGGGACCGAACTTGCGCTCGTTCAGCGTAAAACGCACATAGGCGTCTACAAGCTGGAAATGGAATCCCATAGATTTGGTGTCCATCGTAACCGGCGCAGATTTACACAGGCTCTCAAAAGTCTCCAGCACACAAATGCGGTAGTTCAGTTCCTGCATAATCAGCATCTGGTCAAGTGGTAAGCTGTTTGCCGCAATCTGCTCACGGATCTCATTCTGCCGTTTTCGGTACTGTTCCAAAATTGTTGCCATTTCGGTACTCCTTTCATTGCATAGCGGCCTGCAGGCGTTTTGCCAAACAGGTGCCGCGTTTTTCTGTGTCGGTTTTCTTGATTGCCATACACAAAGCACGACGCTCGCCGACAATGATGACATTTTCTTTGCCGCGGGTAATGGCGGTATACACCAGAGGCCGTGTCAGCATGACATAGTGGGCGCATTGCAGGTTGATGATCACAGACCTGTATTCCGAGCCTTGTGACTTATGGATGGTAGAAGCATAACCCAAGTCGAGCATATCGAGCTGACTCGTGTCATACTCTGCCGTTCGTCCGTCTCCGAAATCGATCGTGACGGTCGTTTCATCACCGGCTTTGCAGATTTTTGTGATATACCCGATGTCCCCGTTGCTGATTTCATCGCAGTTTTTGATCTGCATCACCTTGTCGCCGCAGCGAAACCTTCTGGTTCCGTGAACAACCTCAGCTTTGTCCGGTGCCGGAGGATTGATTTTCTCCCGCAGCAGCTCGTTGAGCGCATTGACGCCGGTTTCGGTCTTCTGCCGATACGGTGAAAGCAGTGCCACGTTGTCCACGCCATACTTGGCGGTTTCCTGCAGGTATAGCTCTACGATTTTCTCGGCGGACTTGGGAATACTCGCCGAGTCATAAAACTGAAAGTCGCTGCCATACTCAAGGCTCATATTCCCGTGACGGATCAGTTTTGCATTGGTCGCTATTCGGCTGCCTGCCGTTTGGCGGAAAATTTTATCCAGCTTCACGACAGGGACGGTGCCGCTTGCGATCATCTCGCTCAGCACCGCACCAGGTCCGACAGACGGTAACTGGTCAGCGTCTCCGATCAGGATCAACTGACTGCCCGGTTTTACAGAGTCAAACAGATCTCCGGCCAGGTAGATGTCCAGCATAGACACCTCATCGACCAAAATCAGATCGGCGTCCAGCGTTTCCGGGTCGCCATATTCTCCGTCTTCACCGGCAATCAGCCCCAAAGCCTTATGGACCGTAGAGGCAGGGAATCCGGTTGACTGCTCCATACGCCTTGCGGCACGCCCTGTCGGCGCGCAGCACACGATCTCCTTTGACGGATGATTGCGGCTGTAAATGCCAAGCAAAGCTTTTTGCAGCATCGTCTTGCCGGTACCGGGGCCGCCGGTCAGCAGCAGTATACCGCCCTGGGCCGCCAGGCACACCGCCTGCCGCTGCAGGGGCGCGTAGGCCACGCCCTGTTCCTTTTCGATATCGTCGATGACCTTCTCCGCCCGGGGCAGCACCTCCACCGGCGTCCGCACCAGCGACAGCAGGCGCTCCGCCACGAAGGTCTCCGCCTGGTACAGCCGGGGCAGATAGCAGCCCTGCACCCCGGCGATGGTCTTTTCCACCACGCCGAAGCCCTCGATGAGCTTGTCCAGCGCCAGCTCCAGCTCGTCCGGCGTCACGGCCAGCAGCTGCGACGTGGCGAAGAGCAGCTTCTCGCGGGGCAGGAACACGTGGCCGTTGGCGGCGTTGTGCTCCAGCTCATAGGTCAGCGCCGCCCGCAGGCGGCAGGGATCATCCCCGTCAAAGCCCAGGCTGATGGCGATCTCGTCCGCTATGGAAAAATCCACCCCGTACTGGGCCCGGGACAGGATATACGGATCGTCCCGCAGGGCCTGGATGGCTTCGTCGCCGTAGGTACGCTGGAGGGGCATGGCCAGATACACCGGCAGGTCATACCGGGCCAGGAACTCCATCAGCTGGCGCAGGCCCGTCAGCGCACGGAAAGCGTCGGACAGCTCCTTCGCCCTCTGGGCGGTGATGCCCTTGATGCACCGCAGGCGCTCCGGCTCCTGCTCGATGACCAGCAGGGTGTCCGCGCCGAAGCGCTCCACCAGCCGCTGAGCGGTGGCGGGACCAACACCCTTGAGGATGCCGGAGGACAGGTAGGCGATCATGTCCTCCTCACGCTCCGGCATCCGGCGCTCCACGCTCTCGGCGGTGAGCTGTCTGCCGTGGACGGGATGGACGCTCCACACGCCGGTGACGGTCATGCCCTCGCCGGCGGCGGCACAGGGGATACAGCCCACCACGGTGACAGGCTCCTCCTCGCCCTCCACGGTCAGCAGCAGCACGGTATAGCCGTTCTCCTCGTTATGAAAGATGACGTTCTCTACGGTGCCCTCCACGGTCACGCGCTCGCCCATCGGCTCACCTCCCCTGTTCGGTGGTATCTTCCTCTGTATAGTACGCCGCCAGCTCCTGGGGCGTCAGCAGTTTTGTGTTCATATCGGACAGCAGCGCCGCGGCGCGGCGGCCCTCGTCGGTCAGTCCGCAGTCCACCAGCAGCACCGGCAGACGGCGGCTCTGGGCCAGACGGCGCAGCGTCACATCCAGTCCCGTCCCGTCTCCGGAGACCCGGACCAGATACACCGCGTCCACCGGACGCTCACGCCACAGCAGCAGCGACGCCGCCAGCCACAGCAGCGCCGTAACGCCGATGGCCGCCAGCGCGGCGATCACGCCGTCCTGCAAAAGCTCCATGCAGCCACCTCCCCCCCTGCCCTATCCTATGCGGCAGGGGAAAGGCCGGTCACTTCAGGTATTTTTTCAGATACTGGCCGGTATAGGACGCCGGGCAGGCGGCGATCTCCTCCGGCGTGCCGCAGGCCACCACGGTGCCGCCGCCCACACCGCCCTCCGGGCCCAGGTCGATGATATAGTCGGCACACTTGATCACATCCAGGTTGTGCTCAATGACCAGCACCGTATTGCCGCCGTCGGTGAGCCGCTGGAGCACCTCCAACAGCTTCCGCACGTCATCGGCGTGGAGGCCGGTGGTGGGCTCGTCCAGAATATACACCGTCCGCCCTGTGGCGCGGCGGCTCAGCTCCGTGGCCAGCTTGACGCGCTGGGCCTCGCCGCCGGAGAGGGTGGTGCTGGGCTGGCCCAGCTTCACATAGCCCAGCCCCACATCCCGCAGGGTGGTCAGCTTGTCACAGATGGCGGGCACGGCGGAGAAGAACTCCCACGCCTCGTCCACGGTCATATCCAGCACGTCGGCGATGTTTTTGCCCTTGTAGCGGACCTCCAGCGTCTCGCGGTTATAGCGCTTGCCGCGGCAGATCTCGCAGGGAACGTACACATCCGACAGGAAGTGCATCTCGATCTTCAGCATACCGTCGCCGCCGCAGGCCTCGCAGCGGCCGCCCTTGGTGTTGAAGGAGAACCGGCCCGGTCCGTAGCCCCGGGCCTTGGCGTCCGGGGTGGAGGCGAACAGGTCGCGGATCAGGTTGAACAGGTTGGTATAGGTGGCCGGGTTGGATCGGGGCGTCCGGCCGATGGGGCTCTGGTCGATGGCAATGACCTTGTCCAGCTGCTCCATGCCCTCGATGGCGTCGTGCTTGCCGGGGCGCACCTTCATGCGGTTCAGCTGGGCGCCCAGCGACTTGTACAGCACCTCGTTCACCAGCGAGGATTTGCCGCTGCCGCTGACGCCGGTGACGCAGGTGAACGTCCCCAGAGGGATGGACACGTCGATATGCTTCAGGTTGTTCTCCCGGGCGCCGCGGACGGTCAGCAGCCTGCCATTGCCCCTGCGGCGCTGTGCCGGCAGGGGGATGGTGCGTTTGCCGCTGAGGTACTGGCCCGTCAGGCTGTCAGGGTTCGCCATGACCTCCTCCGGGGTGCCGCAGGCCACCACCTGCCCGCCCAGGGCACCGGCGCCGGGACCGATGTCAATAAGGTAATCGGCGGCGCGCATGGTGTCCTCGTCGTGCTCCACCACGATGAGGGTATTGCCCAGATCGCGGAGGCGCTGCAGCGTGGCCAGCAGCTTGTCGTTATCCCGCTGGTGCAGGCCGATGGAGGGCTCGTCCAGGATATACAGCACGCCCATGAGGCTGCTGCCGATCTGGGTGGCCAGACGGATACGCTGGCTCTCGCCGCCGGACAGGGTGCCGGAGGCACGGGACAGGGTCAGATAGCTCAGGCCCACGGACTGCAAAAAGCCCAGGCGGGCGTGGATCTCCTTCAGGATCTGGGCGGCGATGATCTGCTGATTGCCGGTCAGGTCCAGATGGTCGAAAAAGGCCAGAGCGTCGTCCACCGGCAGGGTAGTGGCGTCGTAGATGGACTTGCCGCCCACGGTGACGGCCAGCGCCTCCGGCCGCAGACGCTTACCCTGGCAGGCCGGGCAGGGGCAGGGGGTCATCAGGCCCTCGATCTCCTTCTTGCTGGCATCGGACTGGGTCTCCTGATACCGGCGCTCCAGGTTGTTGCAGATGCCCTCGAAGGCCTGGTACAGCACACCCTTGCCCCGGGGCTGGTCATAGTGGAGCTCCAGCTTTTCGCCGCCGGTGCCGTAGAGGATAACATTCTTCACCTCGTCGCTTAGGCTGTCGTAGGGCTGGGTCAGGGAGAAGCGGTATTTCTTACTGAGGGCCTCGAAGTACATACGACTGATGCCGTCGGACCGGATGGAGGCCCAGCCGGTGGCGGTAATGGCGCCCTCCAGGATGGATTTGCTGCCGTCGGGGATGATGAGGGCCGGATCAGCCTTTAATTGCAGGCCCAGGCCGGTGCAGGTGGGGCAGGCGCCAAAGGGACTGTTGAAGGAGAACAGACGGGGCGTCAGCTCCTCGATGGAGATACCGCAGTCGTCACAGGCGTAGTTCTGGGAGAAGGTGATATCTCTCTCCTCCCGCAGCAGGTTGACGGTGACGAGGCCATTCGCCAGGTTGGAGGCCGTCTCCACTGAGTCGGTCAGCCGGCCTGCGATGTCCGGGCGGACGATCAGTCGGTCCACCACGATGTCGATGCGGTGCTTGAGGTTCTTCTCCAGAGAGATGTCCTCGGAGAGTTCGTACATATTGCCGTCCACCCGGGCCCGGACGAAGCCGGACCGGCGGGCATCCTCCAGCACCTTGGCGTGCTCGCCCTTGCGGCCCCGCACCACCGGGGCCATCACCTGGATACGGGTGCCCTCGGGCAGGGCCAGTATCTGGTCGATGATCTGGTCCACCGTCTGGCGGCGTATCTCCTTGCCGCAGTGGGGGCAGTGGGGCGTGCCCACCCGAGCCCACAGCAGACGCAGATAGTCGTAGATCTCCGTCACCGTGCCCACCGTGGAGCGCGGGTTCTTGCTGGTGGTCTTCTGGTCGATGGAGATGGCCGGGGACAGGCCCTCGATGTAATCCACGTCGGGCTTGTCCATCTGCCCCAGGAACATACGGGCGTAGGAGGACAGGCTCTCCACATACCGCCGCTGACCCTCGGCATAGATGGTGTCAAAGGCCAGGGAGCTTTTGCCGGAGCCGGAAAGGCCCGTCAGCACCACCAGCTTATCCCGGGGGATGGTGACATCGATGTTCTTCAGATTGTTCTCCCGCGCACCCTTGATGAAAATTTCAGTCTGCATGGTATGCCTCATTTCTGCAACATATGGTTGCAGATAAGTGTAGTGAAATCAATTTTTAATGTCAACAGCGAAATAATTTTTATACGATCACGTCAGCTGTTTTCGCCCGCAGGAGAGCGATAAGGGCGTTGGGATCGCACTCCACCTGATGGCCGATCTTGCCCGCGCTGACGCAGATGGTGCCGTACAGCGGTGCCGTCTCGTGGAACACGGTGGGAAACTGCTTTTTCATGCCAACGGGACTGCACCCGCCGCGGATGTAGCCGGTTACCTTGTTGATGTCTGCCACATGAATCATGGCAACGCTTTTCACGCCCACGCTCTTGGCGGCTTTCTTCAGATCCAGTTCCGCCAGAACAGGCACAACAAACACGTAATAGTTGCGGTCTGCCCCCTGGGTGACAAGGGTCTTAAACACCTTGGCAGGGTCCTGGCCGGTAAGCTGCGCCACATGGGCACCGTCCACAGCCTGGCCTTCCTCGTGGGGATATTCGTGCGATGTATAATTCACCTTGGCACGCTCCAGCATGCGCATGGCGTTGGTTTTTGCTTCTTTACCCATGGTAAAAATACCTCTTTCTCTGTATGTGCCGGAAAATACGGTGCTCCGATTATTTTACGGAACACGTTGCAAATACAGCCTTATTATACGCCGCGGGCAAAATAATGTCAAAACAGGGGTTGACTTTAACACTTTAACGTGCTAAACTGTACAGCGTTAAAGGATAAAAGAATTACCGTAAAGCGGATAAGAAATAGAGGAGAATATGTCATGATCATCGTATTAAAACAGCATGCCCCGGATGAAAAGGTCAAAGCTTTCTGCAACGAACTGCAGACGATGGGGTACCAGATCAACGATTCTATGGGCAGCGATACCCACATTCTGGGCCTGATTGGTGATACCAAGGCGCTGAGCGAAAGCTGGGTGCTGGCAAACCCGGTGGTGGAAACCTGCCGCCGTGTTTCGGAGCCTTACAAAAAGGCAAACCGCAAGTTCCACCCGGACGATACCGTGGTGGAAGTGGGTGATAAGAAAATCAAGGTTGGCGGCGGCCATTTTGCCGTGATGGCGGGTCCCTGCAGCGTGGAAAGCAAGGAGCAGATCACCTTTGTAGCGCAGCGTGTGCAGGCCGCGGGGGCCAGCATCCTGCGCGGCGGCGCATTCAAGCCGCGCACCAGCCCCTACAGCTTCCAAGGGCTGCGTGCCGAGGGCCTGGAACTGCTGGCCCATGCCCGCAGCCAGACCGGCCAGCCCATTGTGACCGAACTGATGAACAGCGAGCATATCCCCCTGTTTGAGGAAACCGGCGTGGATATGATCCAGATCGGCGCGCGCAACATGCAGAACTTTGAACTGCTCAAGGCTGTTGGCCGCACCAACATCCCCGTTCTACTCAAGCGCGGCCTTTCCGCCACGCTGGAAGAGCTGGTGATGAGCGCCGAGTATATTATGGCAGAGGGCAACCCCAATGTTGTGCTGTGCGAGCGCGGCATCCGCACCTTTGAAACCAGCATGCGCAACACGCTGGATATTTCCGCCGTGCCCATGCTGAAAAAGATGACCCATCTGCCGGTTGTGATTGACCCCAGCCACGCCGCGGGCATCGCCTTTATGGTGCCCAGCCTGGCCAAAGCTGCGGTGGCAGTCGGTGCAGACGGCTTGATGATCGAGGTGCACAACGATCCCGCCCGAGCCAAGAGCGATGGAGCCCAGAGCCTGACCCCGGACCAGTTCGATGACCTGATGGCCACCATCCGCCCGGAGCTGGAGTTCTTTGGGAAGACGTTGAATTGAGAAAAGAAATCCGGTATATAAAGGCAATACCGCACAATTCCCGCCTAACGGCT
>ENA-ORSK01003140-ORSK01003140.1-human-gut-metagenome-genome-assembly--contig:-NODE-3140-length-10085-cov-5.578166_pt1 | contig 10085 bp, 4 predicted proteins | sample MGYA00242192_ERZ509159 | MGnify/ENA primary metagenome ERZ509159 (study PRJEB26280, sample SAMEA2338663) | human gut metagenome | biome: human gut; feature: human-associated habitat; material: faeces...
CGGCCTTGATTTCTCAAAACCGCCGCTGGGATTTGTAAAGTGAGCGCACGAAAGTAACCTGCCCGGCAACGGTTTTTTTCTTTCCCCGTTGGGCGGGGCAGGCTGTTGTCGCTTATTGAGATAAAAAAGGAGCCGATAACCACAAGGGGATCAGACCTTGTGTGTTATTGGCTCTGCGTCTGTGCGTCTGGCTCTTTGATAACAGATATATTCAGTTGTCGTGCGGAGATCAATGTTTCATGCTTGCATTTGGGACAGTACAATGGGAAGTTTTCAAGAACTGTATCTTCTCGTATTCGTACCCTTGTTTTAGAGCCGCAGACTGGACACAATATCCATTTCTGTATCATTACTTTGCACCTTTTTGCAATGAATAAATAGCGTTCTATAATTCTTGATATAAGTGCTGACCTTTTTTGTCCACCCACGCCACCATTGTTAAAAGCAGCAATAGAATAATTGCACAGGCAAGCCAACTCCCCATAAACAAGGCGCTTGGGAAAAATCTCAACAGCAGATATGCCGTTCCACAGGTAACTACAACTCCGATCAAGGCCGTCAAAATTGCTGGTAGACTTTGCTTGATAATATGGGTGACATTCTCCCATTCAAAATTTGGGAAAATGAGATTTAAGATGTAGCCTATCATTCCGATCAGCACCGAACATAGCAAAGGAAAAGCATACCCCAGCATAGCTTTAGGGAAAGACCATTGCAAATACAATGCCATAATGGTATTCAAAACAAAAATGGTCGGTACAGACATTGAGAGATGGTGTAGCAGCTTTACTCGAAAGAGGCACTTTGCCGCAATGGGTAAGGATTTCAGTATTTCAATCTGTTTTCCCTCGATGGAAATCCTTTAGGAACAGGGATGGCAACTTCGTCGAAAGTAAGAAGTTCACCATCCTCAACAAGCATTTCACCCGTGGTCGTATCGTAATGAGTGACTTGCCCGGAATCAGCGGGAGAGGTATCCATGACGGCTTCCAACTCATTCTGGTAGGGTTCAGCCGCAATAGCAGTAATCGACATTCCTATGGCCATCATGGTGACAAGCACCAAACTCACAATTTTCTTTAAGTGTTTTTTCAACATACAGTCATTCCTCCTTATTAGGTATCGTAAATAGAAAATGCCATCAAACTATCATCCCAATGGAATCACCTCTTTCATTCATTTCAATCGCGCAATCCCCTTATGTTTTATGGTAAAATTATACAAATTATGAAGTATAACGTCAATATTATATGAACAATACAGTGTAATATACTAAAAAGCGCCGGACGCAGAGGCCATACAGCCACCGCGCCCGGCGCTTTGCTATACTTGGATCACTCGTCCGTGAAATGGAACTGCCGCGCCTCAAAGTCGGCGTCGTTCATGGCGTCCAGCTTGTCGGCGGTCTCGCGGGCCAGTGCCGCCATGTCCTCGTCCATGTCCGGCAGGGCGGCCCGGATGTTGGCCGCCGTCCTGCGCCGGTCGCTCTTGTAATACATACAGATCAGGTTTTCTTCCTCCACGGTAAACTGCATTGTCATACCTCCAATTCATTTTTCTTGGTTCTGGCCGGGGCCTTTTTCGGGGCTTGGGCCTGTTTGGTTTCGGATAGCTGCCTGCGGATGGAAGCGCGGGGCCTCCGCACTTCCTTGTCCCGGTTCTCGTCCTTGCCGATCACCGCATACAGGCCGTGCCGGTCTTTCATGCCGGTAAAGGCCAGAGATTTATAGGGCAACATGGAAAACAGCCGGTCGGTGTCCTTGCTGGATGCCATCTGCACGAAATACGGGGACAGCTCCACCATGAAATGCGTTTTGTTGGGGCTGTTGGGGGCGGACAGATCTTTCAGCCCGGCCACGATCCGCTGCGCCTCGGCCAAAATCATGCCGTCATGCAGCGCCGTGATGTGGGCTTTGAAGTCGCCGGGCGCAAGTTGCGCCCGGCCTTTCTGTTCCTGCCGCAACAGCTCCCGCAGGTGTTCCGGCTCATTAGGCTTGGCCTCATACCGCAGGAACGCCCCCAACTTGGGATCGGGCCGCCCGTCGAAGTACAGACCGGCGGGCTGCTCCCGGTCGCCCTTTTCATAGTGCAGGATGATGTTGTCGGCCTGTACCGCCTCGGCTGCGACGTGCCGGAAGTGCTGGGGATAGTCCAGCTCATAGAGATTGCCGCGAATGACGCCCCGCACCTTGCCGGTCAGCTCCACGGCGTAGGCCAGCACCCGGTCACGGGTCTGCTCCCCGTAAAACTTCCATGTGTTGTGCTGCCGGGTGCCTTGCAGGTACACATCACTTTCCCGGAAACAGTGCGTCCCGGACGGGCGGGACATCCACAAAAGCGTCCTGTCCTCGGCCTTGTCGCTGGCAGCGGCCCGCCCGATGATCTCTTTGTCGATCTCAAAATCGCTGCGATAAAAGGCGGTGTTCTGCCGCATGAGCTGTTCCAGCGCGGCCAGAACATCCACATTCTCAAACCTGTTCATGGTGTCACACCTCCAATTCCTGTGCTTTTTCCCGCTGCGGCGGTTTCTTCTGCTGTTCCTCCTTGGCGGCTTTGAGCTGCGCCCGGATGGACGGTTTTTTCTGTTTCTGCGCCGGGCGCTGGGGCTGCTTGGGCTTTTGGGCCTCCGCCTTGGCTGCCTCGGCCACGTCGAACAAGGAAATCTGTTCCCCGGCTTTGGCCTTGGCTTCCAGTTCACTCATGGTCGGGGCATTGTTCAGAACACCGTCGATCATGTTGTAGTTCTGCTCGGTCGTCATTTCAGCGGCCTTGATGGGGCTTTCCTGCTGGGCGGGGATGGCAAAAGCGTCTGTGCCGTTGCCCATGATAAGATACTTGCCGTCCTCGGATTGGTGGTGGAAACCATAGCCTGCGGCCTCCAACTGCTCCCGGCTCATGTCGGTTACAAGGAAGCTACCTCTTGGGGTCTGGATGCTCTCGCCGGTGAGCAATTCCCGTGGCGTAAGCTGTTTTTCCCGCTGCAAGAAAAACTCCGGCACCGGCGTAAAGCCGAAGCTGTCACAGTAATGGGCTTCCTCCTTGCCGCTACGGTTCAGCACCACAACGTCGGAAACGGAAAGGCTGTGGCCGGTGAAGTCAGCGGGACGGTCAAGGTTGAATGTACGGTAGATGTCCTCCAGCGTGGTTTTGCCGTCCAGCGGGGCCGTGTAGATAAGATCGTAATTCTGCCGGTCAACGGCCAGCCCCGCTTCCTGCAAGCTCTCGTAAGCCTCAAAGCGATAGTCCCGTGTTTCCGGCCCGCCTTTGAGCTGGTAGATGGTAAAGGTGTCGCCCTGCTCCTGTGCCGGGGGATCGACGGTGAAATACGGGTTTTCCCATTGGGTGAAAGGCATATCCGGCATGGCCTTGTAGCTGCCGTTCTCCACCACATAGGGCCGCACCCGGTCAAAGCCGATTTCCTGTGCCACACGGGAAAGGCTTTCCAGTACCACGGGATCACTCCGCAACCGTTCCATGCGAGTGAAGTCCTCCACAAGATAATTCTGGCCCGCCCGTACATGAAGAATATCGGCGGCGCTCATGCCGTCCTTGCTTTCCATGCCCAGCGTCAGATGGGCATAGGGTCGGCCATCGGTGTTCAAATCCTTGGCCTCGCTGTTATAGGGCTGGCTCCGCAGCTCGTCGAACCGGGCCTTGGCTTCCTCAAAGGTAGCGAAATGCTCTATCGGGGTCTGCTGCTCGGCATTGGTGGCCCATGTTTTCAGATCGGGAATGATGTAAAAGCCCCATTCCCGGCTTGCCTCCGGCGCGGCGGCGCTGCGCTCGGCCAGTGTCTTTTCGGCCCGTTCCCGCACATCGTCCCGCAACGGCACCGTATAGAGGGTGGACGCAGAGGAAAAGCCCACGTTATTGAAAACGTAGTCTACATCGGCCTCTTTCAAGGCTCCTGCCGGGTAGTAGTCGGCCCGTGTTGGGGTGTCGCTCACCTTGCCGCTGGCAATGTCATGGTTCAATCCCGTTTCCAGATGGGTACAGATTTTGCCGTCCACGGCCAGCGTCACATAGTACCAGCCAATATAACCGCCGGTCTTTTCATCGGCTCCCTCGTTGAACTCCACATTGAGCAGCGTGTAGGGCTTCAAGCCCTTTTGGGCCGCGATCTCGTTGTCCTTGGCCTCCCGCTGCAACAGCGCAGGCAGGGCCGCTTCCTTGGTGGCCTTGACGATCTCCGGGTTGTACTGCACCAAAGTACGGTTGACACATTCCGTCTGCACCTTGACCGTCTTGGCTTTCGGCGTTAGGCGGTTGCCGATAAACAGGGACGCGCCGTTGTCAAAACGGATCGTCATATCGCTGGTGCCGCGCCATTTGCCGGTACAGGGGGACGTGTGGATTTCGCCGGTCTTACAGCCAAACGCCTGCGCGATCACATCAATCTTGGCCTGCAAGGGCAGGTCTTTGTATCGGTCAGCGATTTCCAGCGCCTTTTCCTGCAACTCCGTCAGGGTTTTTGCGGGGGCTGCCTGCGGTTCGGTGTCGGAAGTAACTTCCGGCTCCGGGGCGGTTTCCGGCTCCTGCACGGGTTCTTGTTCCGGCTCCGGCTCTGGTGCCGGTTCCTGTTCCGGGGTGGGGTTCTGTTCCGGCTGCTCCTGTTCCTTGGCATACAGCTCCTTGACGGCCTCCTGCGTCAGCTCCCCGGTATTAAGCTGATCCATCAGCTCCCGGCACCGTTCCGGCGTCCCGATGTAGAGAACATCCCCAATCTTGGCCCTGCCGTTGTCCTGCGGGATATAGGCTTGCAGCATATACAGGTTTTCCCGGCTGTCGCTGCGGGGGTTGGCGTGTACCCGGTAGAAGTAGTCCGGCTCGGCCTGTTCTTGTGCCATCTGCGCCCTCTGCTCCCGGCTGCTGTTGCGTTGCAGCTCCGTGGGCTTGATGCCGGAAAGGGGCTGAATACAAGCAATCCTGTCCGACGCACGGTAGGCATTGTCGTTCAAAAGCCGCTGCCATGCGCCCACACTCGGCGCCCAGCGGAAACCGTGTTCTTTCAACTGCTGGCGGGCGTCCGCTTCCGGCTTGCCGTCAAAGAACACCTGCAAGCGGCCCTGATCCCGGTTGGCCTCCACATGGCCGCCGTCAAACTCCCAGCCCACATAGGCCACTTCGTTTGCGCGGGTCAGGCTTTCGATCCGCTGCCGGACGCGGCGGATTTCCGCATTGTTGTTGGACAGCTCCCAGCTCTGAAACGGCTTCTTTTCATAGTGCCAGCCGGACGCCATATCCGCTTTCAGGTTTTCGATGTTTTCAGGAGAGAGGTGCGGGCAGCCGTCCAGCGTACCGTGTTTGCGGTAATAGGCATTGACCGCTTTCATGGTTTCCTGCGCCTTTTCCAGACCGGCCAGCTTTTTTTGCAGCTTGGGAATGGCCTGCGGGTCGTCCTGCCGGATGCCGCCCATGCCGGTGCTGCGGATTTTATCAAGCAGCCCTTGGATGTACTGCCATTCCTGCATATTACTGTCGCGGGCCGCGTTCTGTTTCTCTTTCTGGCGTACCGGGAAATTGGAACCACCGGCAATCAAAATGGACGGAACACGGGCGTCAATCTCATAGCCGTGGTTCATGTTGGCGGCCAGCTTCCGGGCATAGGTGTCAAGCAGGCTGTCGATCTTCTCATGGTACATGGGATCGACGCGCTTTTTCTGTTCCTGTGCCAGCGCAAAGGCTTCATCCACATAATGCCGGTACTCGGCTGTGGCGCTGCCGGGCTTGTAGTCGGAAAAGCTGTTCATTTCCTTGGCACGGCGGGCCGCGCCCTCATTGATGGAATAGTAGTAGTCGGACGCCGCAGGTTCTTTTGTTGGCTGTTCCGGGGCTTCTTGCTGGGGCGGCTCTTTGACCTCCTGCGGCTGGACCGGGGCCTCATAGCCAGCCGCCGCATATTCCTCCACGGTCATACCGGCATCGGCGGCCTCCTGTGCAATTTCCGCCTCCACCTGCGCTTTGTAGTCCTGCAAGCTCTGGTCGAAGTCGGTCAGTTTCGGCATTTCCGGCAAAGGCTCTCCGTGGTTGAGCAGCGGACGGCACTCCATAGCGTAGTCCACCAGCGCCCCATAGTAGGCGGTTTCCTCCGGCGTCAGGGTGTCGCTGGACGCCAAACGGGTCTGCGCCTCCTGTTCCAGCCGGGACAGGTTGCAATGCAGCTCCATGTAGGGGATGATCTCGGTGAGAAAGGCTTCCCGGCTGGCGTGATTCTCCGCCCATGCCTCCGGGCCGTCCTGCCGGGTCAGATGGTCTTTCCATTTTTCATCGTTCAGATAAAAGGTCTGATACTCCCGGATATGCTCAATCAGGGAACCGTCCCGGTCGCCAAAGTCCTGCCGCCCGGAATAGCTGTGCGGCTCTCCTTGGAATGTAAAATCAATGCGGAAGTCGGTCTTGTCATAGTAGCCGCCGCCTCGATGTTCTGCGTCCAGCCGGGCAAACAGGGCGTCGGCCTCATGCAGCGGCATTTGCTGGCCCATTTCCAAATCGGGGCTTTCGGTGAAAAGGATCGTCACAACCGGCTCCGCTGCCGGATCAAGGGCGGTTTGCTGTTCCGCCTTGGCAACGGCAATCTCACTTTCAATCTGGCTTCTCACAAAATCATCCATGTGGCCGTGCTGCATTTCATAGCCCTGTTCGCACAGACGGTTGATAAGCTCGATCACCTTGTCCGTATCGCCCACAGTCTCGGCGTACTCCACGATCAACCGGCGTTCCTCGTTGCCCATGCGCTGACCGTCACGCTCGGCCCAGTCGATCAGAGCGTTGGCCCGTTCCGTGGGGGTGGCCTCCGGCATAATGGGTTTGTTGTTCAAAAGGCCGTCAATCCCATTCCACGGCTGCGGCTCCGGCTGGGCCTCGGCCCGTTGCAGCGTCCCGTCGCCGGAAAGGACAAAGCCCTGTGTCTGAATAGCGTCCAACGTGCCTTGTGTCACCTCGCCGGTGGATTTCACATCGGCGTCAATCAGGGTTTGCAGCATGGCTTTCACACTGTCGGTCATTTCCTGCTGCTGTTCCGGGGGCAGCTTGGAAAACACACTGTCGGGGGCAGGCTGCTCGGCGGCCTGTTCCACGGCCTGCTGTGCCTGCCGCTGTTGCTGAAGCTCGGCAAGGTGGCCGTCGATGGCGGTAATCAGCTCATGGGCGGTGGCCCGGATGGTTTCAAGGGATGCCCGCAGCTCTTTCAGGTCTTTGCCGGAACTCCAACCGGCCACATACCCAAAGGAATAGTCGGACGTGTCCAGCCCGTAGTGCTGGCAGACGGCATAGGCCACGCTCTCGGCCTGCACCTCGCGGGTGCGGCTGTCGGGCCGGTCGGCCTGCTCGGTCACAGGGGCCTCCGGGTCAATGGCGTGGAGCTTGGCATGGGCAATCTCATGGATGGCCGTTTTCAAAGTTTGCAGCTCACTCATGTTCTCCTGTATGGCGATCCGCTTTTCCGTCAGGTGGTAGTAGCCGTGAGAACCACCGGGGATGTCCTCAAAGGCCATCGGCACGGGGGAAGTCTGTTCCAGCGCCTTGAAGAAGTCCTCGTATTGCTCCACATTCCCGGCCAGCTCGTCCACACCGATAGAGGGCAAGGGTTCGCCCTCGGTCTGGCTCACGTCAAAGACAGACACGATCTTGAACGCCGGAACTTGTGTTTCCTGTACTTCGGTCAGAGGCTTGCCGTCTTTGTCCATGACCGGCTTGCCCTGTTCGTCCAGCTTCGGCACTTCCTTTTTCACCTTATAGGGGGCGGGGGCCAAAATCTTGATGCCTTTCTCGCCCCGTTTCACATTGCGGTGAAAATCGTCCCGCCACCTGTTGTAGCCTGCCACAAGCTGGCCGCCCTGCATGGCGATCAGCAGCGTATTGTTGAAACTGTAACTGTGGAACTTCGCCATAGAGGTGAGATAGGCTTTGTAGCGTTCACTCTCGAAAAGCTCCTGTATGCCGGTTTCCAGCCGGTCGGTGATCTCTTTCATGCGGTCGGCGCTGTTCTGGCTGTTGAGAATGATAGGGACGACGAGCGGCGGGGCCGCAGCTTCGGCGGTGGGCGCTGCCTCCGGCTGCACCGTCCGGGCCGGGGCCTCGTCCCGCAGAATTTCCGGCGCGGGATAGGCCATCACCCGGTATTCCTCCGGCACCGGCTGGCCCTCATGGACGCGCTGCCACTCGTCGCCGCTTTTCACCAGATAGCCGTAGTCGGTAAAAACACCATGCTCCGTATTGGCAATATGCAGGCCGAAACGGGGCAGGAAAATTCCCGCTTTCCATTCCTCCGGCATATCCACCATGCCGGAACGGTTCAGGTAGTAGTCACCCAACTGGCCCGTGCCGGTGACATCCGGCAGATGCACATAGTAGTCCACGTTGTCGGGGTAGTCGATGATCTGTCCGATACTGTGGAAGTTGCTCTGCGGGCTTGTCAGGGCGGCGTTCAGCTCCGCAAGCTCAGCGGCGTCCAGCTTTTCCAGCCTCGCGGCAAGGAAGTTCAGTTCGTCCACATCGGCGGACAACACCAGATCGCGGGGCAGCTTAATGGGACGCTCCTGCGGGCTTCGGTAGTCGTACAAGAAAAAGTCCTGCGGATTGTCGGCACTGATCCCGATTTCCCGCAGGGCTGCTTGCAGCTTTTCGGTTGTGGTCGGCAAAGAAAACCAAAGGCCCTCTTTGCCTTGCTCATAACGCTGTCGGTTATGCAGCAGGATAGAAAATACTTCGCTCATGGGTTCACTCCTTTCTCTGTCTTGTTCCATCAATTTCTGCATTAACTCGTAGTCCTCGATGCTCATGTGGCCGTCATAGGTGTATGGGTCGATGTCGTCCCCACGGTAGGGGCGCTCATAGAAAGGCAGTCCGGCAGCATGGGCTTTTTCCCTTGCTGCCTCCAACACATCCGGCGGCAGCTCGTCGCTGTGGGCCTCCATGAATGGGGCAATGTTGTTCAGGCCGTTGTCGTAGTGGTGCCGGACACCGGCGGCCAGCTCCGCCACGCTCATTTCCTCGGACAGATAGCCGGAATAGTAGCCATTCACCACAATGGCCCGTGGGTCGGCGGCCTGTATCTCTGCAAGCCGCGCCCTGTCCTCTGGATAAAGGGTGTCGTCCAGATCAAGGTGAAACGCCTCCGCCTGCCAGCTCCGGCCCTCGCGCCAAAACGCCAGCCATGCAATGCCGTTTCGCAGGTCGTCTTGATACTCTGATACAACGTCCCTAAGACTTGCCATCGGCAACCCTCCTTTCTTTCAAAAATAGGGGTTTGGGGATTTCCCCAACAAGCAAAACCCCCCGGCCCGGCAGGGTGGCCGGGTCAGGGATTTATCGGAAGTGTGGCTACACTTCCTATGCTTGCTACGTTACTCCGTCAGCTCTTTTTCTCCACGCGGTAATTGACGTATTTCCCGCCGGTATCGGCCAAAAGCACCGTTCCGTCATAGGTTTTGCCGGTTTTCATGGAGCGCAGGCCCTTTACCTTTGCCTTTCCGTCTTTGAGCAGCGCGGCGGCGATCTTCGGGGTGAACGTCTTGCCCCGTTCCTCAAAAAATCGGTCATTCTTCCACATGACAAACTGGCAGGCCCGGTTTCCGCAGTAATAGTTTTTCTTGCCCTCGTAGATGGCTTCGCCGCAGCGGGGACACTTGCCGATAACAACACGCTCGGTCTGAAACAACTTCTGCGCGTCCTCGCTGATCTGCGAATATCGGGAAATCAGGCTCCGGGTCATTTCCTCAATGCCCACCATGAAGCCCTCCGGGTCGGCCTCGCCCTTGGCAATGGCCGTCAGCTTGGTTTCCCATTCCGCCGTGAGCTGGGGAGAAGTCAGCACTTCCGGCAGGACACACACAAGGTTGTGGCCGTCCTTGGTGGGAAGTAGCTGCTTGCCTTTGCGTTCCACAAAGCCCATCTGCACCAGCTTTTCCAGAATGGAAGCGCGGGTTGCCGGGGTTCCCAAACCTTGGCGCTCGGCGTCCTCCGGCATATTCTCGGCCCCGGCCCGTTCCATAGCGGATAGCAGCGTATCTTCGGTGTAGGGCTTGGGCGGCGTGGTGAAATGCTCGGTGATGCTGGCCTCCACCGGGTCAAAGGTCTGGCCCTCG
>ENA-ORSK01003141-ORSK01003141.1-human-gut-metagenome-genome-assembly--contig:-NODE-3141-length-10083-cov-3.042780_pt1 | contig 10083 bp, 7 predicted proteins | sample MGYA00242192_ERZ509159 | MGnify/ENA primary metagenome ERZ509159 (study PRJEB26280, sample SAMEA2338663) | human gut metagenome | biome: human gut; feature: human-associated habitat; material: faeces...
GCCGGGCAGGCTTTCGCTGCGTGCTCCCTGCGATCCCGCCCAGAGCCGCCGCGGCAAGCATCGCAAGCATCCCGGGCAGGATCTGCGCCTCCCGATTGCCGAAGAACAGCAGCCGGGCCAGCATACAGACCGCCAGACAGCACACGCCGACCACGATGGCCGCCGGCAGCTTCTGCCCGGCGACATGCCGTGCCGTCAGCCAGGCGCCAGGAAAAACGCCGAGAAAGCTGATCACCACAGCGGCCACCGAAAGCTGCTGCTGGCCGATCACCCCGCCGAGCGTCAGCCCCGCCCCCAGCGCAGCGAGGCCCCCGTCCTTACCATCCGCAGCCGGGATGATGTCGAGACTGCCGAAGACCGTGATGATGTAATCTGGCATGAAATCCATAATGCCTACCGCACCCGCAAGATCATCACCGGCAAGCTGGGCGGCATTGAACAGCTGGACAACCGCAAGACGGTGGCAGTTGTAGATTACAAGGGGTTCCGTGTCATTATCCCTATCAAGGAAATGATGATCAATCTGGGCCGCAGCCCTTCTGGTCAGGAATACGCCGACCTTATGCTGCGCCAAAATAAGATTCTTGGCAACATGCTCGGCGCTGACATTGACTTCATCGTGCGTGGTATCGACTCCAAAACCCGCAGCGTAGTTGCCAGCCGCAAGGAGGCCATGCTACGCAAACGCCAGATTTTCTATCTGGATACGGATGCTGCCGGTATGTACCGTGTCTATGAGGGCCGCATCGTCCAGGCGCGTGTGATTGCAGTGGCTGAAAAGGTTGTGCGCGTGGAAGTTTTCGGCGTTGAAACCTCCATCCTTGCCCGTGACCTTGCCTGGGACTGGATCGGTGATGCCCATGAGCGTTTTTCCGTAGGCGATGAGGTGCTGGTCCGGATTCTCAGCGTGCGGCGCAACAGTCTTGAGGACTTGGGCATCAAGGCTGACATCAAGAGTATTTCCGAGAACACCGACAGGGACAACCTGCAGAAGTGCCGTATCCAGGGCAAGTATGCCGGCCGTGTCACAGATGTCCACAAGGGCGTTGTCTATGTGCGTCTCTCCAATGGCGTCAATGCGGTAGCCCATTCCTGCTATGACTACCGGATGCCCGGCAAAAAGGACGATGTATCTTTTGCCGTCACCCGTCTGGATATGGAGCGGGGTGTGGCCGTAGGTATTATCACCCGGATCATCCGTCAGAACCTGTAAGCAAAAGAGCCTGGGGAGCAAAATAAACTGCTTCCCAGGCTGCCTTCTATCATTGGCTCGCCACTTTCTTTATATTAGATTTTTGACAGCCGCACATTACTTATGTGTAATTTAATGTGTGGTTGTCATTTTTGATTGACAACCACATATCCTCTCCACACGACTATCCTCTTAACCCCTCTATATAGATTTTTATTTTTCATTTGCGTTGATTTTTCACAAAAACGCGGATATAATATATTATATCAAGGATTTAGGAGGTTGTTTTATGCTGATTCAATTTAGTGTAGAGAACTTTCTCTCTATCAAAGATAATGTCGTGTTATCCCTGCTTGCCAGTAAGGATAACGAACATCCGGAGCACCTGATTGTGGACGGAAACAAAAAGCATTTGAAGTCTGCCGTGATTTACGGCGCCAATGCTTCCGGAAAGTCCAATGTCTTGAATGCGTTTTGGTTTATGGTAAATTATGTGCTGACTTCGCATAACCAGCAGCTCCACAAAACCATTGAGCGTTCGCCTTTCAAGTTTGACCGGGAAACACCCTCTCGCCCCAGCAGCTTTGAGGTCATCTTCACCACAAATGGCATCCGATATGCGTATGGCTTTTCTGTAACAGACAAAGCTGTTATTGAAGAATATCTGTATTACTATCCCAATGGCAGGCAGGCACTCATTTTTGAGCGAAAAGACACAAAAGATTTTCGCTTTACCGTTGATGTCGATGAACAAAACACTCTCAAGGATCGCACTTCGGCCAACAAGCTCTATCTGTCTGTCGCATCAAACTGGAGCTATTCCAAAGTGATTCCGGTTCTGGAATGGTTTGCTTCCTGCCAGATCATCACGAAAAATTCTGTTGCAGACGCCTACGGCCTTGAAGCAGAACAGCTCAAAGATGATGACTACCGGCATGTGATCGCCTCTATGCTGCGTGTTGCAGATTTTGGCATACAGTCCCTTCAGATGCGTGATGCAGAACCCGCTCCTTCTCAGCGCAATGATATCTTTACCAATATTGAGGCCATTCACACGGTACAGGATACAGAGGGAAATACTTCTTCCTACGCGCTGAACATGGCAGAGGAATCTGATGGCACCAACAGTTATTTCAAACTGATCGGTGTTGTAAAAAAGGTGCTGGATGAAGGAACGCTTCTTGTCGCTGACGAGATGGACGCTCATCTGCATCCTCTTCTGACAAAGCATCTGGTCTCGCTTTTTAACAGCGTGGAGTTCAATCCAAATGGAGCCCAGTTGATTTTCACATCACACAACACCAATCTTCTTGACCTGGATGTGCTGAGGAGAGATCAGATTTGGTTTACCGAAAAAGACGAGCAAACAGCGGCTACCGATCTGTTCTCCCTTTACGATTTTTCCATCCGCAAGGATGCCAAGGTGGAGAAGGGCTATCTGATTGGCCGCTATGGTGCGATCCCCTTTATCAAGGGAGGGCTGTAAAATGGCACGTGGAAAAATTGAAAAGCGTGGACAGCGACGCAGAAAAATAAAGCCTGTCATTCTGATTGTAACGGAGGGTTCTCAAACTGAGCCTAAGTATTTTGAACACTACCGCAACCGTCAGACAAACATTGATATTCGTGTGGTCGGCAGCCGCACCAGCGGAGGTGAAACAGATTACCTCAGCCTGATCCGGAAAGCCGTGGAATATCAGAACAAAAATCAGATTTCCGTATCAGAGGGAGACTCTGTATGGGTAGTTGCAGATGGAGATGTGAACTACAACAACCCTGACCCCATCACTGCAAAGGACAGTCTGCTCTCCAAGGCAAGGAAAATGGCAGATGCGAAGGGGATTCAGATTGCACTCTCCAATCCCTGCTTTGAATTTTGGTATCTGTTGCATTTCCAGTACACCACCAAATTTTTCAAAGACTACCCCGCAGTGAAAAACGCATTGACCACTTATCTCCCTGATTATGAGAAAGCTGGCGATGTATATACCCAGTTAGCAGAACATACAGCCATTGCGATTCAGAACGCCAAACGTGTAGAGCAATACCATCTTCAAAATGACAGCAGCAAACCGTTTGGAATTGCTGTCAATCCATTTACCGACATCCATCAGCTGGTGGAATCACTGCTGTAATGTTTCAAAGAAACATGGTTGGCACAAAATTGTCTCTACATTGGCACAGTCCTGCCCTTTCGCCGTAAATCCATATCTGTTATACTTGGTACAGTCAAAACTTTGCATAGCAGCCGCTCCGGTTTGGAGCGGCTGTTTTCAATTTCAGTAAAGGTGGTGGTTTCTATTCTCTTTCAAAAAGCCCGGAAAGTGCTGAACAACGAGCGGGGCGAAGCCAACTATTTCAGTACGGTGGTCTTCATCTTCATCGCCGTCCTGCTGCTGGCCTTCATTATTGACCTGTTCAGCATCATTTCCACCAAGCAGGAACTTGACCATGCCGCCGATCAGATGGTCAAACAGATCCAGCTTTCCGGCGGCGTCAACGGCGAGACCGATGAGCTGTTTGAATTTTTGAGTTCTCAGATCGAAGGAGCCGAAAATATTTCCTACTCCATTGACGCTACCTACACATCACCCAGGCCATCCGGTATGACAAATGCCATCCAGTTGGGCACCCCCTTCTTCATTACTATCGAGGGAGATGCCAAACTGGGCGGGTTCTGGAATTTTGACCTGGTAAACATCACAGTGATTGCCCGTGGCAGCGGCGTCAGTGAGCACTACTGGAAGTGAGGTGACCTATGAAACGCATATTCCTGCGGTTGAAACAGCCACTGCGAAACGAACGGGGCGAGATCACCTTTTTCGCCTGCTTTTTTGTGGTAGGCATCGTAATGCTGATTTCCTTCCTGCTCCTGTACGCTTCCATCCGGATCACCTGCATCAACATCCGCAACGGCGCTAAAATGGAGTTAAATAACCTTAGCGGCACGATTTATGCAGATACCTACCGTTCCCAGCGTGAAACTAACTTTGAAGAGTACCTAAATACCCTTTACTCCAGCAGTGACTATACCGACATGCTGGAGGCTACAGTGGCAGGTGGCCTGGACTCCAAGATTCCGCTTTCAACGGAGGATTACAAGGTTTCCGACATCAGTCTGGAGTTCAATGTAGAGGATGGACGGGTTGAGTACATCTTTTACTGTGACGTGGAGTTCTATGTGCGGATGTTCGGTCACAGTTATCCGGCTATCACCCAACGGGTGGAGCTGACAGGCTACCACAACACAAAATTCTAACAATACTGTTGAAATCCCGGCACATTCTACCGTATAGGCTTTATATAACAGCAAAAAAGGAGTGTATGTAAAATATGAAGAAGTTTTTCCAATCCAAAGGCTTTATTGTTTCCTCGCTGGCTCTCCTCTGCGTCACTATTCTGGGTGTCTGCTGGTTCGTAAGCCGCGACCGTACCGGAGATTTTAGACCGGATGAATCCCCACCCAGCAGCGTCACCGGCGATTGGTCAGATGGCGGCACACAGACAGATGGTGATAATGGAGCAGATGCTTATGCTCCCGGCCAGTCCACAGATGCCGAAGAAGAATATCCCAAAGTAACCTCCCAAACGGAGGATGAGGTTGTGATCAACTTCACCGATACTGAAAAGCCTGAAGAAACGCCTCCTCCGGTGCCGGAAGGTAAGACCGAAATCAAAGATCCTGGTCAGGAGCATACCGTCAATCCCGACCCGTCAGTTCCGGAGGTTACTGCCCCGCCCGCCGAGCAAGCGCTGCCCAGCAATGAGCCGGCTCCAGGCTCCAGCAATGGAAATGGAGCTATATACGATCCGGTATTTGGCTGGGTTGTTCCCGGCGATGTACAGCAGTCCACCGGTGACAGCGATGGGGATCTGAACAAACAGGTCGGCAATATGGGCTGATTTACTACAACTGAATATGGCACTACTTGGCCGTCACAGGATTGTGGCGGCCTTCCTATTTTCAAAAGGAATGGAGCGTGATGTATTTGAAACGACTTCTCGCCTTCCTATGCTGCTTTACCCTTGTTTTCTGTCTATTCCCCTCCTCTGCCTTTGCAACGGGCGGAAATGGAAACATAGATGGCGGCGGTGGCAGCATGGGTCACGGCACAAGCAGCAACTTCTGGACTCCGGGTAATGATGGCGTCCGCATTACGGTTGTTGACGCATCCAGCGGAACTGCCGTATCTTCTCCTCTGGACTTTTCAAACCGGACGCAGAAGACCAGTCTTCTCCATTTTGGGAAAGTCAACAAACTGCAATACCTGGGCGGCGCCGGCCTCTCCCTCCAGTCCGGCGTTGCCTATTCCTGCATTAGACCTACGCAATCTATGCCCACAATCGTCAGCAGCAAGGGGCAGAGCAACATCGAAGCCGTCAAACGGTATTTCTGTTCTGAATATGCGTGCATGATGGTCGCTCAGGCAGCCGGAGTCGATTATGAGCGGATGATTGCCGGCGAGTACAAGCTGCTGATCGAGCCCATTGCCTATTTCACGCACAACGGCCAGTATTACTGTATGACAGCTACTGAAGCCGGCCTGTATGATCAGATGTCCGGCGGCAATCTGCGGAAAACCATGACCTCGCTTACCCATAAAAATCTGCCGCTGTCAATGTTCCTGGAATTCAGCGACCTTGGCATCTCCGCCTGGACAGGCAGCACCACTGGAAAGCAGAACAATTCCGACATCATCAGCACCCTCGGCGTTGGTATCGTCTGGTTTGATGAAGCTCCGCCGGAAGGAGAAATTGAGGCCCCTGATGTCGAATACCGAGTAGATACGGATGTGATCACCGCCGTCACACTGCGGACAGATCAGGATCTGACGCCGGATAATCCGGCATCGGTTACCTTCCATATTCTCGGCACCACCTACCGTGTCAATGATATAGTGATCCCAGCCGGTGACAGTCAGGTAGTCTGGGTCAAATGGCATACCCCCTCCACCCCACAGACCGTGACCATTACAGTATCTGTCAGCGGCGCCTATACCGCTCAGGATACCTTTGTCGCAAAGATCGTGGATCTGAATGAGCACATTCCGCCTGACCCTGTGGCAACCGACACCAATCCAGGCTACTCTGTGCCGCCCCTGCCCAGTGAAACGCAGAAGCTCACTGCCAACTGGGGCGTCTGGAGCTGCTACTGGGTGCCTGTATGGGTATGGTGCGACCACGGTGAAGATGGCGGGCACTGGGTGGATGAAGGATATTGGGAATACGAATATACGGGCTACTCCGCTTCCATCAGCGGCGAGATGTCTCTAATGCCAGATGATATTGTACCCACAGCATCCGGCAAGACGATGAAAAGCGGGTACGGCGTTAAAACCGAAGTGCGGGCAACGCTGTCCACAGATGCCCCGACCAGCCACATTACTTATCCTCAAACTGCTTTTTCCGTATTCCCTGAGTTCCAGTATCAGACCTATCTGCGGCTTCTGCAGCGTTCCGGCGGCCAAAGTGCAAAATTCATCTTCAAGCCCAACGAGTTTTCCACCTATGACCGGACAGTGCATTTCACACCGCTGTGGTTCCCCGATGCCACCGACTACACCATCTATACACAGGTGTGGGATACCTGGACTCCTGACGGCATGTTATTGCTTACCACGGAGGAATTGTTCAGGCTTGCTGTATCGTTAATTATCTTTAAAAGGCGTAACTGGATCGTTAGTTTATGCTGATTTACTTCTTGCAGGACTTTTACGACGAGATTGCCGACCAAATCTTCAAACTCCGGGAACAGCGAGAAAAATGTACGGTCAATACTGCTGCCAGAGACGCGCAGATTGCCCGCATCAACGAGCTGCAGGATTTTCATCAAACAGCCCCCTGCTCACTTAGAGGCCTTCGGCGAGGCCCTGGTGAAACGATGGCTTGAGCGGATCATTGTCTGGGAGGACCACTTCACTGTGGAACTTAAGTCCGGGCTGAACATGGATATTGAAGGATAATCCCATAGATGCACGAAACCCTCTCGACCATGATGGCCGGGAGGGTTGTTTGTTATTTCAGTCTAAAGGTCTTGTGCGATGTCATTGCTTGAGCAAAATCGTCAAAATTCACATTCTGCAATGCAGATCCTGCCTGGTTTGCAAAATTCACAATCGCAATTATAGCAATTTTCAATAATACAGCAGAGAGTACTTTAGTTTGTTTTTAAGTCACCAGTCTCTTCAAGAACTTCGTAGCTATTGCTAGCATCTATATTTGAGAGCAACTGCCTAAACTTCATTAGCATATTGTCCATTATCAATAATATACACGCACAGCTGAATTTTATTAAATCGCGATATCAGTGTATCTTCTTTGGCTACGATGGGCATCCCAGCTAACAAGAGACGAACAAATCAAGCGTATCACAGCACTTCAGGATTTTATCCGAAGCCAGCCCGCCGAACTGACGGAATTTGACGAAACCCTGGTCCGGCGCTGGTTCAAGCAGATTGTAATTCACGAGGACCATTATACGGTCGAGTTGAAGTCTGGCCTCAAAGTGGACATAGATGCAGAATAGTGATGCGGGAACAACAAAGCCCTCCTGATTACCATGATTGATGGTCGGGAGGGCTTGTTGTTTATTTGTATACGTCTAACCGGTTTTCTTTGTTCCTGATTGATGCTTTAAAATATCTAAGAAGCGGATAATGGAAAGTCAGCGGAAGGAGAGGATCGATATCTTTTTCGCCTTTGAAAGAAAAACGTGGGAAATCGCCGTAGTTACCTATGACGCCAATATCATACAAGTCACGTAATATAAAGGTTGCCTTTTTCTTTTGTAATAATTCCACTTCTTCAAATACGCTGGCTTTCCCGTTTATGCTTCTTTCAAAATCTGAAACAGTAAACGGAACTTGGAGTCCAGTCAATGCAATCTTTATTCCACCAACTTCTCGATCGGAGTATTTTACTGTCAGTATTTCCTCAAATTCTGCCCATGATTCCTCTGAATAGCGTTGTTTGACGCTTTCAAATGTCTGCTGGTCAATATAATTTTTTTCTCCAGCAACAGATTGAATAATAGAAAACAAGCGGATAATATCCCTTGGCCTATACCATGTTTGATCCAAGATATAATTATAAATAGGAACCTTTGCACGACCGACTTCAGGTAGAAAATAATTAGAATATATATTTGGAGTTGGAGTCAAGCCATGATACTCCTCACTGTATTGAAAACGTCGAGCAAGCATTTTTAGCAAAGGATGTTCTTGAATGTTGCCACCTTTCTGTCTCCAATCAATTTGAATGCCAAAATCGTGAATGGGCTTGTTTATTTCTAGGCCTTTTGACTTGACATGTTGGTATACTTCATTTCGGATTGCAGTTATTAGAAAGACATTATAGCCATTTAATTTTGATATTTCGTTCATGTATTGTACTGCAAAAATCAAATCACGGATTAATGTAATGTCCCTCTCGTATTTTTTGGTTTTCTTCAATGAGAGTTCTAATTCGTCAACAAAAACATAGATGCGATTTTCGCAAGGAGTTAATGAACTATACAAGTCGACAACCTTTTTGCCTACATTGACAAATGGGACAGCTTTTTTCGAATCGTCAGTCCATTCAAGATCCAGATTTAGTTTGGCCACACTTGCAGCCGTTATCTCGACATTGCCCTTTTTTATTTTGGGTAAAATCTTCTTTAAGGGATTGGTATCATTTTTATCGTTGTATATAGCATCTAGCAATGAGCATAACTTGCTCCATGTATCGTTCCGTTCAAAAACGCCGCACTCTGTTGCTTTTAAACGATTTACTGTTACCTTAATTAAATATACTTGCCATGCCAGAACGCAATCAATAGTAGTATCTGTTGGAATTTCACTTTCAATGATTTCTTCAAAAGGTGCTTGCGGGAGTGCTGCTCTTTTCAACTGATTTCTCTGGTCTTCGTCAACATCTTTCTTAAATCGAATAAACTGAGAAAAATTGGTGTCGGAATTATCTGCAATAAGTGACTCAACATATTTGAGCAACATGGTTTTTCCAGTGCCTTTATCACCACAGATATAATATACTGAGCCGTCAAGTAATTTGCTTATGTCTAGATTGGGATACTCAAAAAATAGATTGCGGCATACATCACTTCCGTATTCTAAAAATTCGTTGTATCCATCAGTTTTACCAATATATAAATCTTTCAGTTTTAATTGTCCCATTTTCACAACTCCGTTCACTCTATAATCAGTGCAATTCTACACACTCAATTTCATAGAAAATCGAGTGCTCCGAACTGCTGTTAAGCTATGACATCCAATCCAGTAACTCAATTTTCCTGCCTGCTTTCCGCTTGGGCAGATATGTTCTCTCGCATACTTCCAAACAAGTGAGTTGGTGATTTAGATGTCAGCTAATATTGCCTAAAATACTGGAAATAGGTTGTTTTTTACACTTTATTCCTTAACCCTTGACACCAATACAACCGTCTCCACATGTTCCGTGTGGGGGAACATATCCACGGGCTGGATTTTTAATGCTTTCCATCCGCGGCGGGTCAAGTGGGTCAAATCACGGGCAAGAGTTTCGGGGTTGCAGCTGACGTAAACCACGCGTTTGGGTTTCATGGCAGCTACCGCATCAATGCAGGCGGGGGTGCTGCCCTCCCGCGGGGGGTCCAGGAATACAACATCGGGGTGCGGCAAGCCAGAGTTGGGCTGTGCCGCAGCGCGCATCCAATCGGTTGCATCGGCACAGATGAACCGCGCGTTGTTGATCTTATTGGCTGCGGCGTTGGCGCAGGCATTGCGCACCGCGTCCGGGTTGCGCTCCACGCCAATGACCTGCTTTGCCCTACCCGCCGCGCACAGGCCGATGGTGCCAATGCCGCAGTAGGCATCGATCACTGTTTCTTTGCCGGTCAGGGCAGCGAACTCAAT
>ENA-ORSK01003143-ORSK01003143.1-human-gut-metagenome-genome-assembly--contig:-NODE-3143-length-10075-cov-3.419361_pt1 | contig 10075 bp, 8 predicted proteins | sample MGYA00242192_ERZ509159 | MGnify/ENA primary metagenome ERZ509159 (study PRJEB26280, sample SAMEA2338663) | human gut metagenome | biome: human gut; feature: human-associated habitat; material: faeces...
CTTGCTTCTTTATGTCCAATTCAGGCCCTGTTTTCCTGCTTTCCTCTCTTTGCTTTCTTCTCTTTTGGACTTTTTCCGCTTCTCTTGCTTCTTTATGTCCAATTCAGGCCCTGTTTTCCTGCTTTCCTCTCTTTGCTTTCTTCTCTTTTGGACTTTTTCCGCTTCTCTTGCTTCTTTATGTCCAATTCAGGCCCTGTTTTCCTGCTTTCCTCTCTTTGCTTTCTTCTCTTTTGGACTTTTTCCGCTTCTCTTGCTTCTTTATGTCCAATTCAGGCCCTGTTTTCCTGCTTTCCTCTCTTTGCTTCCTTCTCTTTTGGACTTTTTTCTCTTTTCCTGCTCCATTATGTCCAATTCAACTTGTGATTCTTCTATAATGTCTGCAAACTAACCGGAATTGTGAAGTTCGCTGTCCCTTTTCCTCTTTTCATACCCAGAAACTTTCTCTCTCAGAGTTCCATAACATCTACAGCCATTATTGGCTGACCTCCATAACTTCTACATCGCAACTATTGGCTGACTCCGTAACTTCTACACCACAACTATTGGCTGACCTCCGTGACTACTACGGCTTTTACCGATCCTCTGTCGTTTCCGCAGCTTCTGTAGCTGCTGTGTCACCTACAGCCTATACTACTTCTGCAACCTCTGCAGCTTCTATAGTATCTGCGCCATCTACTCTGCTTCTGTAGTTCCTGCAACTTCCATAGTACCTATGCTATGTCTTCTGCTGTTTTTGAAACTTCTGTGTTTTCTGCTGTTCCTGTAACCTCTGCAGCCTCTGCACTTCCTGCTGTTACTGTAATCTTAGCAGTTTCCAAAGCTTCTGCTGTTACTGTAGCCTCAATAGCTCCCGCAGCTTCTGTAGCTTCTGCAACATCTGCTGTTACTGTAGCTTCTGCGGTTTCTGCTGTCTGAGGCTGATCAGCCAATTCAACCAAATGCTTTCCCTCCTCTTCCTGCACTTCGCATGGATATTTCATCCCCCACTGGGAACGGATTTCATCCATAATCCGCATCACACGGAGTGTCTCGCTGTGCGGCATCTGCGCACATTCGATCAGACCACACTTAATCGCCTCAATGCAGGCTGCTACTTCATATTCGTAACCCGAAATCTGCTTCGGACATTTATAGGATGCCACCTTCTTATACTGCTTATCATATACAGCAATACTTTCAAAATTGTTGATATTTTCAACAACTGCAAAGCCCTTCGTTCCATAAATAATGCCCTGACGGTCACTTAAAGACACCATGGAGCTGTTTAAATTGGCTACCTTGCCATCATAATATTGCAGGCAGATTGCATTCTGCTCATCTACTCCAGTCTCTGTAAAGGTACAGCAGGATGCAATCTTACTGATATTATGTCCGAAAATCATCAATGCAAAATTAATGGTGTAAACGCCAACGTCCAAAAGCGCGCCACCTCCCAATGCCCGATTCGCTAAGCGTTCCTTATCACTGATCACATATCCCAGATTGGCCGTTAAGGTCTTTGGCTCGCCGATGATGCCGCTTCCAATCACTTCACGGATTGTTGTCAGCATTGGCATATATCTTGTCCACATTGCCTCTGCAAGGAATACCTTGTGCTCTGCTGCAATACGTACCAGTTCCTCTGCCTGTGCTGCATTCAGGGTAAATGCCTTTTCACACAAAACCGGCTTTCCTGCTTCCAGGCACATCTTCACGTTCTCATAATGCTCGGAATGAGGAGTTGCCACGTAAATAAGATCTACCTTTTTATCTGCCACCAGATCGGCATAGGATCCATAAGCCTTCTTACAGCCATATTTCCCTGCAAAAACGTCTGCATGAACCTGTTGCCTGGACGCCACTGCATAAACCCGGACATTTTTCATTTTATTTATCGTTCCTGCCATGATTCCTGCGATATTACCGCTTCCCATAATTCCAATATTAAAATTTCCAAACATTTCTGTTCCTCCTTTGCAGCCGGTTACTTTATTCCAATGAGCTCCATAACTGTTCAGTCCCTCCACAGTTACACTGTTTCTATATTGTACCAAATTTCCAGCGAAAAAAACAGTCCTTACCAATGTCAATCAGTAAAGACTGTCTGCTCCTGTTGTTACTCATTCCTGCTCTCAGACACATTTATCCGATCACGTCTGCATTTTGGAACGGTTACTCAAGATATTCGCTTTTAATAAAGGCATTGCTGCCCTTGTATTTAACCTTGGACCAGCCATCTGCCTGTTCCATGACAAGTTCAAAGGTATCTCCAACGTAAGCGGTTCCCAAGACATCAGAATCCGTACTTGCACTCTTCCTGACACGAACCGTTTCCTTAACCTTCACCTGATCGCCAGGTGCCTTGCCTATTGACGCCGTGCTGCCCGTATTCTCCGTATCAGTGGAAGCATCTCCTGTAGTATTCTGGGCATTATCAGTACTATCTGTATTATCTTCCTGTGTAATATCTGCTTCAGCCGGTTCTTCAGAAATCACTTCCAGGTAATCGCTCTTGATATAAGCGTCTTTCCCTTCATATTCAATCTTACTCCAGCCGTTCTCCTTCTGTTCTAAAACAGTAAACTCCTGATCCACCTGAGCTTTACCAAGCTTATCAGCCTGCTCACTGTCCGAAACTCGAATATTTACAACGTCCGTGGCACGAGCCTTGATCGCAACTGGAGCGGTCTCTTCTGCAGTCTCATCCGTTGTCTCGCCAGTCTCTTCTTCCGTCTGCTCCGGCTGATCCGCCTGTGCCAGAATCTCTCCGACATCTTCGTTAATCTTTTCCTTCATATATGCAAGGAATTCACTCAAATTTTCATCCTCTGCAAGCAGATCATTGTACGCCACTACAACTTTATTATTCAGATCTACCACATCATCCTGCAGCGTAACCTCTTTAATATAGCTGCTTACCGTATCATCATACGTGCCATTATTGATGTAATAGTTTCCGTTCTCATCCTGTCCGATGTAGTATGTCTGCATTCCCGGAATTGTGGTTTCCAGATCATAGAACTTCACTTCGGAACATACATAAGCTACATAGGTATTGTCCGTAAGTCCGGGCTTAGTGTAAACGTCCAACTGTGGGTAGGATTCAATATACTTACTTAACTCTTCGACTTTAATCTTCTGAATGTCATTCAAATAGGTATTGAGACCTGAAATTGTCTCCATATCTCCTGATGCCTGTGCATCATAATACGCTCTTACGACATTGTTGACCTCCGGATATGCGTTCTCCTCCAGATCATATGCCGGCATATCCTGAACTTCCTCTTCCATCTGCTGCTCAGCAGCCAGTGAGGCAGCTTCTGCTTCTTTTTCTAACTTATCTCTTTGATTTGCATTTACAGCAACTAATACCGTTATGAAAACACACACAATAAGGATTGCCGGCATCACGATCTTTCTATGATCCAGTATCCAATCCTTAACCGTCAGAAGCTTATCCTTGACCCCCTCAAGTCTGCTCTGATTGTTTTGATTCATATTTACCATCCTTTAAAATTGTCACACACATATCCAAGGTGATGCAAATGCACCCGACAGGAATCGAACCTGCATTAAAGGCGTCGGAGGCCTTCGTTCTATCCGTTAGACTACGGGTGCATGTGTGTTATAATATTACAAAATTGTTACATCACCTTGAATATATTATCACAACTCTTAGCGCTTGTCTAGTAAATAAAGTGCATCTTCCTTTTTATTATAAAAAAATACAGAATCTCCCAATACCTCTTCCTCCTCCACCTGGCTTCTGTTAATCTCCGAAACAATATCCAGGAAGGCTTCCTGATTAAGGCTTGGTATACTGGGAATCAGAATGGTTTCATGTACAGAGCTTGGCAGTATATACAGATCGGCGTTTTTCTTTTCTGCAAAGGATTTCAACTGATCCCGATACAGAATACATGCTGCACCAAACAGCTTCTGTTCATTCGTGAGGACATACATAGGAATCATGTCTTCAAATAATTCTGCTGGAAAGATTCCGTCCAAAACTTCATTCATATTTTCGATTTTAGGCGGGAGGAGCCGTGGTGTATTCAGATATGCTGCCTCATAAAGCTCTTCCTCCGTGACATTCCAGGTATCCATATGACTTTTTCTGATAAGAACCGTTGCTTTTCCGCTGAAAGGCGCATTTTCAATCAGATAAAAATAAACAATTGACAAATTAAAAAACGGACGGTTGGGAACATCCCCAAGCATTTTCCGGTTCTTTTCCGTATTAATCAGCTTAAAGGAAAGCTTTCGTTTTGCCCTGGAAAAGTCCGTAAAATCACTCAAATCTCCCGGACGCTTTAAATCGGCCTGCCGGAGCCGGTCTGCCATTTCGGATACGGTAATCCGTAATTCCTTTTCACTCATATCCTCCCGGTAATAGTCGTCAACATATATGGTCGGGAAGGAGTTAACATTCTCACGGCGCGCCACAATTCCGGTTAAAGTAACTCCATTGTTCTTTGTTACCCTGCGGGAAAAAACGTGATAGCTGTCACCAAACTGCTCCTGTAAGAGCAAAACAGCCTGATTGGTAAATGATGTGATATTCATAGATAGAATTTCCTTTCGATAAAAAAATGGTTTTCCGGCAGACGCCGGAAAGGATTTGTGTAGTGTAAAAAAGTAACTATTCAGTACAGCCCAAGCTCTTGCTGTCAAGTCCTTAAAATATGATCCTGTAACGCAAAATCCCATCGGTGAAGCCAATCGGAGACGAATTCTGCATCAAAGCTGTAAGGATACTGAACAGCTGCGAACAAGCTTCACCAGACTCACCTTCGGTTTGCCAAGTGAACTTGTATGGTTCGCACTTAGTTCGTAATAACCTCGCTAAGTGCTCTACTCAAATTATGTTCTTACGCAGCCTGACAGCAAGTGTCTGGCTGCTGTATGAACAGTAACAAACTACCAAAAGAAATTGCAATTCTTTGAAAAAACATGTTGAAATCTACCAAATATTCTGTTATATTGAACTTACAAATCAGATTAAGCATATGACAGAATTGTTTGAATCGAAATCTAAAATTCATTAAGGAACATTTCGTTACCAATATTCACAAATAATAACTTGGCGCAGATATTACGTTTCCAGGATCTATGCTTATTTCCAGAATAATAAAAGATAGGCAGGAGATTTTGTTGTATCATTTTACTCCTGCAAAAGGAGGAAGAATGAAAAACAAGGACACAAAGGATCTTGTGATGAAGGATTTTGAAGCATATCCGGATGTGGCAGCCGATCTGCTGAATGTATTCTTACATGAAGGCCAGCAGAGAGTAAAGCAGGAAAATCTTCTGGCGGCACCGACAGAAACGTTGTATCAGGGACAGGAAAAGCTGAGAAATCAGTTGGAGGATGTAGGGAAGTATGAAATGCACTCCGGCCGTGTCAGAGCCATGTATCTGTTTGCAAATCAGAGCAGAGTCGATTCGAAAATGCTGTTTCGTAAGGCTGGTTATGTCGGTGGTGCATACCGTGAGCAGTATAAAAGCAGGAAAAATGCCTTCTTCCCGGTGATAGAACTGGTACTGTACTGGGGTGAGGAGCGATGGAATTGCAGGGAAAGCCTGCATGAACTGTTACATAACCGGGATGCATCGGAAACGTTGCTTAAGTTTACCGACAATCTGAAATTGCATGTGTTTGAAATGAGAAATCTGTCGGCAGAAACGAGAAGATTATTTCAAAGTGATATGCGTATCGTAGTTGATTATCTGGCAGAAGGAAACGGTTATTGTTCCGACCGGAAGATTGTGCACAAGGAAGCATTGATTAAGCTTCTGCGTGTGCTGTCTGGTGATGAAAATGTAGAAGATACCTTATCCATGATGCAGGAAAGAGGTATTAAAGAAGAGGAGGATGTAAAAGTGTGTGAATTATTTGACCAGTATGAGAGAAGAGGACAACAAAAAGAATTTGAACGAAGTATAGAACGGATGGTGCTTGAAAACCTGGAAGAGCACCGGACAGAGGAAACCATTGTTGGAAAGCTGGTTCGTTGGTTTTCACTAACAAAAGAACAGGCGAAGATGTACTATGACAAGTGTGCGAGAGATGTGGTATAGAAACCAACGGTACTGAATAGGGCAGAACTCAGAAATGGGTTCTGCCTTTTACATTTCCTTTTCCGGCCTTGACAAACATTTTACATAAGCACACTTTTTCATTTTACAAGCAGTCTTTATGATGAGATACATAAGATCAAAACAAACAAAACATCACCGGAATCAAAAACAAAAGGTGAACCGAGAGGAGATTTATTATGAGAAAGAAATTAAGTGTATTTGTTATGGCTCTTGCAGGAGCAGCACTCCTGGCAGGATGTGGATCTAACACAACCACAGCAACGGATACCGCAACCGAAACTACAGCTGAGGCAACAACAGAGACAACAACAGAGGCAGCACCTGCAGAAGACACGACTGCAGAAGCAGAAGCACCTGCACAGACAACTGAGGACAACGGAACCGTATCTACCGATGGATCTACTTCCATGGAGAAGGTGATCGGTGCTTTGGGAGAATCCTTCATGGCACAGAACGATGGAGTAACCTTTACCTACAATCCGACCGGATCCGGTTCAGGTATTACAGCAGTAGAGGAAGGAAGATGCGATATCGGACTTTCCAGCAGAAACTTAAAGGATGAAGAGGTTGCAAAAGGCTTAACACAGACAGTGCTTGCTTATGATGGAATTGCAATTATCGTAAATCCGGAAAATCCTGTTGCTGATCTTGACATTGACACTATCGCTAGGATCTATAAGGGTGAAATTAAAAACTGGAGTGAAGTCGGTGGAAATGATGCAGAAATCGTTCTGATCGGACGTGAGGCAGGAAGCGGTACGAGAGATGGCTTCGAATCCATTACCGAAACTGAAGATGCATGTGCATACCGTCAGGAATTAACCTCTACAGGTGATGTAATCACAACCGTAGCCCAGAACCCGGATGCAATCGGATATGCTTCCCTTGCTTCTGTAAAGGATAGTGTAAAAGCACTTTCCGTAGGCGGTGTGGTTCCTACGGAAGATACCGTAAAAGACGGTTCTTACGTCATCCAGCGTCCATTCGTACTGGTAACCAAGGACGGTGTGGCATTATCCGCAACTGCCCGGAAGTTCTTCGACTACATCACTTCTGCTGATGCAGCAGGCATCATTTCCGAGGCCGGAGCAGTAGCAGCGAACTAAGATATCAGGGAATCCGGCTCAGAATAATAAAATCGGATTTATACATTAAACATTAAACCGGATGCGGCTAAGCATCAAAGAGAAACAAACCTGACATCCAGACAGCATGACATCTTAAGGAGAGACATCCGGGTTGCTGTCTGGATATCATTACGTTATATCGTTTGATAACAGTAGAGAAATTAATTATAACAGGTGAATAACATGAAAAAGAAGCAATTTTTTGAAAACTTCATACACGGGATTTTCCTGGTGCTCGGATTGATTACAGTAGGCTGTGTGCTGCTGATTTCGGTGTATCTGATCATTTCCGGCATACCTGCCATCCGGCAGATCGGACTGATTCCTTTTCTGTCTGGCAAAACGTGGGCATCCACGGCAGCAGAGCCTTCCTATGGAATTCTGCCGTTTATTCTGACCAGTGTTTATGGAACCGCAGGAGCGATTCTGCTGGGAGTTCCGTTTGGGTTCCTCACAGCAGTATATCTGGCAAAGGTGGCACCGAAGAAGGTGCGCACCGTCATGGAATCTGCAGTAAGTCTCCTTGCCGGAATTCCTTCTGTTGTATATGGTCTCGTGGGTATGCAGGTGCTTGTGCCGGGGATCCGCAAGCTGTTCCATGTTCCGGATGGAGCAAGCCTGTTGGCAGCCATTATTGTATTAGCCATTATGATCCTGCCTTCCATTATTAAGGTGTCCATGACGAGTCTTGAAGCAGTACCGAAGGAGTATGAGGATGCTTCTCTGGCTCTTGGAGCCACGCCTGTGGAAACCTATTTCCGGGTATCGGTGCCGGCTGCAAAAAGTGGTATTGCAGCAGCCGTAGTACTGGGACGAGCCATCGGAGAAGCGATGGCAGTCATGATGGTATCAGGAAATGTACCAAACATGCCGGAGCTTTTTCAAAGCGTCCGGTTCCTTACGACAGCAGTGGCAAGTGAAATGTCTTATTCATCAGGCTTACAGAGACAGGCATTGTTTTCCATTGCACTGGTACTGTTCCTGTTCATTATGCTGATTAATGCAACTTTAAACTTTTTCCTGAAACGGGATAAGGAGGCTTGAGATGAAACATGGTGGAACGACACACAGACGTGTGTTTTATATTTGGATGATGAAAATATTGATGTGGATCTCCACAGGACTCACTGCTCTCCTTGTCCTCTTCCTGATCGGATATGTGTTTATTAAGGGACTTCCCAATATTTCCTTCGAGCTGCTGACTACATCACCAAGTTATCTGGCGGACCGTATCGGAATTCTGCCGGATATCCTGAACACAATTTATATAGTACTTGCAACCCTGCTGATTGTTCTGCCTCTTGGTGTAGGGGCGGCAATTTATCTGACCGAGTATGCAGCCAATAAGAAGCTGGTTAGCGTAATTGAATATGCGGCAGAAACCCTGTCCGGTATTCCGTCTATTATCTATGGACTGGTTGGCATGCTGTTCTTCTGCCAGTTCCTGAATATGAAGACTTCCCTGCTGGCAGGAGCCCTGACACTGGTAATTATGAACCTTCCAACGATCATGCGTACTACCCAGGAGAGTCTTAAGACTGTTCCGCAAAGCTACCGTGAGGGCGCATTCGGATTGGGAGCGGGTAAATGGAGAGTGATCCGTACCGTAGTACTGCCCGGATGTATTGATGGTGTCATTACCGGGTGTATTCTGTCGGTTGGACGAATCCTGGGAGAGTCCGCAGCCCTGCTTTTCACCGCCGGCTTTGCCCATGCACTTAATAATATCGTAAAAGGACTTGGCAGTGCGGGAGCTACACTGACAGTAGCTCTTTATGTATATGCAAAGGAACAGGGAGAATTCGGAGTGGCATTTGCAATTGCGGCGATTCTGATGATTCTCACCATGCTTATCAATTTTGCGGCAGTACTGGTTGGAAAGTATTTCAAAAAGAGAAAGGATATGTAAGTGATGAACAACATTATGACGGTACATGATCTTTGTCTGTGGTATGGAAGCCATCAGGCACTGACAGATATTAATATTGAGATCTCGGAAAAAAGCATTACCGCATTGATCGGTCCGTCCGGCTGTGGTAAATCCACCTTTTTAAAGACCATCAACCGTATGAATGATCTGATTCCGGATGTAAAAATCACAGGAGAAATTAAATACAAGGAGCGGAATATTTTTGCTCCAAATGTGGATGTAAATGATCTGCGAAGAGAGGTCGGAATGGTATTCCAGAAGCCGAATCCGTTCCCGATGAGCATTTATGATAATATTGCCTATGGGCCGCGTACGCATGGGGTAAAGAATAAAGCAAAGCTCGATGATATTGTGGAACGTTCTTTACGTGGTGCAGCAATCTGGGATGAAGTAAAAGACCGTCTTAAGAAGAATGCGTTAGGACTTTCCGGTGGGCAGCAGCAGAGACTTTGCATTGCAAGAGCACTTGCCGTAGAACCGGAAGTACTTCTGATGGATGAGCCGACCAGTGCCCTTGATCCGATTTCTACCTTGAAAATCGAGGAGCTTGCTGAAGAACTGAAGAAAAAATATACCATTATTATTGTTACCCATAATATGCAGCAGGCTGTGCGTATTTCGGACCGCACTGCATTTTTCCTGCTGGGCGAGCTTGTGGAATATGGGGATACGGAAAAAATGTTCTCCGATCCTGTGGATAAGAGAACGGAAGATTATATAACAGGGAGGTTTGGATGATGAGAAGTCATTTTGATGAACAGCTTGCATTATTGAACAAAGAGCTGATTGAAATGGGAGCCTTATGTGAAGAAGTAATTGAACTGGCATCCCGTGCACTTGCAGAAGGAAACAAATCTCTGGCAGTACAGATTGCACCGATTGATGCCCAGATTGACCAGAAGGAGCGTACAATTGAATCGATGTGCCTGCGGCTTTT
>ENA-ORSK01003148-ORSK01003148.1-human-gut-metagenome-genome-assembly--contig:-NODE-3148-length-10062-cov-2.418307_pt1 | contig 10062 bp, 7 predicted proteins | sample MGYA00242192_ERZ509159 | MGnify/ENA primary metagenome ERZ509159 (study PRJEB26280, sample SAMEA2338663) | human gut metagenome | biome: human gut; feature: human-associated habitat; material: faeces...
TAATCTCATGACGAGCCCCCATGGAAGAGAGGATGCTGGAACTGATCAGGTGCTTGGCAATGACAGTCAGTCCTGAAGTGTCACGGTCAAGACGGTTCGTGCAGCGGAAGATAAAAGGCTTTCCCTGCTCTGTATAATACCACATTAGTCCATTTGCCAGAGAATTCTCATAATTATGCAGTGATGGATGGATCGGCATTCCGGCAGGTTTGTTGACAACAAGGATATCTTCGTCTTCATATATAATGCTAAGCGGCAGTTCGACAGGAGGAATATTCGGTGAACTTTCATTTTCCTGAATATGTACTGTGAGAAGATCTCCAGTAGCAAGTAGTGAACGCATATATTCCCAGACTCCGTTTTTTAAAATGCTTTGCGGCATCTTTTTTAACTGAGTGATGTTCTGGTAGGAGTAGCCCTGGTGACGCAGGAACTGCTCGATACGCAGGCCGTCCGCTTCTTCTGTTATCTGATAGTTGATCGTACGATCCATCTTTTTTCTATCCTGTCGTGTCTGATAGCATAAAAACAGACACACCCTTTCTAATTTGACTCTTTATGAACTCTTGTATCATACACAAAATCTTCAAAAGTTACAATAATCTTGAAATAGTGTTATGTTTCTTGGAATTTTATTATATCTTATTTTGGAACTTTTTCTTATAATAACATCATCAAGAAAAACAAAGACAGGTAATCATAAAAGGAGGATTCAATTATGAAGAAGAAAAAGATTCTTGCACTTGTACTTGCAGCTTCAATGGCAGGCGGAATGCTTGCAGGATGTGGAAGCACATCAAGCGGAGATGAAACAGCGAAAGGAGATAAGTCATCCGGAAAAGTTTATTATCTGAACTTTAAACCAGAGCAGGCTGACCAGTGGGTAGAACTTGCAAAAGAGTATACAGATGAGACGGGTGTTCAGGTTGATGTACAGACAGCAGCATCAGGAACTTACGAGTCACAGTTGAAATCAGAGATGGCAAAAGATGAGGCACCAACATTGTTCCAGGTAAACGGACCGGTTGGACTTGCTACATGGAAAAATTATTGCTATGACCTTTCAGGAAGTGACGTTTACAAAGACGTTGAGTCTGATGACTATGTATTAAAAGATGGTGATGCAGTAGACGGAATCGCTTATGTTATTGAGACTTATGGTCTGATCTACAACAAAGCTCTTCTGAACAAATACTTCGAATTGCCGGATGCAAGTATCAAATCAATTGATGATCTGAATAACTTCCAGGCACTTAAGACAGTTGCAGAAGAGATTCAGGCACACAAAGATGATCTTGGAGTAGAAGGAGCTTTTACTTCAGCAGGAATGGATTCTTCCTCTGACTGGAGATTCAAGACACACCTTGCAAATCTTCCAATCTACTATGAGTATAAGGCAGACGGAATTGACAGCACAGATGCAATCAAAGGAACATACCTTGACAACTACAAACAGATCTGGGATCTGTATCTGAACAACTCTACATGTGAGCCATCTATGATTTCTTCTAAGACAGGAGATGACGCAGCAAGTGAATTTGCACTTGGTGAAGCAGTATTCTATCAGAATGGTACATGGGCTTACAATGATATCAAAGATAATGAAGTAGCAGATGAAGATATGGGAATGCTTCCAATCTACATCGGAGTTGATGGAGAAGAAAATCAGGGACTTTGTACAGGATCTGAGAACTACTGGTGTGTAAATAAGAACGCTTCAGAAGAAGACATTCAGGCAACACTTGATTTCATGAAATGGGTAGTTGAGAGCGATGAAGGTCGTGATATGCTGGCTAACGAGATGGGATTTGTAACACCGTTCACAACATTCTCAGATTACCTTCCGGACAACCCGCTTGTAAAAGCAAATGCTGAGTATACAGAGGCAGGAAAGACACCAGTAAGCTGGAACTTTACAACAATGCCATCTGAGAACTGGAAAAACAATCTTGGTGGAGCTCTTCTGAACTATGCACAGGGTACAGGCGCATGGGATAGTGTACAGACAGCATTTGTTGATGGATGGGCTGAAGAATACGCAGCAGCAAACGAATAAAAAAGACTTTTCACAGGATAGGCAGATAAAAAGGCTGTGAAATAGAGAAGAAGATCAAACAGCCTGCCAACGAGCATACCGGGGCAGGCTGAAATTATGTAATTAGAATTGTGAAAAGCAAAGGCGCAGAAAGGCTTTTTAAAGAAAAGAAAGACAGGAGGAGAAGAACATGCAAAAAGCAATAAAGAGATATTTTCCGGTATTTGTATTGCCGACGCTGATTGCATTCACGATAGGTTTCCTTGCACCGTTTGTGTTAGGCGTATATCTTTCGTTCTGCAAGTTCACAACGGTGACAGACGCTAAATTTATTGGACTTAGCAACTATGCAAAGATCCTTGGAGACGGAGATTTTCTTCACTCTCTTTGGTTTACCGCATTATTTACAATTGTGACAGTATTATTGATCAACATTTTTGCATTTGCGGTAGCAATGCTTTTGACAAAGAATATTAAGGGAACCAATATTTTCCGTACTGTATTTTTTATGCCGAACCTGATCGGTGGTATTGTACTTGGATATGTATGGCAGCTGTTATTAAATGGTATTCTGGCACATTTCCAGAAAACACTTACATATTCTTCAAAATATGGTTTCTGGGGATTGGTTATCCTGATGCTCTGGCAGCAGATAGGATACATGATGATCATCTACATCTCAGGTATTCAGAATATTCCTGGAGAGCTGATCGAGGCAGCACAGATTGATGGAGCGAATAAAGTACAGCTTTTAAGATATGTTACAATTCCGATGGTTATGCCATCCATTACAATCTGTACTTTCCTGACACTTACAAACGGATTTAAACTTTTCGACCAGAACCTTGCATTGACAAACGGTGGACCGGACAAGATGTCAGAAATGCTTGCCCTGAACATTTATAATACATTCTATGGAAGAACCGGTTGGGAAGGTGTCGGTCAGGCGAAAGCAGTTATCTTCTTTATTATAGTAGCAGTTATCGCACTGGCACAGAACAGACTGACCAGAACAAAGGAGGTACAGCAGTAATGAATAAAAAAGTAAAACATGGTACATTATTAACCGTTATTTTTACACTACTCAGCCTGCTGTATCTGTATCCGATCATACTGGTATTTATCAACTCCTTTAAGAAAAAAGTCTATATCAGTAAAGCACCGTTCGAGATACCGACCGGAAAGATGTATGTCGGATTAGAGAACTATATCCGTGGTATTAAGCAGACACGGCTGATTCAGGCATTTGGATGGAGTTTATTTATCACAATCTTATCTGTAGCAGTGATTATCTTATGTTGCTCCATGTGTGCATGGTATATCTGCCGCGTGAAGACAAAATTTACAAAGATCTTTTACATGCTTTGCCTGTTTGCAATGATCGTGCCATTCCAGATGGAAATGTTTACATTATCCAAGATCGCAAATATGCTTCATATGGGAAATCCGTGGGGACTGGTTGTGATCTACCTTGGATTTGGTGCAGGACTTTCTGTCTTTATGTTTACCGGGTTCATGAAATCCATTCCATTGGAGATTGAAGAGGCTGCAATGATTGATGGATGTACACCAATCCAGACATTCTTTAAAATTGTACTTCCGATTGCCAAGCCGACTTGCGTAACAGTTACAATTCTTCAGGCAATGTGGATTTGGAACGACTACCTGCTTCCATCACTTGTACTGGATCAGAGAAAATATAAGACAGTGCCGATGGCAGTTCAGTATCTGAAAGGTGGATATGGTTCTGTAGATATGGGAGCAATGATGGGAACTCTGGTTCTTGCAATTGTGCCGATTATCATCTTCTACCTGTTCTGCCAGAGATATATTATCGAAGGTGTTGTAGCCGGAGCGGTTAAAGGCTAGTGTGGACATTGTCTAAAAAATGAATTAAAATAGAATTATAAAAATTAAAAAAAGACAGCAGAGAGTGAGTGAACATTCCCTGCTGTTTTCGGACGTTATAAAAGGAATAGTGAAAATATAAAGTGAACGTGTGGGAGGAGTGGGGAAATGATTACAATATTGATCGTGGATGATGAAAAACTGGAGCGAAGGGGAATCCGCTTTCTGTTAAAGAGGGAGGAAGGAGAATTCCAGATCCTAGAAGCAACGAATGGAAAGGATGCACTGGGAGTATTAGAATCAAACCATGTGGATATTTTATTTTCGGATGTAAAGATGCCTTATATGAATGGACTGGAGCTGACGAAAGCAGTGAGAGAAGATCATCCGGATATGGAAATCGTGATCTTCAGCGGATATAATGATTTCTCTTATGCAAGAGAAGCATTGCGGTATGGAGTTGTGGACTATGTTCTGAAGCCGGTTGATCCGGAGGAATTCCATAAGACTTTTCAACGAGTGATGGAAAATATTTCTTCTAAGATAGAGAAAAAAGAGCAGCAGGAAAAGAAAGAAGATTATCTGAAAAAATACTTTTTACTGAAATATCTGTATGGGGGAAAAGAGGAAGATTTTGTTCAGTTTAAGAAACTTACAGATGGAATGGAAGATGATCTGTCCCAATTTACCCGTATGGTTCTTGTCAGTGCCTCAAATGGATTCTTCGAAACGGAAGAGGAACATTTCCTGATGAGCCTGAAGGAAGAGGTGCAGAGAGAGTTTCATTATGTGAATCTGAATTCGAACGAATCCATCTTTTTGTTCACGGAAAAATATGCAGATTATCATGGAATCGTAGAGAAAATGTACCGTTTTTTTGCGCACCAGTTTGACAGTGAATGTTATTTTGCAGTCAGTGAGGAAATCGAAGATGGAAAAAATCTGGCAGAGGAATTTAAGGTGCTGGAAGGAATGTTAGAAGAGCAGTTCTATCAGCCACGTCAGCATCTGTTTTTCCACGGTGAGAAGCAGGAAGAGAAGAAAGCTGATCCGGCAGAAGATTCTGAAATCATGGAACAGATTACGAAAGATATTCAATATAAAGATCTGCCACATCTCCGTCAGGATTTTCAGAGACTGGAAGAAAAATATCGTGCGCATAAGCAATTTTCGGATATGTATGTAAAGTTTGTATTTTCTGGAATTATGAAAGAATTGCTCGACCAGATGGAAGGGCTGGATGAAAAGATGCTTTCAAAGAGAGTGGATCGATTATATCGTTGCAGAAACCTTAATGATGTGATTGCTATAGTAGAAGAAGTACTTCAGGAATATGAACATTGCATACAAGAGCAGGAAGATGGGTTCCGATCAGAAGTTACAACTGTGAAGGGATATATTTATCACCATTATAAGGAAAAGGATCTGGGAGCAGAGACACTTTCCGCAATGGTTTTTCTGTCACCGGGATATTTAAGTGCTGTATTTAAAGAAGAAACAGGGATGACACTGAACCGTTTTATCCGTGAAGTGCGAATGAATAAAGCAAAAGAGCTTTTAGAGACAACGAATATGAAAATCTCCCAAATTGCGAAAGAAGTAGGATTTTCCAATAACTCATACTTCTGCAGAAGTTTCAGAGAGTTTTTCGGAGATACACCGGAAGCATGCAGGAAAGGAATAGCGGCGGATGAAAAAACAAATACGGAAGTTGATCCATCGATTTGAAAATCTGAAATTTCGTAAAAAACTGTCTGTTTTGATGCTGATTGCAGGACTGGTTCCGGTAGGATTCCTTGCTTTTTCCATGCAGTATGGCATGATGAATCAATTGCGAGAGAAGGAACAGTACAATCTGGAGAAAATGTTGGAACAGTCAGTGAGTTCGATTGAGAATCAGTCTCAGATCTATAAGAACCTGGTTGATTATCTGTCTTATTCTCAAAATCTCAGGAATATTTTTGATGTGGAGACAGAGTCGGATTATGAGAAGTACTTGAAATATGTGAAGGTGGCTGATCCACTGTTGCAGATGCCGACGATCTATCACAAAGAGATCCAGAGCATTACATTATATTCTGACAATATAGAAGTGCCACATGGAGATACACTTCTTCCAATGTCGGAAGCGGAGAATCAACAGTGGTATTCCAGGTTGAATGAGGGAACATTAATGCAGTGGAGCATCACTCGCGGTGTGAATAAATCAATCATTGCCAGTCGGAAATTCTATGACAATGATACGATCAAAGCGGTGTTGGAGATGCGTCTGGATTATGAAAAAGTTCTTGAACCATTCATGAGCCAGCTTACAGATAATACAGGAGGCATGATTCAGGATGATAATGGAAATATTGTCTATGCCGAGTGTTCTATGGATAAGAAATATCGTCCGAAGGATATTGAGAGTCCGAAAGATATCAGTGAGAATTATTATCTGGTACAGCGGACAATGAAGGATACAGGATGGAATTTCTATATCTATCGTCCAAAGGAAGTAAGTGAAAACGCAATCCATAAGCTTTTGCTCAAAAATATTCCGATTATTTTGATCAGTGTTCTTCTTCTGAGTTTTCTGGGATATGTTTTTTCTCTCCGTATGGTATCGCAGTTGGAGTTATTGACTGAAAATATGAACCTGATCAATATGGGACTTCGTAAAGTTACCGTGCAGAGTAAATCCAAAGACGAGGTGGGTGTGCTGATCCGGTCATTTCGGCGCATGATGGATCAGATGAACCATTTGATCTCAGAAGTATATGAGAGTAAGATCCAGCTTCAGAACAGTGAGATGAGAGCACTGCAGGCACAGATCAATCCACATTTCCTTTATAATTCGCTTTCAATCATCAACTGGAAAGCAATTGAAGCGGGGGAGGATGAAATCAGTCATGTGACATTGGCACTGTCTACTTATTATCGGACAAGCCTAAATCGTGGTGAAACAATGACTACAGTGGCAAAAGAAATTGATAACATCCGTGCATATCTCAAAATCCAACTTGTTATGCATGATAACGAGTTCCGTGTGGTTGAACAGATTTCGGATGGTCTTAATGATTATCTGATACCGAAGTTGATCCTGCAGCCACTTGCAGAAAATGCAATCGATCATGGAATTGATGTGTCAGATAATGAGAATCCGACGTTGTGGCTGACGATTCGTGAAGAGGCTGAGCACATTTTCTTTGAAATCAGGGACAATGGTGCGGGAATGACGCAAGAGAAGGCGGATCAGATTCTGACATATCAGTCCTCCGGTTATGGTGTGCGAAATGTCTGTGACAGAATCCATGTCCTTTATGGAGAAAAAGGTGAGATGAAGATAGAAAGTACTCCAGGAAAAGGAACGCGGGTCTTTATCCGAATTCCGAAGAACACGGAGGCGAAGGTGTTATGAAAAACGATATGAAAAAGCGAATTCTCTCAGCCCAGCTTGCATTAATTTTATTGCTGATGCTTTGGTGCGGAACCTATTTTGAGACGAAGGAAAGTCAAAGACAGATGGAACAGTTAGAAGCATCCCAAAGTGAGTCTGGTGCAAGCAATGCAGTTGAAGTGAAAAGAAAGCTGATGTATAAAGCGATGCATACACCACTTGGGAAATATCCTGAGACTGTTACCTATACACTTGGCAAGATTGCAGGGGCGAATAATTCGAATCTTCCTGTAGGAAATACGTACGAAAATAATGCATATACGAGATATTTGAAGAAAATACTTAATATTCAGAATGAAGATGTCTTTGAATTGCAGGATGGCAATACTTATGAAGAGGCGGTCAATGTAGCGATTGAAGATCGTGATATTCCAGACGTGCTTGTTGTGAAGGGAAGAGATAACCTGCTCCGCCTGATTGAAGCAGGCCTGATCGAAGAACTTACAGAAACGTATGAAGAGTGTACGACAGATACGATCAAAGAAATGTATGAAAGTTATGGAGATTCTCTTTTACAGTCTGCAACCGTGGATGGAAAGCTATATGCATTTCCGAATACGGTGATTGACGATGGAACTCCGCTTCTTTGGCTGCGGAAAGACTGGATTGAGAAGTTGGGATTAGAGGAACCGGAAACAGTAGGAGAAGCGTTGGAAGTGATCCGGGCATTTGTAGAACAGGATGCAGCAGGAGACGGTCAGACAATCGGCCTTGCCTGTAGTACAGACGTGGTTGCCGGTGCGGATCAGACTTATGGAGTGGATGCAACTTTTATACATGCCGGTGCAATGCCATGTCACTGGATCCTGGATAAAAATGGAAATGTAGTTTATGGGTCAGTAACACAGGAAACAAAAGAAGCGCTTTTGAAACTTCACAATCTATATGAGGATGAGATACTCGACCAGAGATTCCTGCTACGAAAGACGGAAAACATAGATGATCTGTTAAAAACCGGACATTGCGGTGCTATCTGTGGACGCTGGTGGGCTCCGAATAACCCGTTGAGTGCAGCATATAATGTCGATTCAAATGCAGAGTGGAAACCGTATCTTTTAGACAAAGAACAGGTAAATGAGACGCAGAAGATATCAGTTTTTGAATCGTATGACCAGTGGATGTATGTGGTGGTGCGTAAAGGATATGAGCATCCGGAAATTGTAGCAAAGTATGTGAGTGCGATTTTTGATCAGTCTAGATATGCAAATGATGCTTCAGCAAGAGAATTGAATGACTATTTTTCCATTAATGTAGATCCGACAGCCCGTCCGTTGAATATTAATGTGGATTATGAGGATGCACTTTACCGTACGACAGAACATATTCAGGCAGCACTGGATAAGACGCTTGATGTATCAGAGCTTAGCGGTTTGGAAAAGTCTTATTTTAATACATGCAAATCTTACTTGAATGGACAGCTGACAACCGCGAATGGATGGGCGGCGTATGCGTCAAGAATTCAGGCTGTGGGGGAACTGCAGAAGGCAGGAATAACAAGTACATCGACATTGCCTCTGGAAAATGTAAATGCAGAAATTCCGCAGGAATTACAGGAACTGGAACAGGAAGCATTTCTTCAGATCATTAGTGGGGAGAAACCAGTGGATTACTTTGATACTTTTGTGGCAGAATGGTATGCAAACGGTGGAAAAGTGCTGACCGAACAGGTGCAGAACGCCTATGAAAGTGGAAAGAACTAAAAAGAATGGATATTAATCAGAGACTGACAGAAGAATTAAAGAAACAGATTCTGGCAGCGGAAACGCTTGTGGCAGTAGAAGACCTGTATCGCCCATATCGTCCAAAGCGCCGCACACGTGCGACAATCGCGAAGGAGAAAGGACTTGAGCCTCTGGCTGCATTGGATCACATTGTAGAAGACAAAGGAACCGCTTGAGAAAACAGCGGAATATATTTCATCCTGTCACTTCCTGTCTGGTTTAATGGTTCTTTTTCCTGCCAGGCACAGAAAATCTGCAAGTCTTCCGGGAAAATGGTGCTGAAAAACAGGCGTTTTGTACCGTGTTCTTTTTCAGTAGCGGTCACATAAGCCTGAATTTCCCGACATCCAAAAAGGTTGGTGATCACACGGTGTGCTCCGATATAGTAATCTCCGATCTTTTCATTGGAAAAAGCAAAATCTGTTTCAACAGAAAGTCTCTTCCCATGTTTGGCGGGACGTCCTCTGCGGCCGGTATGTGCAGGAGCAGGATCATACATGACAGAATCAATCCTGGCATTGCCGATAAGATCCAGATTCTGGTATTCATCAACGATTGAAACCAGATTTTGCTTTGTGTACCAGCTGTCACAGAGGATAATAACCTGCTTTTTCTCCTGAAATTCAGGCATGACCTGACGGATCATGGATGCAGCAAGTTCCAGCTTTGATTCTTTTTTCTGCCACATGCGATATCCAAGAGGAAGTGAAAGATAAGATACCCTGTCATTCTTCCATACAGGTATGCAAAGCATAATACTTACAAAGCAGTGTCCATTCAGATAATTGGAACCATTATGTGCGGCATGGTCAAAGAGTTTTGAAACATTCTCAAACCGAGTTCCGGCCTTTGCTACCATGGTATCATCCACACAAAGAAATATCGGCTGTGTTGCCAGTGAATCCGGTATCATTCTCAAAGTAACTTTAGCTGTGATATTCATAAAGTGGGAATAATCAACTTTTGCATAGGAACATGCGTGGTAAAAGGTATTGAGGGATTTTGTGGTAATCCCAGAC
>ENA-ORSK01003151-ORSK01003151.1-human-gut-metagenome-genome-assembly--contig:-NODE-3151-length-10051-cov-7.059224_pt1 | contig 10051 bp, 8 predicted proteins | sample MGYA00242192_ERZ509159 | MGnify/ENA primary metagenome ERZ509159 (study PRJEB26280, sample SAMEA2338663) | human gut metagenome | biome: human gut; feature: human-associated habitat; material: faeces...
CGGCCGCATCATCCGTCAGGGCAACCGCAACAAGGAAGTGCATGTTTACCGCTATGTGACCGAGGGAACGTTCGACGCCTACCTCTGGCAGACGATTGAAAATAAGCAACGATTCATCTCGCAGATTATGACCTCCAAATCGCCGGTACGCTCCTGTGAGGACATTGATGAAACGGCGCTGTCCTACGCAGAGATCAAGGCGCTGTGCGCTGGTGACGAGCGGATCAAGGAAAAGATGGACTTGGATGTGGACGTTGCGCGGCTGAAGCTGATGCGCGCCAGCCATCAAAGTCAGCAATATAAGCTGGAGGACAATCTTCTGCGTTACTTCCCAGAACAAATTGAAGCGGCGAAAAACGCTATTTCTGGTCTGGAAACAGATATGCAGACCGTGGCAGCGCATCCGCACCCCACAGACGGCTTTGCCGGAATGGAGGTCAAGGGTGATCTTCTGACAGACAAGGACAATGCCGGTGCTGCGCTGCTGGAAGCGTTCAAGGAGGCCAAGGGCTCTGAGCCTGTGCCGGTCGGCAGCTATCGCGGATTCCAGACCGCACTCACAGCGGAGGGCTTTTATATGGATTGCATTTTGACACTCAAAGGGCAGATGTCGCACCGGGTCGAGCTTGGCAAGGACGCCAGAGGCAACCTCACCCGTATCGACAATGTGCTGAACGCGATCCCGGCGCGGCTGAACTCACAAAAAGTGTATCTGGAGAATTTGTATGCGCAGATGGAAGCCGCCAAAACGGAGCTTGGCAAGCCGTTCCCGCAGGAGGAAGAACTGCGCGTAAAATCCGCGCGTCTTGCCGAACTCAACGCAGAGCTGAACATTGACGATAAAATGCCGATGGAACGGCTTGCCGAAGATACCGAAGCTGTTGCCAAATCCACACGCCCGTCTATCCTGCAAAAGCTCCACGCCCCGCTGCCGGAGCAGACAAATTCAAAACCAAAGCACAAAGAAATGGAGGTATCACGATGAACACCGAAACGATAAACACGCAACTGTACGAGAAAATGTTTGCTGAGCAGGAACGATACCGTGACTGGCTGCTGCACCAGCCGCCGGAGGAAATCTTGAATCACACCTACGAATACACCACCCGCGAGGACATTCTAATGACACTGGAAGATAACGATTTGAGTTTTGAGCAGGCGTGGGCGCTGCTATCCTCACCGACACCGTTGGCAGATGTTTTCAAAGAATTTGAAAGCCGCGAAACAGACTACATGGATGTTGTGAGGGAAAGCATGGCAAGTCGCGCAAATACGGTCATTGACAGACATCAAGCGCTGCTTTATCGCCACGACGCAGCCTATCTTCTGACCGCGCTCTACAATGCGCCGACGACGATGGGCTTTTTCTATTCCGCTCAGGTGCGGCATGATCTTCGCAGAAAATAGGTCTCATGGTGAGACGTATTTTTTGATATAAAAATTCAATTTTGGAGGTACCACATGGCAGAAGAAAAAGCACGTGACCCGACGACCCCGGAAAACAAGCCGGTCAGTATTCCCCTTTCCAAAATCCACGACCTGCCCGGCAGTGTCTTTGCGCCGCCAAGCCAGAAAAGTCTCGAAGCGTTGACCAGCAGCATCGTCCTAAAAGGCGTACAGGAGCCGGTTATTCTGCGGCAGCGTGAGGATGGTGAGTTCCAGATTGTTTCCGGCAACCGCCGCCGCAAAGCCAGTGAGTTTGCGAAGAAAACGGAAATCCCCGCTTTTGTCTACGACATGGGCGAGAGAGAAGCAAAGGAGTTTCGTTTTCGGAACAAGGGCGAAGGCACACCACCCGGAAAGTTGCTGTCTGAAAGTGAGATCGGCAGGAAACGTGAAGCGCCTGCAAAGGCGGAAGATAAGGCTGCGGAAAAAGCACCGGTTACACCGCCGAAGCCGCTGGAAAAGGCCGCTGCGGTAAAGCCAGCACCAGCGCCAGAACCGAAAAAGTCAGAGGAAAAGCTGAAAGAAGCGACCCCTGCCGAAAAATCTGACGCGGGCAGCAAAGTATCAGTTACGCCGCTGAAGCCGCCGGAAAAGAACGCTGAGCTGAAACCCGCACCGGAGCAGAAAAAGCCGGAGGACACGCCGAAAACGGCTGCACCTACGGAAAAGATTGATGCAGACGGAAAGAAACCGGGCGTACCGCAGAAGCCATCTGAGAAGCCTACTGAGGTCAAGACCGCACCGGTGTCCGAGCCGAAAAACCCGGAAGAAAAACCGAAAACGGACGCGCCCACGGAAAAGGCCAGTACAGACAGCAAGGGTTCGACCACACAGTCGAAGCCGCAGGAAAAGGCCGTAGAGGTCAAACCGGCCCCGGCAGTTATGCCCGGTCCCGCCGCTCTCGGTCCGACCGGAACAAAAATCACAAAGATTTTCGAGGATCGGTTGCTGCCGCCGGACGAACACGCCATGAAATATCTTCCGGTTCCCAAGGACGGCGAATCCTACTTCATTACGCTCCACCCGGCGTATCTGGAAAAATCCGAGTTCAACACTGTTTCTGTCGATGTGACCAGTGACGATTACAAGGAGCTGAAAAAGTCTATCGAGCTGAACGGCGTGAAAGACCCGGTACTTACCAGAATCAACCCCAAAGGCGGTTTGGAAATCCTCTCCGGCCAGCGACGGCACATGATCGCGCGGGAGCTGAATTATCCGGTTCCGGCTATCATCCAGAAAATCGACGACAACGACGCCATGATCCTCGTCGCGGACAGCAACCTGCATCGCCCGCACATCTCTACCTACGATTTGTCGCGTACGTTGCGGAACAAAATGACTGCCATGAAGCGCAAGGCAGGCAGAAAAAAGCGCGGCGCGCCCGGCGCTGACGAGCTGAACAGCGACGAAATGCTGGCAAAGGAAATGGGTATCAGCACGAGCAAGCTGAATCGCATCATCCGTCTTTCCGAAGCGTCCAAAGCGGTCTGCGATGCGGTAGATGATAATTCGCTGGAATTATCCATTGCGTCGGCGCTGTCCTTTCTCAAGCCTGAACACCAGAACGCCGTCATCGATTTAATGGGAATTAACCTCAAGCCAACGGTCAAACGTGTGCAGCGTTTAAGAGACGCAGAGAAACGCGGAAATCTGGACGATAAGACGATGCGGGCGATTCTGGAGGACAAAGATATTCAGCCGGTCAAGCCACCTGAGCCGCCGAAGCCCGCGCCGACGCAGCCAGGCCCACCGTTTCCGGTTGCGTCAATGGTGACACCCAACGTGTCGCCAGCACCGGCACCGGCCACGGGCACATCACCTGTCACGCTGGCACCGCCGGACATGAAGCCGGTCATGCCGGAGCCGCCGAAACATGAAAACACTCCCCAGCCACCCGCAGCGCAGCCAGCGGAAAAGCCGGAGGAGGCACCAGAAACGGGCGGCAACGTCATTTCACTCCACACGGAGAACAAGCAGCCGAGCGAACCCAAAGCGGCAGATGAAGAACCGATTGAGTTCAATTCGCAGCGCGACAATATGTACGCGACCAAGGTTACACTGGGCGGCGACCGGCTGCGCAGATACTTTCCGGACGTTTCTATGAAGCCAATCGAAATCGTGGAAAGCATCTATTCCGCGCTGGAGGAACGCCGTCAACGCGAAGCACGGATGAAGCAGAAAACGGAAATCCTGCATCCGGGCAAGCCTGCCCCCACACGCTAATATGCACCATCGAAAGCTGTTGCACCGCCTGGTGGTGCCGCCCTGACAATTATATTTAGGAGGATTCACACATGAATTACCACCCCAAGCACAAATCCAACTCGCGCACCGCCGTCTGGATCGGTGCTGGCGTTCTCGCTGCCGTTGCCATCGGCGCGATCATTTTCATCATCGTTACGCTCCGCTCTCCCATGACAAAGGAAGAAGCCCGCGCCAAAGCTGGAATCATTTATGATTCTTCTGCCACTGAGGGCGGCTGGGACAACCTTTCGCCGGAAGAAATTGCGGAGAAGCTGAACGAAAAGGTCGCGGAAGGTATGATCAACATCAGCATGAACACCGCACCTTACTTTGAAAACGGTAAGGCCGAGGGCAACGTCATGATCGTCAACGAATCGATCAACAACTATCCCCAGCAGGTCGAGTTCATCCGCAACGATACCGGCGAAAATATCTACCAGAGCAAAGCGATTGCTGTTGGCAGCAAGATTGAACGTGCCGTCCTTGACGTGGAGCTTCCATCTGGTACATACGAATGTACCGCGTATTTTCACAACTTGGACCCCGAAACCGGCGATATTATCGGCACGGCCGGGGCCATTATTACCATCACCATCAAAAATTAAATTTCAAAACAACAAAGGAGTATTTTACTATGAAAAACTTTAAGAAGATCGTTTCCCTCGTTCTCGCTGTCTGCCTGATGGCAAGCCTCGCAATCGGCGCTTCCGCCGCCAACACCGTTGACGCATCGGGCGGCACAGGCACGTCCTCTGTCACGCTGTCCAGCACTGCGGATGGCAGCTTGGGCGGCGATCCTGCGGCCACCAAAATGAGCGTCACCGTGCCCACCGTGCTCCCGATTGCCGTTGGTACTGACGGCACGGTCAGCACTGCCACCGATGCCAAGATCGTCAACAACTCTTTCGGTGCTGTCAAGGTTGCAAACGTCTCCATCGAAGCTGCACAGGGCTGGAATCTGACGGCATTCGGCGACAAGGCTACGCTTGCCAAAGAAAAGGTTGATTCCAACAAGTTCGGTTTCCAGATCGCGCTCGGCAACGGTGAAAAGAAGCTGACCGACAACAAGAACGCTTCCAAGCAGACCCTTCTGGACGCTGCTGTCGAGGGCTGCTTCATGAGCGGTGTGGGTGATACCAGCGCCAACACGGTCACAATTACCTATGATGCTATCGTGACCCCGGTTTCCGAGGCCGTCACGAACACCGCTATCGCCAGCGTTTTGTTCATTATCGCATGGGACACCGTCGAGTATCGCTAAGCACGATCCATTCATTTAAAGGGGAAGGCTCAGCCTTCCCCTTGCGTTATTAAGGAGGACTTCAAAATGAAACGAAAAAGAATCCTCGCAATGATCCTCGCCGTCGCATCGTGCCTGTCGCTGGCCGTCGGTGTGTCGGCGGCAAACACAGTTGCCCGTAAAGCTACAGATTTCAGGGACTACGACCGTACCGCATGGTATGCCGAAGCCGTGAGCGCTGCTGTGGATAATGGCCTTTTGTATGGCAAATCTGCTACTGTCATTGATCCGAACGGAGACATGACCCGTGCAGAAATGGCCGCAATTATCAATCGGTCTTTCGGTTGCTACAAGATAACGGATATTTCGCAGTACAAGGACGTATCCAAGAGCAAATGGTATTACAAGGATGTTGCACTCGCCGTTCAGATGGGAACGTACAACGGACGATCTGCTTCTGCAATGGCCCCGGACGCACCGATCAGCAGACAGGAGGCTATGACCGTTGTGGCCCGTGCACTGGAGCTGGACTACGATACCTACGCAAAAACCGATCTGTCCGCATTCTCCGACCGCGGCAAGATCTCCGATTGGGCACTGCCCTATGTGCGGGCTATGGTCGGCGCTGACTATATCCATGGTCGCGGCAAAATCCTTGCCCCGCTGGACAATATCACGCGCGCGGAATTTGCGCAGATCTTTGCAAATATCATTAGCAGCTATATCACCGTAAAAGGAACCTACGATAAGGACATCAAAGGCAGTGTCCTTATCCGCACCGACGAAGTGACACTCCAGAACATGACCGTAGCCGGCGACCTCATTATTGGCTGCGGCGCGGCAGATGGAAAAATTGTGCTGGACAATGTTAAAGTTACCGGGCGGCTGCTCGTTTGGGGCGGCGGTACGAAAGCCGTGTACTGCAATAACGGAACGCAGATGCCGGAAGTCGTGGTTGCGCGTGTGGACGATGCAGTAAAGGTAATCTATGACCGAGATAGCACATTGGCAGTAATCGACACCATCAAGACCAGAATCACCGAGCGTGCGAAGCAGAACAAAGAAACCGAGATCATCTTTTATGACGCTTCTGACCTTAGAGAAGCCCAAAAGCAGCTCAATGCCATCGTCGCGGACAATCAGCTTTCTGTTATTGCTCCGGCTCATCTGTATGCTATTGTCGGGGAACAGTCGGTAAAAGCGGAGTTCACGAACAACAGCAAGAATGACACCTACAAAATCGAGATTCGCCGTAACAAGGGCAACACCTTGATTGCCGATGCTTTTGAGATTGCCGCAGGAAAATCTGTCTCGACATTGACGTTGCTGGAAGTGCCGGAGTTTGGGAACGTGGAGTGTACAGTTATTGTGACTGCGTTCCGCGACGGCAAGCAGATCGGCTCCATGCAGACCGAGTTGTCGCTACACACAGCGTATCTCTGGCCCAAGGAGGTGCAGTAATGTGATGAAAACCTATCAGAAAGCGGCAGCGCTGCTTCTGGCGCTGGCACTCATTTTTGCGTTTCCTGTCACAGCATCGGCGGCTGAAACGACGGAAGCGCGCGTACCCGTTACGCTCACCGTGGTCAATACGGTTTCCCCGATTTCGTGTACGGTTCCGGCTTGCCTGCCTGTATCGCTGGTTGACGGCTATGTCGTGACGGCCAACAATGCGGCCATTACCAACACAGCCAAAACCGGCAGTATCCGTGTGACTAAGGTGGATGTGCAGGCGGGTACGTTTGAAATCGGAAATTACGATGATTTCAGCGCCAGTAAAAATAGCATTGCATTGTCCATCAACGGCTGTGCGACCAAGAGCGCGGGCGCTTTGACCCTCGTGGACGGCGCGTTCCCGGCGATTGCCGCCGAGAAAAATCTCGCCATCCGATATAAAGCCAAGGTTTCCGCGAGTGAAGCCGTCACGAACATCAACGCCGCGACCGTGATCTTCACGATCGCCGCCGTGAACGAAAAGGAGGCTGCATAATGAAGAATTTCAAGAAATTCACCGCATTTGTGCTGGCTCTTTGTATGCTGTTTTCGCTGTCCGTCGCGGCATTTGCCGCCGAAGTGGATGAGCACACGATCTATGACAGCGCGCCCGACGAAGAAACCGCGGTTTCCACCGAAGCCGCCACCTCCGGCACGATCCAGAACAGCAGCATTCGCTGGTCGCTGGATGAAAAGGGCTGGCTAACCATCTCCGGCAGCGGCGAAGCGCCGGTGTTCCAAAGCGCAGACGATCAGCCGTGGGCGGCCGTCCGCGACCAGATCACCGAGGTCTGGTTTGAGGACGTGGAAACGCTGTCCATCCCGGATCTGGCGTACTGGTTCGAGGGCTGCGTCAACCTGACCACAGCCGAGCTTCCGCTCGCGCCGACCATTGGCAAGCACGCCTTTTATAACTGCCCGAAGCTCTCTACGCTGACCATGTACTACGGTGAAACGGTTCTGAACAGCATTGGCGAGGATGCGTTCTGGCGCGAGACGGACAACGGCGATACGCTCTATATCGCCTACATCATCGGCTATCCGGAAGCAACGGTGCCGTTCTATACCTATGATTGGGCGGCGTCCAATCGCAGCAGCCGGTATTTTTATGATCTGTACGGCGTGTATCAGAACGCAGACGCCGCCACCACTGCACTCAACGGCATCAAGAAAGCGCCGGGTATCTCTGTTCAGTCCACCGGCTCCATCATTGGCAACTGCCCTTCATGCGGAAAGTATTCGTTCCAGGGCACATACGTTGAAGTCGCACATTCGTCTCGCGGCCATGCAAACTATAATGAGTGTTATCTCTGCCACTACGTCCAGTACCTTGGCACTTACACCTATAAGAGTCACGGCGCTGGTGGTTACGGTTCCGGTACCTGCCCGGACTGCGGCAGCCATACATGGATTCTTCAGAATGAGCAGGCTGCCACCTGTACCAGCAACGGCTACCGTTCGTACTCCTGCGCTTGCGGTCAGACAAAATCCGAAACAATCTATTCTAGTGGTCACAGCTATAGCTATGGCTCGTGGGAGCAGTATTCGTCCAGCCAGCATCGGCGCACTGGTTCTTGCCGGAACTGCGGCGCGACAGACTATGACTACGCTTCGCACAGTATGAGCTATGGAGCGTGGAGCAATTATTCGGACAGCCAGCATAGCCGAACGGCATCCTGCCGTACTTGTGGGTACTCCACAACGGAATACGGAAATCATAGCTATTCCACTGGCGCATGGAGCAAGTACAGCGATACCCAGCACCGCAGAAGCAAGACTTGTTCCGGCTGCGGCGCATCGACCTATGACTACGCCAATCACAGCTATTCCTATGGCTCGTGGGTGTCGGACAGCGAAACGCAGCATAAGCGCACCAAGACATGCGCGGCTTGCGGAGATTCTGGCTATGAATACGCTGACCATGTAGATACCGACAACGATGGGAAATGCGATGACTGCGGGGCTACTGTTTCGCTGACGGTTACATGGGATGCAGGTGCGAATGGCGGTTTGATCGACGGGAAGGCAACATACAGCGAAACCGTCCAGCCGAACAGCAAGCCGACGATCCCGGCATCACTCCCCGTCAAAAAGGGACACAGCTTCAAAGGCTGGTACTCGGCCAAAACAGGCGGCAAGCTCTACAATACCGTCACTTCGATCACGACCAGCACAACGTTTTATGCGCAGTTTGAAGCCAACAAATATACTGTGACGTGGGATTTGGGCACTGGTCAGAGCGAAACGACCGAGCAGATTTACGGGGAAAAGCTGCTGCTGCCCAAGGACCCGGAACGCAAAAATGCAGAATTTTTAGGCTGGTTTACGGAGAAAGACGGCGGTACAGAAGTTACGGCAAACACCGTTTTCAAGGAAACTGCTGCGACAACGTATTATGCGCACTGGGAAATTACTGAGTTGTTTTCGGTGACAGTTCCGGCCACCTTGCCGCTCGTTGTGGATGAAACCGGCAAGGTCTATGTCGCCGCTGCTTCCATCGTCAACAATTCCACCGGTGATGTGAAAGTTTCTTCCGTCAGCGTTACCAGCAAAAACGGTTGGGAGTTTGTTCCGTATTCGACCAACATGGCAAAGGCCAAAGTGGATGCCAAGCAGGTCGGCTTCAAGATCAATTCTTCCGAAACCAGCAAGACCGGCGATTCTGAGGTCTTCACGCTGGCTGCGCCGTGGACGGTCAAAGAAGCAGATGCGCTCTCCATCAACTATGACGCTGTCGTATCTGCTGTATCGCAGCCTGTGACCGGTCAGGAGATCATGTCGGTCGTCTTTGTACTCGAATGGGCGTAAACGATAGTCGTCAGACCGGGCTGGACGAAGCGGTTCAGGTCGGCAGCACCGCCGCAAAGGTCGTGGAAGGCGCCGCAAAAGCAGGCAAGATCACGGCCGCAGCTGCAAATGGGGCCGCCCTCGGCGGGGTCGGTTAGCTCTGCCGCGGCATCGCGAAGGGGCAGGCCTTCAATCCATTCCATAAGGATGACCGGTGTGTTGCCGGCATAACCGTAGCCATAGGTTTTGGGAAAGCCGCCCAACAGTGAGACGACTGCAAGATTGCGATACTCCTCGGTGAGCGTCTTGATGCCCGAGGGGCTGACAGCGGAGCCGTTTTCATCACAGCCGCTGAGGGGCCACAGCGTCTTGAGCGCAAAGGTCTCGCCCTCGGTGTTGGCGACCTTGCGAAGATGGTGGGAGCCGCCGCCGACTGCCCCGCAATCCAACAGGGTGGTAAAGCGGCGAATGGTATCGGAGTCTTCGGTGGTCGCAAACATGGGGTTTGGTTCAAAGGGGGACAACGCAATGATATCCATGTCCGTGTCGTACGTCACGGGGCGATCCTTTCGAGAAAAAATGCATAGCAATAATGTTAGTCAAAAGGTAGCGCAACCGTTGTCTTAATTGAAAAGGTGCCGTTATTTGCAGAGGTTAATGCAAATAACGGCACCTTGTGCGTCGAAGATGTGTGGGCAGACTAGTCTGTGATGCGAATGACCAAAAAACGCGTCGTGGCGCCCAAACAAAGCGTGTCTCCGTTGTGAATCTCGACGGGGGTGTTGGCAAAGTTGGCGGGGCGGTCGCGTCGGGGCAGCTCGATAGGCTGCCGGCAGCGGT
>ENA-ORSK01003154-ORSK01003154.1-human-gut-metagenome-genome-assembly--contig:-NODE-3154-length-10046-cov-7.869783_pt1 | contig 10046 bp, 7 predicted proteins | sample MGYA00242192_ERZ509159 | MGnify/ENA primary metagenome ERZ509159 (study PRJEB26280, sample SAMEA2338663) | human gut metagenome | biome: human gut; feature: human-associated habitat; material: faeces...
CACTACTCTCGACAGAGAGTATAGAAGTGCGCCCTTTAGTTCCTAAAGGGATTTTATCAGTTCGGCAAACTTAAGTTTTCAAATTAGTCTTTGCAAATAACCTTTGAACCTTCACCATCAATTACAATTCCCTGACGGTTGTTAATTGGGCATAGATTCAAATCCGAAAACTCAGTCATTATTTTCTCGGTAACTTTCTTAAATGGTGCTGTAAGATAATGCGGAAGAACATAGAAATCAATCAAATCAAGCCCTGCATCATCTTCTTGTGAGTAGTCCTCCGGCTTTTCATCCATTTGCTCGATATATTGGATGCTTGGAGCGCATATAATTGCGCCTGCCGACTCGCCGATCATCAATTTTCCATTTGCCAATTCCTTTTTCAGCAGCCCATCAGTTCCCGTTTTACGGAGCTGGTCCATAAGAAAGAAAGAATTTCCGCCGGTAAAATATATCACATCTGCTTCTTCAAAAACAGACTGTATCGTTGAATAAGCCTCCGTTGAAATATCAATTTCAGTTACGATTGCTCCCAACTTTTTGAATAATTTTCGAGCCGAGCCGACATAACCGGTGTAGCCTTCACGCAGCGAAGCTGTTGGAATAAATGCGACTTTTTTGTTATCAATTTCTTCTTTTATCAAACTTCCTACACTTGAAAAGTGCGAACATAAAAACAGCTTCATCCATATTCTCCTTTATAAACTTGACAGGGGCTGATCAAAAAGAGAGTGTGTCTTTTTTGCTGCACGGAAAATGCTGCGCGGGGAAAGCGCCTGCTGCTTACTTCCCCATCCGTTTCCTGATGTACTCCATCACATAGTACATCGCTTTCTCTGCGGCAGCATAGCGAACACTTTTTCGCGAGCCCAGAAAATGTTCTTCATATACCTCTGTACCATGTGCGCCGGAGACAGCGAGGAAGACGGTGCCGGAAGGCTCGCCGCGTTCCCCTCTTCCCGGGCCCGCGTAGCCTGTCGTCGAGACGGCAATGTCGGACGCATATAGCCTGCGGCTGCCCTCTGCCATCTCTTTTGCCGTTTCTCCGCTGACTGCCGTATAGCGGGAAAGCGTCTCCGAAGAGACCCCCAGCACATTTTCTTTGGCCTCATTCCAGTATGTGACCGCGCTTCCTTTGAAATAAACAGAGCTGCCCGGAAGATCCGTCATCAGCTTTCCGATGAGACCGCCTGTGCAGGACTCGGCAGCGCTTATAGAAAGATGCGTCTTCTCCAGAAGAACCACGAGGTCTTCCCGCACATGCTGCTCGATGTGATAGTCAGCTACGGGGAGCCGCTTCCTGAGCTCTGTCACCAACGGTGACATCAGCGCATAGGCCGCCTCTGCGGTTTCTGCTTTCGCTGTCACACGAAGAGCGATATAGCCGGGTCGTGCAAGAAGGGCGATGGTGGGATTTTCCTGCGCCAGTATGAGGTCCATGATGGTCTCTTCGATCTCCGCCTCCGTCCTGCCGGGGATCGGCAGGATCATGGAGCGGATCGTCCCCATCTTGCCCAGCCGCTTCATAAGCCACGGCAGCATGTGCTTCTCCGCCATCATTTTCATTTCAAAAGGCGGGCCGGGAAGATGGACGAGAAATTTCCCATGGTTTTCCAGCGCTGAACCACTTGCCGAGCCCACCTCGTTCGTCAGAAGCTGCGCCCCTTTCGCAAACCACGCCTGACGAGAAAGTGACGGGCGGTAAGGGCGTCCTTTTTCTTTGTAATACGCCGCGAGGCGCTCTGATTCTTTTGGGAAAAGCTCATAGGGAAGTCCCAGCGCTTCCGCGCCGATTCGTTTCGTGATATCTCCCTGCGTCGAGCCGAGGCCGCCCGAGGTGATGACAAGATCTGCTCGGGAGAGCGCCGTTTCAAAAGCTGCTCTCATCCGCTCCGGATTATCCCCCACCGTCGTCATAAAGGCAACAGTGAATCCATGTTCATTCATGAGCTCCGCTAGATAACGGCTGTTTTCGTTATCGATCTCCCCTAGCAGGAGCTCGGTGCCAGTGGTAATGATTTCAGTGATCATGCATGTTCTCCTTGATGGGCTGTAGGAAGAAAAGGGATCGGGGTAAAAGTGACCGGCGGCTGGTGACTGGTGGCTTGCATGCTGTTTTCGGGCATCGCCCTGCCTAACGATTGGCGGCGAAGCCGCCACGAGAGCCTTGAACCCATCCACCTGAACCTTGAATCTTTTATTCCTTCACTTCTGCGATCAGATCATACGCATATCCGTCGATGATATGGACATTCACGAAATCGCCGGGTTTCAGATCTCCCGGGTTGTCGATATACACATTCCCATCGACTTCGGGCGCCTGATAGGACGTACGGCCCTTGGCCTGTCTATGTCCCTCGCCATCCTCGATGATTTCCTCGACAAGGACCTCCGCGTCGGTATCGATGAGGCGTTCATTGTTTTCTTCCGAAATCCCGGCCTGGATCGCCATCAGCTGATGGTAGCGGTCTTCCTTCACCTCTTCATCGATCTGATCTGTCATGCGCGCCGCAGGCGTACCATCCTGCGGGGAGAATGTAAAGGCCCCCATATCGTCGAATTTGATCTCCCGAATGAAGTCACAGAGCTCCTGAAAATCAGCCTCTGTCTCTCCCGGGAATCCGACCATGATCGTCGTGCGGATGGTCATGCGCGGTCTGGCAGCGCGGAGCTTGCGAAGAAGAGCATAGATGCTCTCCGAGGAATCGCGGCGGTGCATACGAGTGAGCACGGCATTGCTGATATGCTGGAGCGGGATATCCACGTACTTGCAGATCTTATCTTCGTGCAGGATGACGTCCAAGAGTTCATCATCAAAGTATGTCGGATAGAGATAGAAAAGACGGATCCACTTCACGCCCTCGATCTTGACGAGCTCACGAAGGAGGCTTGCGAGATTCGTCCCGAGGTCGCGTCCGTAGCAGGAAAGATCCTGCGCAATGAGGTTGAATTCACGCACCCCTTCAGCCGCCAGACGTCTCACTTCATGGACGATGGAAGAAATAGGGCGGCTTCTCATCGGCCCGCGCACGTAGGGAATATAGCAGAACGTGCAGCCATTGCTGCAGCCTTCAGCGATCTTCACATAGGCGGTATATTTCGGCGTCAGCGAGGCACGCGGGATGAGCTCTTCATTCGCGCAGGGAATGGTGCCGAATTTAAACACCTTTTCTCCGCCATTGGCATAGGATTCATTCACGGCATCCAGAATATCCTGCCAGGAGTCTGTACCGATGAAAATATCGACTTCCGGGATCTCCTTCGCAAGCGCTTCCTTGTACTGCTGTGAGAGGCAGCCGGCAGCCACAAGACGTTCACAGACACCTGTTTTCTTGTATTCCGCCGTTTCCAGAATCGTCTGAATCGACTCTTCCTTAGCCGGATCGATGAATGTGCAGGTATTGATAATGATGACATGCGCTTCTGCCAGATCTTCGGTCAGTTCATAGCCTGCCTTCTCCATGATGCCCACCATCATTTCCGTATCGACCAGGTTCTTCGAGCAGCCCAGGCTGATAAATCCTAATTTCTTCGTCACTTCTTTGTTCCTCCAAATCGTACTTTTTCTCCCCATAGATTCAGCAGATCCTTTCTGCCTTCATCCAGATATCTTTTTTCTAATTCCCAAAAAACGAGTTCATTGCCTGCCGCATCGGGCTCTGCCGCATCATCATTCACATAGATGAAGTAGTTCCCGTTCTTTTCCATGATGCTTTTATATTTCACCGAGTCCAGAAGCCAGTCTATCAGGCGCTCGCCCCGCTCAGGATGTGCGCTTTCTGCCAGAAGCCCTGTCCCATAGAGGTACCAGGGAGCGCCATCCTCCGGATAAATGATCATGACAGGCATTTTCTCCCGCTTCGTGCGAAGGACTTCATTCAGCCCGGAGATCCCGATGTCGCATTTTCCCATCGCCGCCATACGGGACGGCGTAGAGAGATACTTCCCATATTGTACAAGATGCTGCTGCGCCCTGCCCAAGAGTTCCATCGCATAGTCTGGCCCGAAATGCTCGATGAGACACATTAGGAGATCCTTCGACATCTCGGCGGCGATGAAGTCCGTCATCGAAAGCTGTGCCTCTTCCCTCGTGAAGACCTCTGCCCACGTATAGGAAAATGGCTTCTGCTTCTTAAGAAAATCCGGATTCACTGCAAATACGATGGGATCCACCCAAAGACCTGTCCAATACGCCTCTTCATCCTTGAAAAGATTCAGCGCTGTATCCGTGCGCGAGGATGAATAGGCTGCGAGCTCTCCGTTCTCTTTCATCCGCATCAGGATATCCTGACTGGTGATCACCACATCCGCTGCCTTTTCCTCAGCGGAGGTCTTCTTTAATAGATCTGCGCCAGATACATAGGAGATCTCTACAGCAAGCCCCTGTTCTTTATAAAAAGCGTCTTTCACCGGATCTAGCACATCTGGTGAAAGATCCGTCAGCACGACGACCTTGCTCACAGGATGCTGTTCCTGGCGCCGCTCTGCTTCCAGATTCTTCGCATAGCAAAGAATCCCCCAAAAAGCACCGCCTGCCAGCAGGAGAAACAGTAAGACGGAGCATAGACGTTTCAAGATGGATCACCTCATTTCGATACAGGCTCTATCAGAGAAGCGGAGGAAACGTGCAGCTGGTCCCCGATCCGCAGTCACAAGTATGGCGCTCTTTTCAGAAAACATCACACAGGTGAAGACCGATTCTCTAGTCCGAAGGCTCCTCCTTCTTCCCGCCTGCAAGAATATCAGAAAGCTGCTCCTTATCGACAAGAATGTCTCTTGGCTTTGCCCCTTCCGCAGGGCCTACGATACCGAGGCGCTCCATGGTATCCATGAGACGGCCGGCCCGGGTATACCCGATGCGGAATCGGCGCTGGAGAGCGGAGACAGAAGCACGCTTCGTATCGAGCACCCATTCCGAAGCCTCCGGCATGAGATCATCCTGCTCTTCGACCATTTCGTCCTCTTTCTCTGTTTTTTCCGGGATAGAAAGATCGATCGGCTCATAGACGACATGGCTTTCCTGACGGATGCATTCCGCCCTGACATAGTTCACCACATCCTCGACCTCTTCGTCCGAGATGAATGCCCCCTGGACACGGACAGTACTGAGCGCTCCCGCCTGCTTGAAGAGCATATCACCCTTGCCGAGCAGCGATTCTGCACCGCCCTCATCCAGAATGATGCGGGAATTGAGACCCGACTCGACCATGAATGCGATACGGCTCGGAATGTTTGATTTGATCACGCCGGTGATGACATCGGCTGACGGTCTCTGCGTCGCAAGGATTAGATGGATGCCCGCGGCACGCGCCTTCTGCGTCAGACGCTGGATCAGGACTTCGACTTCTTTGGCCGCGACGTTCATGAGGTCAGCAAATTCATCGACGATCAGTAAAATATAGGGCATCTTTTTATCAGGATACAGCTTATTATACCCTTCGATATTTCGCACCTTCGCCCCGGCAAAGAGCTGGTAACGGGCCTCCATTTCACGGACAGCCCAATTCAATGTGCCCTGCGCCTTCTTCATATCCGTCACGACTTCCGTGCGCAGATGCGGGATGCCATTATAGACAGACAGCTCGACCACCTTTGGGTCGATGAGCATGAGCTTCACCTCATCCGGGCGGCTATGATAAATGATGCTCGTGATGATGGAATTGATGCACACGCTCTTGCCGCTGCCGGTCGAGCCTGCGATCAGAAGATGCGGTGCTTTCGCCAGATCGGTCACGACCGTCTTCCCGGTGATGTCCTTTCCCAAGGCCACAAGGATGTGACCCTTGCCATGCTGAAAGGCATCGCTGGCAAGCACATCATGAAGCGGCACAGAGGCCGCCTTCGTATTCGGGATCTCGATGCCGACCGCAGATTTTCCGGGGATCGGGGCTTCGATGCGGATATGTGTCGCCTCAAGCGCCATAGCGAGCTCATTCGAAAGTCCTTCGATCTTGCTCACGCGGACGCCCATTTCCGGCTTGAGCTCGAAACGCGTCACCGTCGGCCCCACGCTGTAGTGAACGACCTTCGCCCGGACTCCGAAGCTGGCAAGTGTCGACTCGATGAGTGCCGCCTTCTGTCCTGCATCGGCCTCTCCCTGTCCCGCATTCGTTCCCGCATGAAGAAGCGAGAGCGGAGGGAACTGATACACCGGCCCCGTTTCCGCAGTCGGTGCGGGATGAGCCGGGTCTGCTGAGACGGGCGCTGGCGGTATCGGATGAATGTCCTCCTCCGGCTTCTCTTCCCCGGCCAGCTCTTCAGCTGGTTCTTCTGCCACTTCATCCTCCGCTTCCGGCAGCGGCGATATCGGCGGCTCTTCCATGTCCTTGACCGGCTCCTCTGGCGTCCACGGCTCTTCCTGCGCTTCTTTATCCGTTTCTGGGGCAGGTTCTTCTATAGGCTCTTCTACGGAAATCGGTGGCTCTTCCGCATCCGGCATCTGCGCGGGGACCGCCATATCTTCTGCCGGCAGTTCCTCATCCGGCGATTCTGCCGCATTTTCTTCATTCTTCTTGTAAATGAACTCCGTCGGCTTATCATCAAGTACTTCCAGCCGAGCAGCACTTCTCGCAGCATCCAGCGCCGCTTTCTTTTCCCTGAGCCGTGTGGCTGCGGCTTCGATCTTCTCGCCTGTTTTCTTTCCGAGTACCTGCGCCTTCGAGCCCACCTTCTGCGCGCCACGCGAAAGCGACCAGTGCGTCAGCATAAGCACATCGATCACGATGGCCCCGAGGAGCACCAGCGTCGTCCCCCAGTATCCCATCGCGTCATGGAAAAAGACGCAGAATCCCGCCCCGACGATCCCGCCATAGGTGAGGATCGACTGGATATCCATTTCTCTTCCAAAAGGAACCAGAAAATGATGCACCGCCATGAAGAGGAGCAGCACCAGCAGGATGACCAGCGCAACGCGCCTGTCCCAGGAAATTCCTTTCGATGTCACGGCATAGCGCCCACCGAAAAACATCATCAAAAGGGCGCAGAAAGGCGCGCCGAATCCGAAGAGGAAATGGCTGCCCTTATTCGTAATATCTCCGAAAAATCCGGTACTGTCGCTAAAAAGACTAAAGAGAATGAAAAGGCCGAAGAGGAAGAGGATCACACCTGTGATCTCATAGCTCTTCTCCTCGCTCTTCTGCACTCTCGTCGTCCGTCTCCGGCTTGCTGTTTTCTTTTTCATGGATAAATGGTTATATCTCCTTTATTAGGTCGTGGGGCGTGCTGCCCTTTGCTTGCATGTGAAAGAGGTTCCGCGGGTTCTGTAGGTTCAGAGGGTTCAGCGGGGGTGGTATTTAGTCACCAGTCACTTTAGATTTCTAATCCCTAGCCACTAGTCACTAGTCACTAGTCTACCAGTCACTTACTTCCCTTTCTTCTCGCCCACCAAGCGCGCACCATGTAGCCTTCCTGCCCGAGCGGGCGGGGCTTGTAGTACTGGTGTCCTACGAGCTCATCGGGAAGGTACTGCTGCTCTACCCATCCGCCGAAATCGTGAGGATATTTATATCCGATGCCAAGCCCCATCTTCTTCGCTCCGCTGTAGTGCGAGTCCATGAGGTGCGCGGGGATGGACCAGTCCTTCCTTGTCTTTTCCTCCCCTTCGGCGGCAAAAATGCCGGAACAGGCACTGTTGCTCTTAGGAGCCAGACAAATATAGAGCACGGCTTCCGCAAGGATGATCTGCGACTCAGGAAAACCGACCATTTCTGCCGCCTGCGCCGCTGATACCGCCACCTGCAGCGCCCGCGGATCTGCCAGACCCACATCTTCCGCTGCACAGATCATGATGCGCCTTGAAATGAAGGACGTCTTCTCTCCTCCGTCGATCATACGCGCCAGATAGTGCAGCGCTGCATCAGGATCGCTCCCTCGCATGCTCTTGATGAAAGCGGAAACGATATTGTAATGGTAGTCCCCCTGCTTATCATAGCTGGAGATCTGGACACCTGCCACCTCGCCGATCTCCTTCTCTGTCAGAGAGCCTCCATCCATCAGCATGGATGTCGACTGCTCCAAGAGATTCAGCGCGACGCGCGTATCACCTGAAGCGTAGGCAGCAATGAGCGAGAGTGCCTCCGGTTTTGCCGTATAGCGATGAATCGCCAGCCCATACTTTTCATCATCGAGCGCGCGATGAAGCACCGAGACGATCGCTTCATCAGTCAGTCGCTTCAAATGGATCAGCCGCAGACGGGAGAGCAGCGGCCCGTTGATCTCAAAATAGGGATTCTCCGTCGTCGCACCGATGAGGATGAATGTCCCATCCTCCACATAGGGCAGAAGCACATCCTGCTGCCCCTTATTGAAACGATGGATTTCATCAATGAAAACGATCGTCCTACGCTGGTAGTACGAGAGCTCTTCTTTCGCTTTGGAAACGACATCCCGGATCTCTTTGATCCCGCTCGAGGTCGCATTCACCTTGATGAAGCAGCTCTTTGTCATTTCCGCAATGACCGATGCGATCGTCGTCTTCCCGCATCCTGGCGGGCCAAAAAGAAGGAGGGATGGGATCGTATCCCGCTCTATCATGCGATAAAGGAAAGACTGCCGTCCAACGGCAGCATCCTGTCCGACGATGTCTTCAAGCCGCCTGGGGCGCATGCGATCCGCCAAGGGGGCATACCGCTTCCCCGCCTCCGGGGACATGTCGAATAAAGAGTCCATGTGTATCACATCTTTCAGAATTGAGAGCAGTGAAGCAGCGAAAAGCAGTCAATGCGACCGGTCATCCGTCACTGCTTTCCTGCCAAATCGTATAATACCTTTGCCACCTGATCCGCACTGCCGCTCGGAGCGACGCTGCAGGCATCTGCCATTTTCTTCCGAACGAGCGGGTCACGAAGGATAGCGCGTACCGAGTCTGCGAGTTCTCCCCGCTTCACCCATTCCGCGCAGCCAAGGTTCTTCATATGCATGGCATTCGCACGCTCCTGTCCGGGCAGCGTATTGACCAGCACCATGGGCAGATGCATCACCATCGCCTCTGTACACGTAAGTGCGCCCGGCTTTGTCACAAGGATCTCACTCCTTGCCATCATCTCTGCCACTTTATTTGTATAGCTGTGAAGCTCCACGGGATGCTTTAGCTTCTCGGCAAGAGCAGCCACTTTTTCGTAGAGACTGATATTCTTCCCGGTCACGACGATGAATTTCGAGATCTCTTCCACTTCATCGAGACGGGCGATATTATCCACGACATTACCGAGCCCGAGACCACCGCCCATGACGAGTACAGTCCCCTTTTCAAAGGCCTCTCTCTCCTTCGCTTTCTTATAAAAAGCACGGCGAACCGGGATACCTGTCACATGGATGCGGCTGCCATCGATATCATACGTCTCCAGCAGATCCTTCAGATCCGGCGTCGCGACACAATACCCGTCAAGATAGCGGTCGATCCAAAGCTGGTGGATATCGAAATCCGTGATCACGCCGAGCAGCGGGATCGAGATCGAGCCCTCCGCCTTCAAAAGGTCTGCTGCCCCTGCCGGGAAAGGATGCGTGAAGATCATCGCATCCGGCTTCGTGGCCATGATGAGATTCTTCATTCTGCGTTTAAAGGAAAGAGACAGCATCTTCTGCGAGAACTGCCCGAAGCGGCTCATCTGCGAATCACTGTAGAGATGGTCATACATCTCAGGAAAGACGTCGATCATTTTGAGATAGCCATCCTTGATGATGTGATCGATGGAGAAAAGATTGCTCGATACGAAGTCAAGGACCTGCACCGAGTCCGCTGGATGCGTGCGCTGGATCGCTTCCGCGATGGCACGCGCCGCCTGGCTGTGCCCCGTCCCTATGCTGGCCGTCATGATGTAAAACTTACGAGCGATCTCCATTTCGTCTCTCCCTTTCGTTACTTTTCCACCTTCGATTATAACATAAAGGCGCAAATCAGCGGAGACGTCACGCATAAGGAAAACCGCTTTCTGACACGCAAAAGGCGATGTGAAATAACGATCATCTCATTTTCGCGTTCAATCTGCCGCGAGGGACTTGCAGCTCTCATAGGAGTGACCGGGAAACCTTATCCCAGCTGTCTTTCA
>ENA-ORSK01003156-ORSK01003156.1-human-gut-metagenome-genome-assembly--contig:-NODE-3156-length-10040-cov-3.576565_pt1 | contig 10040 bp, 9 predicted proteins | sample MGYA00242192_ERZ509159 | MGnify/ENA primary metagenome ERZ509159 (study PRJEB26280, sample SAMEA2338663) | human gut metagenome | biome: human gut; feature: human-associated habitat; material: faeces...
GTTATTTTATCTCTGTTACATATATTATTTTGGCTTGCTGATTTTCTGTTGCCAAAATGTTGCCACAGATATGATAAAATATTTTCAATCTTTTGTCTATAAATATCCTGAAATTCCCAACAAACCTATGAAAAAACATCATCCAATATCCGACGAATTTTTATCATATGCCTTTTTGTTTTTCTATCTATAGGTTCATCTTCCCCAAAAACCTTTTGAGCACGTTGAACATATGTTATAAAATTTCCCTTAATATGTCCATTTGAATCTTTTAAACGTGCCCCCTTAACAGAATACTTCTCATATAAATTTTTACAACTTATTCTCTTTCCCGAAGAAGTATAGCCCTCATTTTTTACTATAGTTTTAAGTTTTCGATATAATCTATAATAATATTTTGATATAGTTTTATCCCTTATTGTTACTTCTTTACCATCAAATGTAAATCCTAAATAATCGATCTCATTTTTTCCATTTACCATATCATCTAAAAACAACGAGTTACAACTTTTCAATGTTGTATCTTTATATTTATATATTTGCGTTTTATCTGGTTGCAAAATCAAATTTGGAATCAATTTAATTTCACCCATTATATCATTTAATACAATTTTAAAGCTATCTTCCGATATTCTCGGCAAAATAATAATAAAATCGTCACTATAGCGCATATATAAGCCATTAAATTTACCTGCCAACTTATCCATTTTCTCATCTATTGTTGTCATATAAATATTTGCCAAAACCGCACTAATTGCTGAACCTTGTGGTATTCCATAATTCTCTTTATGTCTGATGATAAATTTCTTTTTATGCTTTTTAAACTCTTTCTCAGATAATACTCTACGTTTTGAATTTAAAATTTGTATATCTTCTTCCGTATCTGTTAAGTTGTTTAATTTCAGCAACTCTGTTAATTCCCAAATTGAATATTTTGTTATATTCTTAAAAACCGCATAATAGTCAGGTGGTAATATCTCAACGTCTAAAATATCACATATTTGTTTCTTTAAATAAGCATGGTCTAAGGAGTCAAAAAAATGTGAAAAATCTCCTATAATCACAAAGCTTTCTCTTGTCTCTCTAATACAATCAAAAGCTTTTTTTGCAAAGTGAATATTACTTTTATGCAAATTATCTCTATATGCAACTGCAACCATATCCATATTACGTTCTTCCAAATATTTATTATATTTTTGATTCAAAAGATACCCATAGTATGAATATATATATCTATCAATATGTGCAGAATAACATAAGTGCCTGGACTTTTCTTTAATATAGCCCATACCATCTTTTTTAGTAAATTTGTTAAACTTCTTTTCATAATGAATAAAAGGATAAAAGCCATGTTTCATTATGTTATCTGGATTACTAATATAATTCCATACTTTGTCTAACGAAACTTTTTCGTCAAAATGTGCGTATTTTCTGGCAGTTGCATTTTTAACTTTCCATTCATATAGATCCATGCAGTTTCCCTATTTAGCGAAAGACCCACCAGTATGAGGGATAGCATCTCTTGACTGATAGGTCTTCTTTTAACGTGGTATTCAATTTTGTCTTTCGACAGCTTTGATGTGGTTCCAGCTATCCATTATTCGTTCAATACATATCTATGTTAGAATAGATAAGAAGGAGATGATTCTAATTAACATTCTTATGTGGTTATTCATAAGTTTGCAACCAGAACACCAGTCATATCTGAAAGAGCTCTTTCAGGTATTGACAACAATTCCTTTCCCTTATATCTAATATATAAGGCACTTTAAATATAACTCTTTAATTTCCATATGTCAATATCTACTCGCTTGAGTTTCCGTACTTTTATCCACACTTCTCCGCTTTCACAGGCTCTGCTATAAACAACTTTCAAAAAATACCCAAAATATAAGGAATCCTATTCCTTTTTGATGTAAAATTAAGTCACCACAACAAAACTGTACTAAACAAAAAAGAGGAGGATTCCCTGTGGTTAATTTTACATCAAATACTTACACTTTGAAACGGGAAATTTTAACTTTTTCCAGAAAAATTTCCAGACATCTTTCCAGCTTTAATTGCAGTCTCCTTATATTTCATTACAGTATCCACATCCGAATGCGCCTGAAATGCAGCTCCGGTAATCCTACCGCCCTTCCTCCTGTGTTTTCTCACCACATTTTGTCTGAAATTTTTAAAAATAAAGAATGCTTACGCCATGTAACATCGTGGTATTTCTCCAGTTCTCCGTTCCCAACGATCCGGTGTGCCAGATCAGTAGTCCGGTGTTTTCGGCATTTTCTCTTCTGCCTACTTCTGCCGTAAGCTCCACTCCCCGGGCATAGCCCCTTTCCTGCTGTACCACCGTAGGTTCCGTAACCGTCCATGCTTTTGCCGATAATATTCCGTTCTCATACCGCACCCAAATTCTGCATCCCGTTACAAAGCAGCTTGTCACGACCTCGCGGGAAATGCACTGCGCCTGTCCACGCACATACTGTATCAGATACATGGATACCGCATCGGAATGGGCCGCCGTACGGATGATCCGAAGTCCATAACCGTCCAGAGTGTCCGTGTCCGTCTTGATGCAGACATCCAGATACTGTCCGGCGCTGCCAAAACCCTGTCCGGCAGACTTTGCCGGATCGGCTTCCAACAGGACTTCCATATTCCGTTTGGTTTCCGTTCCCATCTCCGGTGCCGTGGTCGGCGTATAGCGGATCCTGGCCCCCTGCATTCCCTGATAGAGCCCTTCGCCCTTACTGCCGTCCCCTGTTGCACCGTAGTGCCAGGAGACCTGCGTCTTTTCCCGGTCCCACTTTTCAAAATCACAGGTATCCGCCGGACGCTTCGCATCAAAATTCCATACACCTTTTTCGTTTCCGGCATGGCTGTAAAGAGGAAGGTTATGAAAATCTGTCCAGATCCTGTCTGTTTCCACATCTTCCGGCGAAATAGCTTTTTCATAAAAGCACTGCACTGCTTCCCCGTATTCGCTGCGATTCGTTCTGGGTCTTATCTGTGCGAAAATATAATATCCCACATCATCTCCGGTGAGGGCATAAACTTTCTCCGGCTGATCCGGTTGGGAGATTGCCGTCACGATTTTGTCCTCTCCCCGAATGTTTCTGCTTCGAAACCAGATAATATCCGAGCAGTCATTCTCCGCTTCCGTAAAATCATAAGACAGCCGCAGCATTTTGCCTTCAAGACAGATCACCGGATTGCCCGTAAGCCTTGGTGCCGCCACTTTCCGGGGATGAATTCTGACATACGCACCGCTCTGCAATCCCTCTTTGGTCTGCGCCGTGAGTACTACTTCCGTCTCATGGTCTATATTACTGTCTTTCAGTTGCAGCAGACAGCTCCCCTCCGACACACGCTGTATTTCTATGGAGTCTGCACTGTCTCCTTCTATTTTAAAATGTATCTCACACTTCCTCTCACGCCCATCAAAGGTCAGGCATTTTCCCTTTATATTTATGGAAGATCCGCCTGCTTCCAGTTCAAAAGCCTCTGACTCCAGCAGAAGCTGTGTAGGAATATCTGTTTTTCCGGCAAAGCGGATCACTTCTCCGTTCCCCAACGGGTCCCAGTCGTCTTTCCCGCCCAGCAGATTATAGACATTGTAGACCGTTTCTCCATCCTTACGGATATAGTAGGCCTCTGCCAGCATCTTTTCGTCAATGTCCACCGTATGGGAATCCGCACCCTCCGGAGGCGTAAACCGGCCTTCCGGATATGTCACATTCGCCTGATAGCACTTCAATGCTACGGAAGGATATTTCGTCCACAAGACCGCAACTTTGGTGTCCGGCAGACCTGCGAAGCTGCTGTCGATCAGTGCGATCTGTCCTCCGACTTTTGTAAAATACTGTGCGTGAGTCTCCCCATCCTGTGGATATTTACAATGAAATGTACAGTTTAAGAATACCGCTCCCGTACCGGAAGCCTGATAGATCGGCATTCCGCTGTAAAAATCAAACTCACAGTCCAGGTACACTGCATTTCCATTCAGAGCATCGTCCGTCTGTTCAAAATGACAATGTTCATACAGGCTTCTGCCCGCGCCACATACGGGATACAGGTTCAGACGACTGACAAACCGGCAATTCTTCGCATGGAACTTATCGGCATTCGTATCCGCCAGCTGTGCCTGCGTAATGGCTTCTGTCCTCTTTTTCACAGACTGCGCAGGATCCAATGCATAATCCAGATCCACACAGCAATAATTCCCCAGAGTCAGGTTTTCCATCTCCAATTGTTCCCCGGAAAAATGGAACAGAGTATAATTCCCCTTCGCTCCATGGTCGTTCCCCCGGTTGGCGGCAATCACCACATCCTCCGGGTTCTCCGACAGCCCCACCAATTTCAGATTTGCGCAGTTTACCTTGCATCCGTAAGGGTAAAGATCCTTCGGATCCTCCCTTACGATCACCACCTCCGACTGCGGATCCTCCAGCCAATAGATGCCGGGAGCAATGTAGACCGTCACCGGGTGTTCCACAGTTGCTGCGTTTAGTGCTCCATCCGACAGGACTTCTCTGATGCTATTGTAAGTGTATGGATTTTTCTGTACTTCCTCGTTCGCAAGCCTGCTGTCCAACAGGAGATGACAGGAATCGGGGTTAGGTTTTATCATAAATGTTTTTCCTTTCCTCAGAATAAAATAAGTGACCGATTACTTTTTACTATAGTAAACGACCACTTATTTATCAAGAGATTAAGTTATTAATATCCTACCATAGAAGTAAAAATTATGGTGGGAAGTCATGAAGAATTGTATCATGCTATGGAAAAATGACGCTGTTGATCTTGCCATCAACAACCAGAGAAGAGCTTTTTCGGATGCGTATAATAATGAAGTGCTGGCAGAAAGTAAAATTTATATTGAACTTCCCTCCAAAAATCCACTCAGTAAATTAAGTTCCCTGGAAACCGAAGATTTAAAAAATACCCCCTGCATTCTTGTCATCAACCAGACCGGACAGCAGGATACCGCTTGTAAGGAACCAGGTTCCTGTCAAAAAAACATATTGTGCCTTCTGGGAAAAAGATAATTCCGAATATTATATCGAAGAATTTGCAGATATTCTCAAATCCTGCTTTTAGGGATATATATAATTATCCTGCTTGCCTTTTTCACACTTCTAATAAACCACTGCTGCCAGAATGATATATACCAGAATCGACACCATACAGTACATAGAATTGGTTGTTGATACATAGGCACTGCCCTCTTCCTTTTTCAGAAAAGTCTGCATGCTGAAAGTGGCCGGTGCCGACATATAGGAAATGATGGCAAGATTCAACAGCATGTTATCTCCTATCCACAAATGCACTGCCCACAGCACTCCAATTGCCATAAGTGTCTGTAGCAGAACTCTCATCAGGATTGTCTTCAGGCATGGCCGGATCAGTTCCTTTGTCAGTTCCATGCTATATCCCACAACGATCAGAATGATTGCTGTCACGGATGTGGTAAGGATCCCTTCCACCGCCAGATATGCACCGCCGAAGGGACTGTCGATCAGGCAAATCACCACCTTGGACAGTCCTGCCAGGATTCCAAGCACACTTGCAATAAATGCCGGTGTGTGGAATGCACTCATACATAGTTTCTTTGCATTGATCTTCTCTCCGTTTTCCACCTGTCCCAGCATCCCCATATAGATGCTGAATCCAAACAAAAGTCCTGCAATATCCAGTACTGCGATCTGTGAGAGATTTTCCTGCCCGCACAGGCTGGTATACAAAGGATACGCCATGAGGCCACCCTCATATACACTGACCATAAACGGCAGGTACTTGCGGTATTCTCCGTTCATAAGCGGCTTCAACAGAAATCCTACTCCGAAAGATACCACCAGCATAACGAACATAATCCCCACCAGTTTCCAGGTCTCCACACTGTAATCCGCTGTGGCCAGTGCATGAAAGATTGCCACCGGAAGCATGATATTGGTTTCCAGCAGTTTCATATTATCTATTCCGCTTTTGGTAAGTAACTTTAATTTTCTGCATGCCATACCGAGAACCAGCATGACAAGTACCGGCAATATAATTTCTAATATTCTCATTTGTTATCCCTTTCCGAGGTATCCTATACTTTTTTATTTATTATACTTCGATTTTCCTATCCTGTATATTATGTATCCCGGAAGTTTTGTAGAAATGTTTTAGAATTGATGCAGAAATGTTAATGCCAGAATTCGGTCTCCATTTCAGATATGCAAAAAGGCACTGTATCTCAATTTTTTTGAAATACAATGCCTTTTTTACAACACAATCTTACCCAAAGAAATTATACTTGTTAGCCTCAAAAGCTTCCATATAGGTTGCCCCATTGGAACCATACCGGTTGGATGCGCTGACCACATTTTCGGAAGCATTCTTATTGATGTGCTCACCGAGAAATCCTATTTTGGGGGCGATGCCATTCTCTCCTCCCAGTACCTTCTGTAAGGTATCCGCATCCGCATTCCGGAATACTTTCTCGTCCACGATCAGGCTTCCGTCCTTTGCCTGACTGATTCCTATACTTTCCAGTGATTCTTTACTGCCCGCTGGAATGTTTTTTAACTGTTGCTGGTAAAATTCATTCATGATTCCGCCGGTGGTCTTAAGCTGCTTCATGGTAGCATTGTACGCTTCCACCATTTTGTTCACATCACTCAGGATGTCCGTGGTGTCTCCGCTCTCTTTTGCCTTGTCGTAGATGGAATCCTTATCGCTGCCTGCAAGCTTTGACGCAGATTGGCTCAACTTCTCCGACAGATCCTCCAGCTTTGCATAATTATTTTTCCTCAGAATGTCCGTGGCACCGGTACTTGTGGTGTTCATGCTCTTCCCGATGGTTCCCAGCAGGTTCTGGGATGACTTGTTATTGATAATGTCCAAGAGCGACGTTCTCTGAATGGGAATCCCGCTTTTTGCTGCGGAATTTGCCAGCATTTGGGTTGTGATCCTCATTTTGCGACCTCCTTTGATCTGCAATTTTTTCTCTCTGTCTTCTATATCGCCGCTTTTCTTTCACCCTTAATATGTCTTGTAACGAACCGATCTTTTCATGTAACGAAACATCAAAAAATCAGCAGGCCCATCACCCGCTGATTCCTTTCTGAAGCATCACCGCTTACACTTTTCTCAGATACTTCATGTATGCGGTGACAAAGTCATTGTATTTCTGTTTTGCTAAAAATACGCTCTCACCGTTTTTCAATTCTATGTTGCTGTTGTCATACCGGGCGACCTCCTGCAGATTCACAAGAAATCCCCGATGGGAGCGGAAAAAGCGATCTCCCAGCTTCTGCTCCAGCACTTCCATTTTTTCATAGAAACAGTAGGGCTCCTTCTTTGACTTGGTGTGCAGCATAATTTTTCTGGCCTGGTTCTCGGCATAGAGGATATCATCCACAGGAATCCTGACATAGTTGCCGCCTACTTTTATAACCAGCGGTTCAACATTCTTTTTACTCCGGATCTGGCAGATTGCCCTGTCCATGACTTCTGTGAACTTCTGCTCATCGATAGGCTTCAAAAGATAATGAAACGCCCCCACATCATAGCCTTCAAACACATATTCACGTAAGGCCGTCACGAAGATAATCAGTGCATCCGACCTTTCCCGGATCTTTCTGGCCGTCTCCATACCGTCCGGTTCCGCCGCATTCTGCTCCCGGTTCAGGGAAATATCTAACAGGATCAGGTCAAACGCCGTCGGATCCGCCAACAGTTCTCCGCCGTCGGCAAACAGTCGGATTTCCCCCTCCGTACATTTCTCTACCAGCCTTTTCAGGTATTCTCTTATGGGCTGTTCATCGTCACATATTGCTATTTTCAGCATTCGTCTTCTACTCCCCCGGATCTTATTCCATTCAAACATTTCCTTTTTTATATCGCCACTTTTCCTTTGAAATTCAATCCTATGTAACGAAATGCGATTTTTGTGTAACGAAAAAATCAGCGGGTATATAGCATCCCAAAAGCTCTGCCCAAAAGCTCTCTCTTGCGAGAGAGCTTGGTCTGCACCTGTAAAGTCAAGGTTGTTTTGGTGTAAATAGCATAAAAACGACAAATTCCATACAAAAAATTTCCCAAATCAGAAATTTTTGTACGGAATTTACTTATTTTGCTTATATAGCGAAAATGGAGACTTTTCAAACGGTAAAATTCCACATTTTTGTATTTTTTTCGTCCAAAACGGCGATTTAAATACAAACAAGATTTCCACTGACTGTCCCGATGCAACGCTCACAAAGAGAATTACTATCACTCTGCGAACAGTTCCTTCTTCCGTTCAATCATCTCATCGATTTTCTCGATATAAAGCCCTACATCCTTGACATTATCGCATCTTTCGATCCGTCCGTCGGGGAAGACACGCTTGGTGATGCTACCGGCACCCAGAGCCACGATGGTCTGTTTCTCCTCCATGATGAGGATGTTGTACAGTCCATATTTGCCGGGAAGGGCATAACCGGTGTTCTCAAAATTGCCGGACATATTTTTCTGACGATAGAGATAATAAGGCTTCATTCCCAGCTGCTCCGCACCCGCTACAGCGATCTTCATGGTCTCGTCGGTATTATGAAGCATAGAGACTCCGTTCTCCTGGATCCACTGGTTCAAACGGGAAGCGCGTTTGATTGCCAGCGAATGGACGGTGAGACTGTCCGGTGCCAGCTCCACGACTTTGTCGATCGTCCGCTGTACATCCTCCTCCAGCTCTCCCGGCAGTCCGAGGATCAGATCCATATTGATATTATCAAAACCGACCTCTCTCGCCAGTCGGTATGCCGTAAGCACCTGTTCCACGCTGGCTTTTCTGCCGATGATATCGAGTGTCTCCTGCTTCATAGTCTGGGGATTGACAGAGATTCTGCTGACCTGATGCCGGTGCAGCACCTCCAGCTTCTCCCGCGTAATGCTGTCGGCACGTCCTGCCTCCACGGTAAATTCCTGCACGGTGGAAAAATCAAATTTGGACTTTAATGCCGTGATCAGCCGGTCGAGCTGCGCCGGCTCCAGCGTCGTCGGGGTACCGCCGCCGATGTAGACGGTATCCAGCACCTTGTCCCGGAAATTTGCCGCCACATAGTCCATCTCTTTGATCACAGCTTCCACGTAGGCATCCACCTGTTTACGGAATGCCGCGATCGGATAAGAGGTAAAGGAGCAATACAGACAGGTTGTCGGGCAGAAAGGAATCCCAATGTACAGACTGTAACCACCCGCATAGTGAATATCCTTTAACAATTCCCGCTCACGCTTTGCAATGTCAATGCCAAGCAGCGCCTTTTCCTCACTGACGTAATGACTCTGCTCCATGAAATCAAGAATTTCCGCATCGCTTCTGCCTTCGTCGAGCAGCCCATAGGCGATCTTCGTAGGGCGGATTCCGGTAAGATTCCCCCAGGGCAGCTCCTGCCCGGTGACTGCTTTCAATGTACGATATAAAAATCTCTTAAAGCCGTTTTTATAGCCGTCCGCCAGTGTCTCACTCTCCTGTTCCCAGGAAAACGTCTCCCCTGATGTGCACACTGTCGCTCCCGTGTCCGTCAGCGTGATCTCCAGAGAGACCTGTGGCTCCAGTTCTGCCAGTTTCTCCGGTTTCGTCTCCGGGGTGATCACCGTCACCTGCTCCTCGGCATAGAATGCCTTTACCAGCGAATGCACATCATATTCATAATTCGGCTGGGATAATTTCACTACTTTCACGTTACTACCTGTACCTTTCCTATCGTCTGCATCCACAAATCACAGGCACAATTCAGGCACAGAAGCCATTGTCTGTGCCTGAAATATCCCTATGGTATCACTTTCCTGAAATATTGTTACGATTGCCGGCAAACGACAAATAAGCAACGCCATTTGCATGGTTCTGAATCGTTATACACAAAATGGATTATATTTCTTTTCGTGCCCGATGGATGTCGGTTCGCCGTGTCCCGGATATACGATCGTATCCTCCGGCAGAGAAAACAGCTTCTCTCTCACTGAGCGTACCAGTGTACTCATACTGCCGGTGGGAAAATCAGTTCTGCCCACGGAAT
>ENA-ORSK01003160-ORSK01003160.1-human-gut-metagenome-genome-assembly--contig:-NODE-3160-length-10012-cov-47.277995_pt1 | contig 10012 bp, 10 predicted proteins | sample MGYA00242192_ERZ509159 | MGnify/ENA primary metagenome ERZ509159 (study PRJEB26280, sample SAMEA2338663) | human gut metagenome | biome: human gut; feature: human-associated habitat; material: faeces...
CCGAGGACGGCGGGAAGACGGCGACCTGCAAGGTGACGGTGAAGGCCAAGGCGGTAAACGTGACGGAGGTCACTCTGGACAAGACCGATCTGATCCTGACCGAGGGCGAGACGGAGACGCTGACCGCCACGGTGAAGCCCGACAACGCGGACAACAAAAAGGTGACGTGGAGCTCGGACAAGACGGAGGTCGCCACGGTCGACGGCGCCGGCAGGGTGACTGCCGTGAAGGCCGGCGAGGCGACCGTCACGGTCACGACCGAGGACGGCGGGAAGACGGCGACCTGCAAGGTGGCGGTGAAGGCCAAGGCGGTTCCGGTGACCGGCGTGGAGGTCAATCCGTGGGCGGTGACCCTGTCCGTAAGCGGCACCTCCAAACTCTCTTACACGATCAGACCGGCGGACGCGACCAACCAGAATGTGAAATGGGAGTCAGAATCACCGTCCGTCGCGACAGTCGATTCCGAAGGCAACGTGCAAGGCGTCGCCGCCGGAACGGCGAAGATCTGCGTGACAACCGAAGACGGCGGCTTCAAGTCCTACTGCACCGTCACCGTGAAAAAAGCGGAATCAAAATTCGAGGTTGGCGGACTGTGGTATGAATATTTTTATGGTCCAAACCTGGCAAGGGTGATTCCCGATCCTGACGGAAGCAAATACGGCGGGAATATCTCCATCCCCGGACAGATTGAATATGGCGGGATCACATATTCGGTCGTTCATATAGGAAGCCGCGCGTTCTACGAGTGTGCAGATCTTAAGTCAGTGACCCTTGGCGAAGGGATTGAATACATTGGCGCCCGGGCTTTCTATAATTGCCCAAATCTCGAAAGGATAACATTCTCCTCCACGATGGAATCGTTCGACACTCGCAATCCGGTGTTTGAACGCTGTCCGAAACTCGAGATAGTCACAACACCAAAGACCTCGGAAAGCCAGCGGGATTATTTCTACACCCACGGCGGTGCGTTGTATAAGCACTGCTATTATTCAGCAGATACTGGAGTGACAGAAGTGCTCTCCTGGCTTCCTGAAAAGACCACCGGCGTGTTCACCATCAAGGATGGCGTGGAGGTTATTGATCATTATTCGCTTACTTACACGGGTATCGACAAGATCATCATCCCGGAATCAGTAAAATATATTGAGTCAAGATTCTTTAATGACTCCAAAACCCCTCTTGAGATCGAGTTGAACTGGAGAACGAAAGAGGACATCGACAGGATTTACACGATAGAGTCGGATCCTTCGAGCTTCTTTTTCTTCCGCACAGACCGCTCAGCCGTCAAGGTGACGGTTCCTAAAGGCACCAAGTCTCTCTATGAGTCGCACTGGCTCTGGTCTCACCTCGGCGGCATCGAGGAGCGCCCGTAGAGTCCCCGTAGAGTCCCCGTAGCGCACGACAGCTCCGAGGTTGTCTCGTGGGTGAGACGGCGCGTTCTGCTCACGAAAGAGTCTGCCAAGGTCGTCTCGTGAGCGAAACGGCGCGTTCTGCTCACGAAAGGGTCTTCCGAGGTTGTCTCGTGAGCGAAACAGCGCGATCTGCTCACGGAAGGGTCTGCCAAGGTCGTCTCGTGAGCGAGACGGCGCGTTCTGCTCACGGGAGAGTCTTCCGAGGTTGTCTCGTGAGCGAAACAGTGCGATTTGCTCACGAAAAGGTCTGCCAAGGATGTCACGTGAGCGAGACGGCGTGTTCTGCTCACGAAAAGGTCTGCCAAGGATGTCTCGTGAGCGAAAAGCCGCATTCTGCTCACGGAAGGGTCTGCCGAGGTTGTCTCGTGAGCGAGACGGCGCGTTCTGCTCACGGAAGGGTCTTCCAAGGATGTCTCGTGAGCGAAAAGCCGCATTCTGCTCACGGGAGAGTCTTCCGAGGTTGTCTCGTGAGCGAGACGGCGCATTCTGCTCACGGGAGAGTCTTCCGAGGTTGTCTCGTGAGCGAGACGGCGCATTCTGCTCACGGGAGGGTCTTCCGAGTCGTTCTCGTGAGCGAGACGGCGCGTTCTGCTCACGGGAGGGTCTGCCGCTGTGCTTCTGGGCGACGAAGAGTGTGTGTTGTCACCGAAGAGTCCCGGCATCCTTACTTACGTAATTCTGCCCTGCACCACCGAGCGACAAAATGGTACGAAAGTGTCGCCCAAGCGTGCCTCGCTGCACTCTCGGGCGATGATAAGTGCCAAAAGCGTTGCCCTGGAGTGTCGTCTTGGAGTGGCGCGAGGAAGGATTCTGGAACGATCAAAGGAGCATAAATGGATGGTTTTGCTCTTGTCAAAGACAAAAACGCATACGACGGTGGCATTATATGGAGAAAATGCGGCCGTCGTGATTGGTCAAGGCTCCGGGGGTGCGTTTCAGGGGATTTAGTTCCGATGTCTTAGGCTTATAACTTATTATTTTTTGTATATTTGTGAATCGGGATGGCTTCGGGAGGCGAGGATGCCGATTGGAGGAGGCCTTGATTAACCATTTAAGATTCTGGAAAGCACTATGTACAAGAGAGTTTTGCTTAAATTGAGCGGAGAGAGCCTGGGCGGGTCCGTTGGAAAGGGACTAGATCCGGAGAGTCTGCGGAAATATTCAAAGGAGATCGCGCAGGCGGCGAAGGCCGGGTTGCAGATCGCCATTGTCAACGGAGGGGGCAACATATTCAGAGGTCTTCAGGGTCTTGACAAGGGATTCGACCGCGTCGAGGGAGACAGGATGGGAATGCTGGCTACGGTGATAAACTCATTGGCGCTCAGTCAGTTCATCAAGGACGAAGGCGTGAAGGCAGAGGTGTTCTCAGCCACTCCGATGGAACCGCTTGTACGCTACTATAACCGTGACAACGCCGTCAAGGTGCTGGAGGAGGGGGGCGTTGCCCTCATCGCCGGGGGAACGGGCAGCCCGTTCTTCACTACTGATTCCGGCGCGGCTCTCAGGGCTCTTGAGATCAAGGCCGATGTCGTGCTGAAAGGAACACGTGTCGATGGAGTCTATACCGCTGACCCAGAGAAAGATCCTACCGCTGTCAAGTACGATGAACTGACCTTTGACGAGGCGATGGCGAAGCATCTCAAGGTTCTCGACCAGACCGCATACGCCCTATGCAATGACGGGAATATGCCGATCATCGTCTTCGATGTGAACGGCGAGGGCAACCTGCTGAAACTGGTCAACGGAGAGAAGGTCGGGACGCTTGTCCATAAATAGTCTTGTTGGAAACGGACAAGGGTACGACCACAAAAGATTGATAAATAACAATTAACACAATACACTATGCTTACAGACAAAGCGAAAGAAATCATCAGCGGAGTGAAGTCCAAAATGGAAGACTCAGTGCTGTTCCTTGAGGAAGACCTCAAGACCTACCGTGTCGGAAAGGCCAATCCGTCCATCCTCAACAATGTGACCGTGGATTACTACGGAACTCCGACACCTGTCCCTCAGGTGGCTTCGGTGACTGTTCCTGACGCCAGGACCATCGCCATCCAGCCTTGGGAGAAGAATATGATCCCTGTGATCGAGAAGGCTATCATCAACGCCAACCTCGGTTTCACCCCTTCAAACAACGGTGAGGTCATCCGCTGCCCTGTTCCGCCTCTCACAGAGGAAAGACGTAAGGAGCTCATCAAGAAGGCCAAGGCTACCGGCGAAAACATCAAGGTCGCTGTCCGCAATGCCCGCCGCGATGGAGTTGACGCTCTGAAGAAGGCCGAGAAGGCCGGAGAGTTCTCCGAGGACGTGCGCAAGGAAGGTGAGGACGAGATCCAGAAGGTCACCGATGCGAAAGTGAAGGCGGTTGACGAGCTCGTGTCAGCGAAGGAGAAGGAGATACTGACCGTCTAATGAAAGCCTTGAGGCGGCTTGAATGAATGTTCATCCGCTATTTTGGTATATTCATTAAATTTTTAGGAACATTTTCTTCCGATTTTACTATCTTTGCATCGTTATGATGATGAGCACACGATTTTATTCTTTCGGATTTTATTTCTTTTACCGCGGCAGGTAGAGGACCGGACGAGCGTGTGCAGGAATATTCAGAAAAAAGGTAGATGAATATACGGCTGTCCGGTGCTTTTCCGGGCAGCCTTTTTTATTTGGTTGATTTCTTCACCGCTGCGGTGAGAGCAAGTCCCTCCCATAAGGGGAGGGTGACGTGAAATGATGATGAATATGACAAAAGTCGCGATACAAGGCTATAGGGGGTGCTTCCACGAGCAGGCGGCACGGGAGTTCTATTCCGCGCGAGGGGAGGAGATCTCCATCGTGGAATGCCCGACCTTCGAGGGACTGTTCAAGGCTGTGGCATCCGGCGAGGCACAGGCGGCGGTGATGGCCATCGAGAACACGATCTCCGGAGGTCTCATCCCGAATTTCGAGCTGCTTAGGTCGAACCCCTACAAGATCAAGGGTGAGGTGTATATCCCCATACATCAGAACCTTATGGCTCTTCCAGGACAGGACATCCACAACATAAAGGAGGTTCGGACGCACTATATGGCCATCAACCAGACCCGTCAGTTTTTTGAGCGTAACTGCCCGTGGATCACGATGGTGGAGTCCGAGGACACGGCCAAGAGCGCAATCGACATCGCCGCTGAGGGCTTGAGGGGAGTAGGGGCTGTGGCTTCAGAGCTTGCTGCTGAGCAGAACGGGCTGGAGATCTTGGCCCGCAGCATCGAGACCTACAAGCAGAACTTCACCCGCTTCCTGATTCTGGACGACGCCATCACGGTTCCCCGCCGTGAAATCAACAAGGCGTCCCTCTGCTTCACCCTGCCTCACAAGCCGGGTTCTTTGGCGCAGGTGCTTACAATTCTCTCGTTCTACGACATGAATCTCACCAGAATCCAGTCCCTGCCGATCCCCGGGCAGGAATGGCAGTACTTTTTCTATGCAGACATCAAGTTCGCGACCTACGGACGCTACCGTCAGGCACTCAGGGCGGTCAGACCTCTGATGGAAGGACTTAACATTTTAGGCGAATATAAATCTTCGATGTAATCATGATCATTGAACCGGCAAAAAGAACATCATCTGTTCAGGAATATTACTTCTCCCGCAAACTTAAAGAGATGGACGCACTCAATGCGGAGCGTGTGGCTCGCGGGGAAGACAGGATAATCAATTTGGGAATAGGCGCTCCGGACGGGATGCCGCCACAGGCCGCTATCGAAGCTTTGGTCGAGGCTGCCCGCAAGCCAGGCAACCACGCCTACCAGAGCTATAAGGGGCTTCCAGTGTTGAGACAAGCCTTTGCGGATTGGTATTCAAGATATTACGGAGTAACGCTGAATCCGGATGGGGGCATCCAGCCGCTTGTAGGGTCAAAGGAAGGAATCCTTCTTATCTCTATGGCATTTGTCAATCCGGGAGACAAGGTGTTGGTTCCGGATCCGGGCTATCCGACCTACACTTCGGCATCTAAACTTGTTGGAGCCGAGATTGTCACGTACGATCTGACGGAGGAAAACCATTGGTGGCCGGATTTCGGCGCTTTGGAGAGGATGGATCTTGAGGGTGTGAAGGTTATGTGGACGAACTATCCGAATATGCCGACCGGAGCCAAGGCTACTCCCGAGCTTTATCAGAGGCTGGTGGATTTCGGGCGCAAGCACAAGATATTGATAGTGAATGACAATCCATATTCATTCATCCTTTGCGGGAAGCCGCTGTCGATTCTGGCGGCGAAAGGGGCGGAGGAGTGTTGCCTCGAACTGAATTCGCTTAGCAAGGCGCACAATATGAGCGGTTGGCGAATCGGGATGGTCGGCGGCGCTCCGGAATATATCGCCGAAGTGCTGAAGGTCAAGAGCCAGATGGACTCGGGGATGTTCAAGCCGCTGCAACTCGCGGCGGTCGAGGCGCTTAACCAGTCGCCTGAATGGTTCGAGGAACTGAATTCTGAATATGTCCGCAGACGCGTGGCGGCAGGGAGGATATTTGACACCCTCGGTGCGGTTTATGACCGCGACACGGCTGGGCTGTTCCTTTGGGGGCGGGTGCCTTCGGAATATGCCGGGAACGGAATGACGGCCGGGGAAGTGCTTTCGGAACGGGTTCTGCGGCAGGCGGGTGTGTTCATCACGCCGGGCTTCATATTCGGAAAGAATGGTAATGACTACATCCGGATTTCGCTTTGCGCCAAGCCGGAGGTTCTTGACCGGGCGAACAAAGAAATAGAAAAAGTTATAGATTAGGACACTTCGATGCTTCGACAAGCTCAGCAACCGACAAGCTCAGCAACCGGCTCAGCAATTGCAAGCTCGGCAACCGAAGATTCAGTGACCGAAATGTTTGGTCGCCGAGCCTGTCGAAGCGACATTAAAGCAACGATGATATGATAGTAGGAATCATTGGTCTGGGCCTGATAGGCGGCTCGATGGCCATCGACCTGAAGAGAAGAGGATTCGCCCGGATAGTTCTTGGGGTGGAGGCTGACCCGGTGAACGCCGCCGCGGCCGAAAGGATGGAACTTGTGGACGAGATCGTCCCGTTCGAGGAGTGCGTCCGCAGGAGCGACATCACTGTGATAGCCATACCGGTCGGCTCCGCTGTGAAGATGCTCCCGCAGGTACTCGACATATTCAAAGAGGAAGGGAACGGGAAGAAGATCGTGATAGACACATGCTCCACGAAGAGCAACATTGTCCGCGCGGCGCACTACCATCCCCTCCGCTGCCGCTTCGTGGCGACACACCCGATGGCCGGCACTGAATATTCAGGGCCTTGGGCCGCGATGCCGAACCTCTTTGATGGCCGCGCCTGCATATTCGCAAACACCGAGGATTCTGACCCGCAGGCGGTCAAGGTGGTTGAGGGACTGTATGATGCGTTGAATATGCGACCGCTTTTCATGAACGCCGACAGCCACGATGTGCACACCGCATACGTGTCGCATATCTCTCACGTCACCTCTTTCGCTCTGGCTCTGACGGTCCTTGAGAAGGAAAAGGATGAGAAGCACATCTTTGACCTTGCGTCGGGTGGATTCTCCTCGACCGTCCGGTTGGCCAAGAGTTCCGCCGAGATGTGGACCCCTATCTTGGCGCAGAACAGGGACAATGTGCTGCACGTCATTGACACATATTTGGAAAAGATGAGGCTGTTCCGTGACGCTATCGCTGACTATGACGGCGGACGGATCACGGAACTCATCCACGAAGCAAACAGGATTAAAAAGATTTTGAGATAGTTATGGAACGTACACTTGACATCATCCCCGTCTCCGAGTGGGGATTTTTCGACGAGAGCATTCCCCCTCTCGTTATCGCCGGTCCTTGCAGCGCCGAGTCTGAGCTGCAGGTGATGATGACCGCCAAAGGCCTTCACGAATTCGGCATCCATGTTTTCCGCGCGGGAATATGGAAGCCCCGCACCCATCCCGGATCCTTCGAGGGTGTCGGCACACCAGGCCTTAAGTGGCTCCAGAAGGTGAAGAATGAATATGGAATGAAGGTCTGCACCGAGGTCGCCAATGAGAAGCACGTCTATGAATGTCTGAAATATGGCATAGACATGGTCTGGATCGGAGCACGGACTACGGCTAATCCGTTCCTCGTGCAGGAGATCGCCGACGCGTTGAGGGACACCGATATCCCGGTCTTGGTCAAGAATCCGGTGAATCCTGACATTGATCTATGGGTCGGGGCTCTCGAAAGACTCAACCGGGCGGGGATCAGAAAACTGGGTGTTATCCATCGCGGATTCTCTACCTCGCAGAAAATCCCCTACAGAAATTTTCCGGGCTGGCAGATGGCGGTTGAACTTCGCACACGTTACCCTAAGCTTCCGTTCTTTGCGGATCCGAGTCATATGGGGGGCTCACGCCAGTATCTCAAAGAGTTGTCACAGAGGGCGATGGATCTTGGCTTGGACGGCCTGATGATCGAGTCCCATTGCGATCCTTCCTGCGCGTTGAGCGATGCCAAACAGCAGTTGGTTCCGTCAGATCTGAAGGCTTTGCTTGAGAGCCTGACCGTCCGTCAGAAGGTCTCCAATGACAAGGAATATAACGAAGGCATCGAGCAGCTCCGTTCCCAGATTGACATCATCGACGAGAACCTGCTTGTCGCCCTTGGTTCCAGAATGGAGATCTCCCGCAGGATAGGCGAGTTCAAGAAGGCGCACAACATCGCCATTGTCCAGGCCGCCCGCTGGGACAGCATCCTCTCCTCGATGATAGAGAAAGGCAAGGACTACGGCCTCTCCGAGGAGTTCATCACAGCCTTTTTCACCGCCATCCACGATGCTTCAGTCGCGGAACAGAACAGGATTCTGGAGCGGTAGGCTCCAGGATTATCTTAGCCGTGACAGTCTATTTTCAATCAGTGTCCTGTAAAGGTCTTTTGTCTCGTCAGGAAGAAATGACCTGTCCAGAATGTCAAACCAGAGGGGCTTGTTCGAAATCATTCTGCCAATGATCCATCTGCACACCTTTGTTTCAATCCCGGCAGCAGTCATCGCTTTTTCGAATGCGTCTCGGTCATATCCTGTTATGCCCTCTCTACCTTCCGTCCCGCTTCCTTCCAAAGGCATAGCCAGTTCGTCTTTGTCCTCGATCCCTGTCAGGAGCACCGCAAGCAGGTCGTATGCCGGTGAGAGGGTGTAGTCGCTGCCATCGGTTGAAATCAATGAGAAATTCTTGCAGTGCATGTCCGAGTTGCCGGTTATCCACGAAAACAGCACAATCTCCCAGAAGCGCTGGACGTCCAGAAGAGGAGCGGAAGAGAGCATGTTCACCACGGCTGACAATTGAGAGTACGAGCCAAGGTATTTGTGTTCTGTGAGTCTGTTTGTAAGCTGGCACATGTCCAGCATAGAGTATTTCTGTCCTTTCGGACCTCTGTCCATCCTTTTGGTGATGTATGCGAGTTCTCCGTCTGACATTCTGATCAATCCGTGTCTGGCCGTGCGGATCCCCGAAGCCTCCGCCATGTTCATTGTCGCATTCTCCAATTCCGGCATTGACTTGTAGGCAGGGCTTTGCGGTTTGAGAATGTATCCTCCCCACAATCCCACAATAGTCAGCCTGTCTTCTTCGTTGCGGCCTCCCTTGTTGATGTCCAGAGCCAGTTTGGCCTGAACCCCGGTCACCGAGGTGCTGGACTTGATGACTTCGAATGCCAGTTCCGAGATGTTATCCCTTGAATATGGCAGTACAGGCACTTTCGGACATCCGAAAAGCCTTTTCGCACATGATGAATGATAGTCCCTCTCGCCTTCCTTCAAGGACTTGCCGCAGCAGAGGCATAGATTATTTGTCTCCATAATGCTCTCTCACGCTAAGATTACCTATGCAGTCCTTACAACAAGCCAGCAGTAAGGACATCCTGTCTCTTGGATCTATTTTCCAAGATTTGTGGACAATGTCAAGCAACCATCCTTCCGGGATCAGTCCGTCGAAGACGGGGAACATCATTTCTTTTGAATATTCAGACTCGGTCAACGGCATTGTCGGGCTGATGGCCTTGGCTCCCGCAGATTTCAGGTAGTTGCCGTCATAAGAGAAATGGTACCCTTCCGAATCTTCTGTCAGAATCCCACAGAATGAGTCGTCAATGTAAATGTCAGCCTTTTTCATTATTCATTGATCTTATGCGCCTGAAGTTCCTCACCAAAGAGCTTGAGCACTTGATTGACTTTGTCTAACCGGACGGTGTTCTTACCGTTTTCCAGTTCCCTGACGAACCTGACACCGACCCCGGATCTTTCTGCCAGTTCAATCTGGGTCAGTCCGAATGTTTTCCTTTTTTTACGAATATGTTCCCCGATACTCATTTCAAACGAAAATATAGTCCCTTTCGGGTACAAAAATAATTAAAATTCGTTAATATCATCCCTTTCGGGGTTGTTTTTTTGCCGTGTGTAATCTGCCAAGAAAGATAACGAAGCCTTCCCGTCGCCGAGTTTGCCGAACAGTCTTTGCCGGATAATCGACCTAAACGACCTTCCAACCGTCGATGCGTCGGGCGGAGGAGGAGAAGTTCACGCCGACTCTGAATATCCTTCTGCGGTCGTCGGCGAACGGGCGG
>ENA-ORSK01003162-ORSK01003162.1-human-gut-metagenome-genome-assembly--contig:-NODE-3162-length-10002-cov-2.497839_pt1 | contig 10002 bp, 9 predicted proteins | sample MGYA00242192_ERZ509159 | MGnify/ENA primary metagenome ERZ509159 (study PRJEB26280, sample SAMEA2338663) | human gut metagenome | biome: human gut; feature: human-associated habitat; material: faeces...
TGATCCGGCAGGACGTTTTCACAATAAGATTGGCTTGATGAACGAGCTGACAAAAATCAAGAATGTAATGAAGAAGGTAGTACCTGATGCGCCTCATGAAGTGTTGCTGGTACTGGACGGCTCTACCGGGCAGAATGCATTCGAACAGGCCAAACAGTTTACTTTGGCTACAGAAGTAACCGCCATGGCTATCACCAAACTTGACGGAACGGCCAAGGGTGGAGTAGTGATTGGAATTTCCGACCAGTTTAAGATTCCGGTGAGATACATCGGTCTGGGAGAAGGTATGGAAGACCTGCAGATATTCCGTCGCCGTGAGTTCGTAGATTCATTGTTTGGCTCAACCACTGAAAAATGAGAAAGAATACAATCGATATAATTACTTTAGGATGCTCGAAAAATCTGGTAGATTCCGAAAAGCTGATGAAGCAGCTGGAAGCTAATGGCTACAAGGTGACACATGACAGCGACCATCCGCAGGGAGAAATTGCCGTTATCAATACGTGTGGCTTTATTGGCGATGCCAAAGAGGAATCTATCAACATGATTCTGGAGTTCTGTCAGGCAAAGGAAGAAGGACGCTTGAAGAAACTTTATGTAATGGGCTGTTTGTCGGAACGTTACCTGAAGGACTTGCAGATGGAGATTCCGCAGGTCGACAAATTCTATGGGAAGTTCAACTGGAATGAACTCTTGGCTGATTTAGGAAAGGCCTATCATTCTGAATTTGCCATAGAGCGTCATCTGACGACTCCGAAGCATTATGCGTACCTGAAAATATCAGAAGGTTGCGACCGTAAGTGTTCTTATTGCGCTATCCCTATCATTACCGGTAAACATGTGTCTCGTCCTATGGAAGAAATTCTGGACGAAGTGCGCTTGCTGGTTTCCGAAGGGGTGAAAGAATTTCAGGTTATCGCACAGGAACTGACTTATTACGGAGTGGATTTGTATAAAAAACAGATGCTGCCGGAACTGATAGAGCAGATGGCACATATCCCGGGTGTGGAATGGATTCGTCTGCATTATGCTTATCCCGCTCATTTCCCGGAAGATTTGTTCCGCGTGATGCGTGAAAACGATAATGTATGTAAGTACATGGACATTGCCTTGCAGCATATCAGCGATAACATGTTGCAAAAGATGCGTCGCCATGTGACGAAGGCAGAAACCTATCAGCTGATCGGGAAGTTCCGTAAGGAAGTGCCTGGCATTCATTTGCGTACTACATTGATGGTAGGTCATCCGGGTGAAACGGAGCAGGATTTTGAGGAACTGATGGAATTTGTCCGCGCGGCACGTTTTGACCGTATGGGTGCATTTGCCTATTCGGAAGAAGAAGGTACCTATTCTGCCCAGCATTATAAAGATGAGATTCCGCAGGAAGTCAAGCAGCAGCGTCTGGATAAACTGATGGAATTGCAGCAGGAAATCTCTGCCGAACTGTCTCATCGCAAGATTGGACAGGAATTCAAGGTAATCATTGACCGTAAGGAAGGTGATTACTATATTGGCCGTACACAGTTTGATTCACCGGAAGTCGATCCGGAGGTATTGATAAACGTGGAAAATCATCGCCTGAGAATCGGCAGTTTCCATCGGGTAAAAGTGTACGATGCAGATGATTTTGATTTGTATGCTACAATCGTAAAATAAAATGACAAATAAGGAATTCATAGAAGAATTGTCCCGCCGTCTGGATAAAACCGAGAAAGATACAGCCTCCTTGGTTAGTTCTTTCACGGAGTGCTTGTCGCAGACATTGCAGGAAGATAAGATAGTGAATTTGCAAGGCTTCGGTTCCTTTGAGGTGAAAAAGAAAATGGAACGTATTTCTGTGAATCCTGTCACTAAGCAGCGCTTTTTGGTGCCTCCCAAATTGGTGTTAGCTTTTAAGCCAAGTGCTGTTTTGAAAGAAAAGTTTAAAAACATTTCATCGGATGAGTGATAAAATAACTTTACAGGAACTTGTGGAGTCGTTTGCCCGGAAATGCCAGTTGGACCCTGCAGAGGCTGCATTGTTTGTGAAGGAGTTCTTGAATTTGATTGAAGAAGCCTTGGCAAGAGACAAGTACGTAAAGGTTAAAGGATTAGGTACTTTTAAGCTTATAAACATTGAAGCTCGAAAAAGTGTAGATGTAAATACAGGAGAGTCGATAGAGATAAAGGAGCACACACGTGTGTCTTTTGTTCCGGAAACTGGATTGAGGGACTTGATAAATAAACCTTTTGCGCATTTTCAGTCTGTTCTGCTTAATGATGATGTGCATTTTGAAGACCTTCCCGATGAAGGTAGTGTATCGGAAGTAAACGAGGAAGGAGAAGAGATTTCAGAAGCCATTTCGGATGATGAAAAGGATGGCTTACCGGAAACGGAAGAGATGCTTTCGGAAGCTGAAACTGGTATTGCCGCTACTGTATTAGTAGAGGAAGAACAAAAGAATGAAGTGGTGGAGGATACTGAACAAGTAACTGTAGTACAAGAGGATGCGCCTTCGGATGAAACAACAGCTTCTACAGAAGCTGGTACTAGGATAAAAGAACTGGCTGAAGAGAAAAAGAATATACCCTGGTGTATGATTGCTTCCATCTTGCTGGTGGGTATTTTTATAGGAGGAATCGTGACATGGGTATTGACCTCGGGCCGACGGTATATTCCGGAACAGGTGGTAGAGAAACTGATGAATGAAACACAGAAAACGCCTGCGCCTGTGGTTCCGGACTCCTTGCAGGTGGCTGATACTTTAGTCGTTAAAAAAGATTCTTCTTTGATGCAGAAGAAGGATACCTTGAAAACCGCTGCGAAGAAAGAAGAAAAAACTCCCGTAGTATCTACGCCTGTACCGAAAAGGGAAACCTTAGCCGATACGGTTGAATACCAGATAACTGGAAATCAGGGCTCGTATACGCTCAAACCAGGGGAGAGTTTGGTACGTGTGGCCCTGAAATTCTACGGAAATAAAAAACTATGGCCTTATCTGGTGAAGCACAATAAGGCTATTATCAAAAATCCGGATAATGTGCCAGTGGGTACTACAATTCAGATTCCGCAACTTACTCCTAAAAAATAACGAGAGGCCTTGTTTCAATTCAAACAAGGCCTTTTTAATTTTCTTTAGTTCAATAAGCCTTAAAAGGCGAAACCCGTCTATATTTTTTTATCAAAATTTATTGTGCCTGTTAAGGGAATACCTTAATTTTGGGGTGTCTTTTTAGATATATGTTTTGAAAGGGCATTTTTTAATGAAAAAAAAGAGAACTAAAATAGAAGAAAATTATGGCTGAAGCTATTGACATTCGTGAATTGAATGAACGAATCGAACGCCAGAGCGCGTTTGTGACAAACCTGATGGAGGGAATGAATCAGGTAATCGTAGGTCAAAAACATCTTATCGAATCTTTATTGATAGGGTTGCTTTCTGACGGACATATTCTGCTGGAAGGTGTTCCGGGATTGGCAAAGACCTTGGCAATCAAAACCCTTGCTTCATTGATCGATTCAAAATACAGTCGTGTGCAGTTTACTCCTGACTTGCTGCCGGCCGATATTATCGGTACGATGATTTACAGTCAGAAGGATGAGCAGTTCGTTGCCAACAAAGGACCGGTTTTTGCCAACTTTGTACTGGCCGATGAAATTAACCGTGCACCGGCTAAAGTACAGAGTGCCTTGCTCGAGGCCATGCAGGAACGTCAGGTGACACTGGGTAAGCAGACTTTTGCACTTCCGAAGCCTTTCCTGGTAATGGCTACGCAGAACCCGATTGAGCAGGAAGGTACTTATCCGTTGCCTGAAGCACAGGTAGACCGTTTCATGCTGAAGGTGATTATTGATTATCCGAAGCTGGAAGAAGAAAAGAAGATTATCCGTCAGAATATCAACGGAGAACGTATGGAAGTTCGTCCTATTTTGAAGGCTGAAGACATTATTGCTGCCCGCGAAGTGGTTCGTCAGGTATACCTGGATGAAAAGATTGAACAGTACATTGCAGACATCGTATTTGCTACCCGTTATCCGGAAAAATACGACTTGAAAGAGCTGAAGGGCTTGATTGGATTTGGAGGTTCTCCTCGCGCATCTATCAACCTGGCACTGGCTGCACGCAGTTACGCTTTCATCAAACGTCGTGGATACGTGATTCCGGAAGATGTGAGAGCCGTGGCTCATGACGTGCTTCGTCACCGTATCGGACTGACTTATGAAGCAGAAGCTACCAACGTGACTTCTGATGAAATCGTCAGCAAGATTCTGAACAAGGTTGAAGTGCCCTGATGCGCTGATACCCGTAACGGTTACAGACGGGGAAGAGAGTTCCCGTCGGCTTTTATTCGCAGTCGGAAGGCTGCATGATTATAAATGACTAAGCTGTGTTCCTTTGGTTGCTCCAGGGGAACACGGTCAAATATTAAAGGAATGGAGACAAGTGAACTTTTAAAGCGTGTCCGTCAGATTGAAATCAAGACCCGGGGACTTTCGAGCAATATTTTTGCCGGTCAGTATCATTCGGCCTTCAAGGGGCGTGGTATGGCCTTTTCAGAGGTCCGCGAGTATCAGTATGGGGATGACGTGCGCGATATTGACTGGAATGTGACCGCTCGCTTCGACAAACCATTCGTGAAAGTCTTTGAGGAAGAACGTGAACTTACGGTCATGTTGCTGGTGGACGTGTCCAACAGTTTGGACTTCGGTACCATTCAGCAGCTGAAGAAAGAAATGGTGACGGAGATTGCGGCTACAATCGCCTTTTCCGCCATTCAGAACAATGATAAAATCGGCGTGATTTTCTTTTCCGACCGTATTGAGAAATTTATCCCTCCCAAGAAGGGTCGCAAGCATATTCTGTATATCATTCGTGAACTGCTTGATTTCAAGCCGGAAAGTCAGCGCACCAATTTGCAGTGTGCCATCGAGTACCTGACGAATGTGCTGAAGAAACGCTGTACGGCCTTTATGCTGAGCGACTTTATTGACGAACGTGATTTCCAGAATGCGTTGACGATTGCCAACCGGAAACACGATGTGGTGGCTGTGCAGGTGTACGACCGTCGTATGGAAGAACTTCCGGACGTGGGACTGATGCACGTGCGTGATGCGGAAACCGGTTATGAGCAGTGGATTGATACTTCATCAAAGGCATTGCGTAATGCACATCATGCTTGGTGGAAGGAAAAGCAGCAGAAGCTGAATGACACATTTACTCACAGCAATGTGGATTCTGTATCTGTACGTACAGATCAGGATTATGTGAAGGCATTGCTGAATTTATTTGCAAAACGAAACTGACAGTTGACATGAGACATCTCTTATTATACTACTCAAAAATGGTAAAGGCATGTTGCTGTGCTGTGTTGATTTTATGCTGTGCAACGGGCTTGAAAGCCCAGCAGGTGACGGTGGAAGCTACCATCGACTCCTTGCAGCTGCTCATTGGTGAGCAGGCGAAAATCAAATTGCAGGTCAGCATGGATGCTAACCAGAAATTGCGTCTGCCGTTGCTGCGTGATACGCTGGTCAGGGGAGTGGAGATTCTGGATGTGGCCAAGCCCGACACGCAGCTGCTGAACGACAACAAGCGCTGGCTGGTGTCACAGGAATATACAGTGACTTCTTTTGATTCGGCTCTGTATTATCTTCCGCCGTTTGAGGTGCTAGTCAATGACAAGGCTTACCGTTCAAAGGCTTTGGCATTGAAAGTGTACTCTATTCCGGTGGATACCTTGCACCCCGACCAGTTCTTTGGTCCGAAGTCCATTCAGGAAGTACCTCTTACCTGGGAAGACCTGGCACCGATGGTATATTCTATCCTGTTGCTGATTGCTTTGGGAGTGGTGACGGCCTTCTTTATCATTCGCTATCGTGACAATAAGCCTATCATCAAGATTATCAAGGTAGAACCTAAACTTCCGCCTCACCTGGCTGCCATGAAGAAGATTGAAACCATCAAGGCAGACAAGGTGGCCAAGCGTGAAGATCCGAAAGCTTATTATACGGAGCTGACCGATGTCATCCGTATATATATAAAGGAGCGTTTCGGATTCAATGCCATGGAAATGACGTCTGCCGAAATTATCGAGCGTCTGTTGGAGGAGAAGGACAAGGAATCTATCCATGACCTGAAGGTGATGTTTGAAACAGCCGACCTGGTGAAGTTTGCGAAATATGCACCGTTGATGAATGAAAACGACATGAACCTGGTGAATGCGGTAGATTTCATCAACCAGACTAAGATAGAGGAAGATCCGAACGCCAAGAAGGAGCCGACGGAAATCAAAGTGGAGGAGAAGCGTTCCAAACAGGGACGAATTGCCTTGCTGTGCAGCATTGCCATTACGGGTGTGGCTGCACTGATTGCTTTGTATTTGTCTGTGCGCCATATCATCGACCTCTTTTTCTAATTTAATAATGAATTGAGACTATGATTTTTGCGAATATAGAATATCTGTTTCTGCTCTTGCTGCTGATTCCGTATATCGTGTGGTATGTGATGCGCCGCAAGAAGACGGAACCGACCATGCAGGTATCTACCACACGGATGTACATGCAGGCTCCGCGCAGTTGGAAGATTTATTTGCTGCATGCGCCGTTTGTGCTTCGTATCCTGACGTTTGTGATGATTGTGCTGGTACTGGCACGCCCGCAGACTACCGATAACTGGCAGAACACGGAGATTGAAGGTATTGACATCATGCTGGCGGTCGACGTGTCGACCAGTATGCTGGCCGAAGATTTGAAACCGAACCGTATTGAAGCAGCCAAGCAGGTTGCGGCAGAGTTTATCAACGGACGTCCGAACGATAATATCGGTCTGACTATCTTTGCGGGAGAAGCATTTACGCAGTGTCCGCTGACAGTAGACCACGGAGTGCTGTTGAATCTGTTCCAGAGTGTGAGCTGCGACATGGTACAGCGCGGAATGATTGAAGACGGTACGGCACTGGGTATGGGACTGGCTAACGCGGGGAGTCGTCTGAAAGACAGCAAGGCCAAGTCAAAGGTAGTTATCCTGCTGACGGATGGTGTGAACAACCGGGGAGACATTTCTCCGCTTACTGCGGCCGAAATAGCCAAGCAGTTTGGTATTCGTGTGTATACCATCGGTGTAGGAACTAACGGTACGGCACCTTATCCGATGCAGACGTATGCCGGTGTGCAGTATGTACAGATGCCGGTGGAAATCGACGAACAAACCATGAGCCAGATTGCCGGAACAACTAATGGAAACTATTTCCGTGCTACCAGCAATACGAAGCTGAAGGAAGTGTACCGTGAAATTGACAAATTGGAAAAAACGAAACTGAACGTGAAGGAATTCAGCAAACGTGAAGAAGCCTATGCGGTGTTTGCACTGATTGCATTCCTGAGCATCTTGCTTGAAATTCTTTTGCGGAATACAGTTTTGAAGAAAATACCTTAAAATAAGAAGTCATGTTTCGATTTGGAGAACCTCAATATTTGTATTTACTGATTGTGCTGCCCTTGCTGGCTGTGTTCTATTTTTATTCGAACTATCGCCGTCGCAAGAAGTTGCGCGAATATGGTAGTCCGGAGTTGCTGGCACATCTCATGCCGGATGTGTCGAAATATCGTCCGGACGTAAAATTCTGGCTGACGCTTTCTGCGCTGGCCATGGTTATTTTCATGCTGGCTCGTCCGCAGTTCGGTTCAAAGATGGAAACGGTGAAGCGTCAGGGTGTGGAAACGGTGGTGGCACTGGATATTTCAAACTCCATGCTGGCACAGGATGTCACTCCCAGCCGTCTGGAAAAATCGAAGAAGCTGATTTCCCGTCTGGTGGAGACCTTCAACAACGATAAGGTGGCCATGATTGTGTTTGCAGGTGAAGCTTTCACACAGCTCCCGATTACGAGCGACTATGTATCGGCCAAGATGTTTCTGGAAACGATTTCTCCTTCCTTGATTACTACACAAGGTACGGACATCCGCGGAGCTATCGACCTGGCCATGAAGAGTTTCACTCCGAACGAAGGGGTAGGACGTGCCATCGTGCTGATTACCGATGGTGAGAACCACGAAGGAGGAGCCATCGAGGCTGCTCAGGAAGCTGCCAAGAAAGGTATGCGTGTATTTGTTTTGGGAGTAGGTTCACCCGATGGTTCACCTATTCCGGTGGAAGGTACCAATGAATTCCGCCGCGACAAGGATGGTAATGTGGTAGTGACCCGCTTGAACGAGCAGATGTGTCAGGAGATTGCTAAAGCCGGAAACGGTATTTATGTGCGTGTGGACAATACCAACAATGCCGAAAGGGCGCTGAATGCGGAAATAAACAAACTGGCGAAGGCGGATGTAGAAACACAGGTCTTTACGGAGTTCGACGAGCAGTTCCAGGTACTGGCCTGGCTGGCTATTCTTTTGCTGGCTGCCGACCTGATGATTCTGAACCGCAAGAATCCGCTTTTCAAGAATGTGAAACTCTTTAAATGAAACTGGAGATGAAAGTGAAAGGATATATTCTGTGTATGTGTCTGGCCCTGACTGCCGTGGCCGGATATGGACAGAAAACAGACCGTGATTATCTGCGAAGCGGCAACAAGCTTTACAAGGACAGCTTGTTTGTCAAGGCGGAAGTAGACTACCGGAAGGCGCTGGAGCTGAATCCCAAGTCGGCCGATGCCATGTACAATCTGGGAAATGCGCTGATGATGCAGGAAAAGGCCAAAGAGGCTATGGAGCAGTTTGATGCAGCGTCTCGTCTGGAAAAGGACAAGAAGAAGCTGGCACAGATTTACCACAACATGGGAGTCATTCTGCAGTCGTCCAAACAGTTGCCGCAGTGTATTGAAGCTTATAAGCAGTCCTTGCGCAACAATCCGAAGGATAATGAAACCCGCTACAACCTGGCACTGGCGCAGAAGCAGTTGAAAGATCAGCAGCAGAACCAGCAGAATCAGGACCAGCAGCAAAACAAGCAGGACCAGAAGCAGGATGACAAGCAGCAGAACAAGGACCAGCAAGACCAGAATAAGAAAGAACAGCAACAGAATCCGCAGCAACAGCAGCAAAACCAGAACCAGATGTCGAAGGAAAATGCCCAGCAGTTGCTCAACGCCGTGATGCAGGACGAAAAGAACGTGCAGGATAAGGTGAAGAAGCAGATTCAGGTGCAGGGACGCAAGCTGGAAAAAGACTGGTAAGGCTGGAAGCAATGAAGAACAAATGAATAATCATAAATAACAGAATAATGCGAAAGATAATATTCTTACTTTTTACGATACTTGCGGCGTGGCAGGTGAAAGCTGCCGACAAGGTACGCTTTGTGGCAGAAGCTGCCGACGTGGTGGTAAGCGGTGACCAGGTGCGCCTGGTATTTACGGTCAATTCGCAAGACATCAAGGATTTCCGTGCTCCTTCCATCAAGGGCTTTGACGTATTGATGGGACCGAGCCGCTCTCAGCAGAGCAGTATTCAGATTATCAACGGAAAGCGTACATCGAACAGCTCTACGGCGTTCACTTATATCCTCTTGGCGGGAAGTCCCGGTACGTATACCATTCCGGCAGCCAGTGTAGAGGTAAATGGAGAGAAAGTCTTTTCCAATGCCATTTCCATCAAGGTGCTTCCGCAGGACCAGAACTCGGGAAATAGTGGCAACAACGGGGGAGGCAGTGCTTCTTCTTCACGCAGCCAGGCAGCAGGCAGCCGTATCTCAGCCAACGATTTGTTTATCACGGCTACAGCCAGCAAGACCACCGTACACGAGCAGGAAGCCATTCTGCTGACTTATAAGGTATATACCGTGGTGAATCTGCGTCAGTTGTATGGCAAGATGCCCGATTTGAAGGGCTTCCATACGCAGGAGGTAGAATTGCCGCAGCAGAAGACTTTTACGTTGGAACATTATAAAGGACGGAACTACAATACGACTGTATGGAGCCAATATGTGTTGTTCCCGCAGCAGACGGGTAAACTGGAAATCCCTTCCATTACATTTGATGGGGTGGTTGCCCAGCAGACCGTTTCGGACGACCCGTTTGACGCCT
>ENA-ORSK01003163-ORSK01003163.1-human-gut-metagenome-genome-assembly--contig:-NODE-3163-length-10000-cov-2.493615_pt1 | contig 10000 bp, 11 predicted proteins | sample MGYA00242192_ERZ509159 | MGnify/ENA primary metagenome ERZ509159 (study PRJEB26280, sample SAMEA2338663) | human gut metagenome | biome: human gut; feature: human-associated habitat; material: faeces...
TAAAATAATTTTTAGCTTTTAAATAATTTATATTATCTTTAATCCAGCTATTATTAGCAATGATCTTATTGATTTTCATTTCAATTTTCATAGATTGTGTTACAATTAACATTTCATTTTCTAGTAATCCATTTTTCATTTTAAAATTTGTTATATCCTCCCATGAAATAAATAAATTATCATCAATCATCCAATCTCCCCTGACAGGAAACAAATTAATACCTTTTGTACTAAACCCAAATAAATATGAAGTTGCTTGTTCAAAAGCCATTACATTTACTATTCCTGTAGGTAAAACCCATTTTACTTTAGATTTTGTATGTCCACACAAAACATTATGAGTATAGTCAAAGTTATATCTTTTTAATTCACTTTTTACTTTTTCTAAACTTAACATTATTTCCTCCCATAATTAATTATTATAAAAATGATTGCGTTCAATTAGATATTCGTTATTTTCTTTTACCCATTGATTCATTGCTTTAGTTTTAGGTATTTTCATTTCTATTATACCGTTATTTAATTTTAACTGTATTTCGTCTTCCAAAATTAATCCTTTTTTAAACTTAAAACCGTTTAGATCATTCCAAGCAACAAAAGATTGTCCCATTACCTGATATTTGTTATTCAAATCTAATGGAAAGAAAGTTATCCCATTCTCATCAAAGTATATAAAAAATGGTTGAAATTGATCAAATGAATATATACTAATACCTACTAATGGTAAAATCCATTTTATTTTCATTTTAGGATGTCCAAAAGTTATAGCATTTTTATCTTTTAAATTATACTCTTTTATTACCTCTTCTAATTGTTCCTCTAACATGTTTTTCTCTCCCTTTTAAACTACTGTGTTTATTAAGATCATTATATCATGAAAAAAGCAAATCTTCTACAGCGTCGATTTGCTCCATAAATCGTAATTTATCATTTACAAAAATGATCTATGTTATCTCTATCATATTTTTGATTTTTCATCACTTTAAATGTTTCATTATCTTTGTTTACATTACATCTTATCACATCGTAAAATGGTGTATCATAATACATGACATGTTCTCCTGAAACTTTTACTAATGAAAATCTTGGCGCTTGATGAATACGAACAACACCAATATAATCTACTGCCATCAATACCACTACAAATATTAAAAAATAACTAAAATTACACATTAATCTTTTCGGGTATGTGAAACGTTTTGTAAATTTACTAACACCCATCAAAGAAATGATTGCACCAAAAACTGAATAGATAGATCCCCAACTACTTTCACTAGGAAAGATTCCAATCGCAGTAATTGAAATGAAAGCTCCAAATACCATGAGTATCAAACCAATAAAGTTATTTTTATTCTCTATTTTTTTATTAGTGTAGTCTATTGTGTTGATTATATTTTCTTCTAGTTTCTCTTGATATTCTTTTTCTTGAACTTTTTCCCCACTCATCAAATCATTTACGGAAATATCAAGCTCATTACATAAAGGTTTAAATAGCGACAAATCAGGCATATTTCTTCCATTCTCCCAATTTCCAACAGTACGATCTGATACACCTAATGTTTCTGATAATTCTCGTTGTGTCATATTTTTCTCTTTTCTGCACTGTGCAATAAATTTACCGATTTTTTCTTGATTCATCTTTTCTCTCCTTTCACAACACTATTTTATAATGTTAAATTTTTTTATTACAGGAAATATTTCAAGGGTACGGATCAATTTCTATCTACCGACTATTTATAATAAATATTATACTATGGAAAAAGCAGATCTTATACAATCTTGATCCGCTTTATAAATTATAATTTGAATTTATTTTTTTAATACTTTATTTAATGTTTTAATATGTTCTTCGGGATTAATCAGTGCATCTTCACAATGACCTTTTCCTTTTAAACAAATAGTAGTAGTATTTTGATAGTTTTTCCTCAAATAATGTGCAACTTTACGAAATAAAATCTCATTTATTTTACTACCATAAAAATAATAAATCTCTGTATTTGGTGTGTTAATATCGCTAGGTAAATTAAATTTTCCAACTTCCTGAACACAATTAATTATTGTTTTATCTGACAGATAATCAAACAACTCTAAAAACACATCTACTTTATCTTCGCTAATAATAGTGCCAATGGCTTGTTTTATGGTTCTTTCATCTCTATTTTGAGTTTTATGAGTAATATTCAAATACCATTTTGTAAAATAATTTGTCATAAATTTATTCCAAGATAAAAGAGGAGAACTCTCTAATATTAGTTTTTCTATTTCTATATTTTTATTCTTCCAAATATAACTTGCTAAAATTCCACCCATACTCATACCATAAATTGCAAAAACTTTATTACCATATTTAGTAATATAGTATTCTTCTAATTCTTTAGCACAAATATCGAATGATACAAAATCCTCTTTCTCATTGATATTATGACCTGCAAGAATCGGTACAATTACACAGTAGTCATTTTTATAGTAATCAATATAATCATCCCATATTTGATATGGACTTTGAAAACCGTGAATCAAAATGATTTTCTCATTTTTGGGATTACCATATTCTAATATTTCCATCTCAACAACTCACTTTCAAATTACTATTTGTTTAATTCTCTTTCTAAATCTCTCATATATCTTTTTTGTTGACTTTTTAAATAAAATTTTGCTAACATTTTCATTATAAAACTATTAACCTCTATTTCTTCTGTAAAATCTAATTCAATATTACCATTTGGAAGTTCTTTAAAAATACCTATCCATTTTCCTTTTAGATTTTCATTTTTTAATTCAAATTTATATACTTTTAATTTTTCTTTTGAAATAATAGTAAAATAAGTAGGAAAATTCTTTTTTGTATATTCAACAAAATGTGTATTATCTATGATTTCTATTTTTGATAAATCGCTTCTCCAAGCAAAATTGGCATTATCTGTAATAATATCCCATAATTTATTTTTATCACAATTAAATTCTTTTTTTATATTTGACCTAATCATAGATATACCTCCATAACTTATTAAACTTGAATTATAATTCTATTAAAACATTTTCAAAATCTTTAACATAATATTTTATATTTTTTGTTCCCTTTGAAATGATAGTATGTCCTTCTTCTTCAAGTAATCTTTTTTGTAATTTTATTCCCTCTGGATATTTAACATTTAATTCTCCATCTGATTTCAAAGTTCTCCAATATGGTGTAATATCTTCATCTCTTTGATAACTAGCCCAAGCAACTATATTTACAAATATACCTGCTGTCATAGGATCAGTGAAGTCTGCATTATTTGTCTTTGCTAGATAATCTCTCATAACACTAACAGTTATAAGTTTTCCCTTTGGTACTTTTTTCATTAACTCATCATAATAAATAGGTGGTGCAAAAAACATTTTAGTTCCACCATATTTTTTTATTATTTTTTCATCTTCTACTATTTGTATTTTAGGCATATCTTTATTGTTTTTCATCATAGTATTAAAATCTTTTTTATTCTCATTAGCCATATTATCAACTCACTTTCAAATTACTATTTAACGTTCTGTTTAGATCATTATACCATTTATTTTTAAAATGAAAAAGATAATACTATAGAGAAATATGAACATGAAAAAACTAGGCAAAATACCTAGTTTTGATTTTCTATATGGTAGCGACGGAGGGGATCGAACCCCCGACCTTTCGGGTATGAACCGAACGCTCTAGCCAGCTGAGCTACATCGCCATATCAAAGTCAACGTATTCATTATATCAAACACATCGACATTTGACAATATCTTTTTTACATTTTTATTATTTTTGTCTTTCGATTAACGATTCTCCTGTCATTTCTTCAGGCTTTTCTAACCCCATTAAATCCAAGATCGTCGGTGCGATATCACCAAGTTTTCCTGGGTGTAATTTCAGTCCTCTCTCCGTGATGATGAACGGAACTGGATTGGTCGTATGAGCCGTTAAAATGTTATCATTTTCATCTAACATTTCTTCACAATTTCCATGATCGGCAGTTACAATTAAAATACCGCCTAATTCCATAACACGATCATAAATCTTTTTAAGATCACGATCTACAGTTTCCACTGCTTCTATCGCTGCTTCTAAAACACCTGTATGTCCTACCATGTCCCCATTAGCAAAATTTAAAATGACTAAATCTGTATGGGGTAATTCTGCTAAAAGCTTCTCTGTTACTTCATCAGCGCTCATCGACGGCTTTAAATCATATGTAGCAACTTTAGGTGATGGAATCAATATCTTCTTTTCGTTTTTATATTCTACTTCTTTTCCACCATCAAAGAAGAACGTAACATGAGCATATTTCTCTGTTTCTGCAATTCTCAACTGAGATAAATTTTGCTTTTCAATATATTCTCCTAAGATATTCGTAAGTTCTGGATCGTTGAATGCGTGGGGTGCTTTTACCGTATTTACAACAGGTAACATCGTAATCGTCTTGACGTTGTGAAACTCTACTGTTTCCATGTCAACTTCCGTTGGGTTGGTAATAGCTGTAAATAATTCACGTAAGCGATCCTTTCTGAAATTATATGCGATCACTCCATCGTTTTCTTCGACATTTCCATGTTCCGTAAATTTCGCAGGCAAGAAAAACTCATCGATTACTTCGTTGTGGTAACTTTTTTCAATATAATCGTGAATTGATGGCTCTACTTCCCCCACGTTATTTACGATGACATCATATGCCTTTTTAAGTCTATCAAAATTATTATCGCGATCCATCGCGTAATATCTTCCACTGACAGATGCGATCGTTCCAAATCCTAATGCCTTTAATTTTTCTTCTACTTTTGAAAGATACTGATATGCACTTTTTGGTGCGACATCTCTACCATCTGTAAATAGATGAAGATAGACATTTTTTACATTTTCCTTTTGGCACATATCTAAAAGTGCTAACAAATGATTAATATGAGAGTGGACACCCCCATCACTAATGAGTCCCATAATGTGCAATTTTGAATTGTTTTCTTTGACATGATTCATAACACTTTTGATGACGTCGTTTTCAAAAAACGTCTTTGTTTCAATCGCTTGATTGATGAGTTCAAGTGGTTGATATACAATTCTACCTGCACCAATATTCATATGTCCTACTTCGCTATTTCCCATTTGTCCTTTTGGTAATCCAACAAGCTGTCCTGATGCCGTTAGAGTCGTGCGTGGGTATTCGTTCCACAACTGATTAAAAACTGGATTTTTCGCAAGCGCTACCGCATTTCCATGCGTTTCTTCTCTCAATCCATATCCATCTAAAATCGTGAGTACGATTGGTTTTTTCATTTTATCATCCTCCTATATTGATTTTGACTACGTTACCATTATACCATGATTCCCTCAGTTTCTCTATCTTTTTCTCTCGTTGTATTCTCGTGATAAATATGATACGATACCTAATACATGGGTGGTGAGATTATGATATTAAACGTCAGTGGTAGAACCGATATTATTGCCTATTATACTCCGTGGTTTATAAATCGTATCAAGGCAGGATTTTTCGATGTACGAAATCCATTCTATCCAAAACAAGTAAGTCGCATTTTCTATCGTGATGTCGATGCGATCGTAGTTTGTACCAAAAATCCAATTCCTATCATTCCACACTTGCCCGAAATACAAAAGCCATGTGTATTTCATATCACAATCACTCCATATAAAAAAGAAATCGAACCACATGTTCCTCCAAAAGGAAAAATAATAGAGGCCGTGAAACAAGTCTCTAATGTCATTGGAAAACGTTTTGTATATATTCGCTACGATCCCATTTTTTTAAATTCTACTTATACCCTTGACTATCACGTTCGTGCATTTCGTCATCTCTGTGAACTATTAGATGGTTATACGACACATATCATCGTATCCTTTCTAGATCATTATAAAAACGTAGATAAAAATAAAGATATTCTCGACGAACATCCACTCACCGAGAAGGATTACGAATTCATAGGAACCAATTTTAGCGCGATTGCAAAAGAGCATCACATGACAGTACAAACGTGTGCAGAACATCGTAATTTAAAAGAATACGGCTTTATCGTAGATGATTGCATTAGTAAAAATTTAGCTTATCTTCTCACGAAAAAGACAAATTTCAAAGAATGGAAAGCTAGAAATAAAATGTGTCACTGTGTTGAAATGGTCGATATCGGTGCATATAATAGTTGCCTTCATAAATGTAAGTATTGCTATGCCAATTATAGCGAAGAAAAAATCGAATCCAACATGAAACAACACGATCCAAATAGTTCTCTTCTAATTGGAACATTATCAGATGAAGACCAGATTAAAACAAGAAAATAAGCAGTCCCCTGCTTATTTTTTTACTCTTCTTTTAAAACTGGGATAAAACTCTCTGCAATTTTATACTTATCCCGATTGTGAATATATAAATATCCGATGATAGAAAAGATAACTGCTCCTACGAAATTAACAAGTAAATCTTTCATCGTATCGATAATTCCGATATCCAAATATCCCCCTTCGACAGTGATTTCTTTTGTCTTTCCATTCTCTTGATAAAAGATCGTCGTATGATCGATATCTTTAATAATCACAGGCACATTTTTTCCCTCTGGATTTAGCTCTACTGTAGAAATCGTCTCGACAATGCGATCTTTTTGCATATCCATCTTTAAAAGTTGATCTCCTCCAAATTCGAAGAACTCCCAAAGAACACCGATCGTCATCGAAAAACAGAAGGCAACGAGAGCAACAAAGATCGGTGTCAAATGAATATGGACGCGCTCCGAACGATTTAGAATATCGATTAATGAAAATCCAATTGCAGCACTCAAAAATCCATTCAGTGTGTGTAAAATTGTATCCCAATGTTTAAAAATTCCATAGAAATTTTGTATTTCTCCTAAAATTTCCGCCGAAAAAATAAATAACAAAATAATAATTTCCAAAGGGGTCGGTAGATCTATTTTAAATTTTTTATCTATGATAAATGGAATTGTAAATAAAATCAACGTTAAAATGCAAAGAAATACATCGTGCCAATTCTGATGCAATACCTGTGCAACTAAAGATATAATAACTAAAAATCGAAGAATTAAATACACCGTTAGCGTCTTCTTATCTGCGCCTTTTAATACTTCCTTTAACTCTCTTTTCACAATACCACCTACTTATATACTTCATTATAGCATATGTTTTCTTTTCATTCATCCCCTATTCTGATATAATTGTAACATAGAAAGAAGGCTCGCCTATGAATCAAACATTATCTACTCTATTATTTAGTATGATCGTCGATTTTTTTGTGTTTTTATCAAAGTTAATCTGTGGTATCGTATCTGGAAGTAACGCCCTAATCGCCGATAGCTTTTATACATTCAGTAATTTCATAACTGATATTCTAGCTAGTATCGGTACGAAACTTTCCAAAAAAAGGCTTAATAAAACGCATCCATTCGGATATGGAAAAGTAGAATACTTGGCAAGTATCGTGATTGGATTTACCATTCTCATTATTGCCATCGTCATTTTTCTACTCAGTTTCCTCGAGACGAAAAGATCTTATCATCTCTGGATCTATCTTATTTTAGGAATATGTATCATCTGTAAAAGTTTTGTTTCGCATCACACATTAAAAATAGGAAAGAAACACAAAAGTGATATTCTAATTTCTACTGCACATATTGCATCGATCGATATCGTTTCTACTACTTGCATTACAGTCGTTATGATCCTATCCCAACTATTCCCAAATACTAGTATATTTCTATATATCGATAGAATCATTAGCATATTCATTAGCTACGAAATTCTAAGACTCGCCTATCGTATGTTAAAAGAAAATATGCTTGCAATCATCGGAGAAGTTGATCAAAACGAAGCATTAATCAAACAAATTGAAAAAGTAGTCGAAGAAATTCCACATGTCGATCTTGTTCAAGTACAACTCATCAAATATGGATCATATTACAAAGCGAGTCTAAAAATCGCTTTATCTCCTGATATTACATTAAAACAATTACTTAGAATCGAACAGAAAATCAATCGTACAATTAAAAAGAAAAAATTTGGAATCAAATATACAACCATTGAAATTATAGAAGAATAAACCACATACAAGCGCGTATGTGGTATTTTATTGAAACAATCTTACAATGTCGTTATACGTAATGAAAACCATGAGAATCATGAGTAGTATGAAACCAATGGCATGGACCGTGTTTTCAAATTTCGCATCGACTGGACTTCCTTTGATCTTTTCGACAATCAAGAAGAATAGTCTTCCTCCATCAAACGCAGGAATCGGAAGCAAATTGATAAATCCGACATTGATACTAATATAAGCTGTAAGATAAACTAAGTTTAAAATTCCTGCCTTCGCACTTTCCCCGATGATAGTAAAAATTCCAATCGGCCCTGCTAGAGAAGATAAACTTAATTGTCCGGTTGCCAAATAATAAATGATCAGTGCCATTTGTCTCAAAAGACTCCATGTTTTTTCAAACGCATACTGTATTGCGGCTAACACTCCATGTGTCGTCTTTCCAGAAAGAGAAAAGCCATACTTATACCCTTCTTGCCCATCTACTTTAACCTTTTTTGGTGCAAACGTAACATCGTGATATTTATCTCCTCGTTTTACTTTTAAAGTGATTTCCTCTCCTGCTGAAACTTGCAACTTTAACATAAAATCGTCTGCATTTACGATCTTATCGCCATTGAGCCCAACAATCAGGTCTCCTTTTTTTAGACCTGAATCTGTTACATCATATCCCTTTTCAATCGTATCGATGATAGGCCGACTCGTAGGTGCTCCACTAATCAGAGCGATAATAAACAAAAGTACAATTGCAAGAATAAAGTTAAACATAACACCTGCTACAATTGTCAAAAATCGTTGATGCCATGGTTTTGACTGCATTCTCTTGTCTTCTGGAATATCTTCATCTACTTCAACATCCTCGCCGGCCATGCTGACATAACCACCAATTGGAAGCAATCGAAGGACGTAAACTGTTTCGTCTCCCTTTCGGTGCCATTCATGTAATTTAGGTCCCATTCCAATCGAAAATTCATAACAGTAAATTCCAGATTTTTTTGCAAATAAGAAGTGACCAAATTCATGAACTGTAAGTGTCACTCCTAAAATAATGATAAAATATATTAACGTCATGTTCTATCTCCTTTTCGTTATATCAATGGAATAAAAAACATAAAACCAAGTAATACGAAGATAATACTATCGAAACGATCTAATATACCACCATGTCCAGGCATGATATTAGAAAAATCTTTCTTGCCAAAATAACGCTTAATCGATGAGAAAACAAGGTCTCCAAACTGTCCTAATATAGATAGGAACAGCGTCATCAAAATGATCACATAAAGTGGCATTTGTGAATCGACTACAACATTGAAAAATACAGTTGCAAACAAGACACCAAAGATCGTTCCACCAATCATACCTTCCCAAGTCTTTTTTGGTGATACACATTCTAATAATTTATGTTTTCCAATCAATAACCCTGTAATATAAGCATATGTATCTGTAATAATTGTTATTATGAGTAAATAAATTAACAACATTAAATCGATGTGTCGTAATAAAATCAATAAATGGAAAGAAATTCCTAAGAAGAAAACTCCTCCAATCATATAAAATCCGTCATTCACACTATATAACGAACGATCATGGTATAGAACAACAGGAATTAACATCGCTAGAAATAACGCTGTAATGACCCTAAAATCAATCGTAAACAACATATCTTCTGTTCCCGTATTCACAAGTACAATTAAACTTAAAATGATATATGAAATGATGCGAATAAAAATTGGCATTTCTTTCTTCGTTTGTTTGATGTTAATAAACTCCTTTAACGCTAACAAAGATAAGACATAAACCCCTAATTGATACCATATTCCACCGGTTAATAAAATTGGAACACATATCATAAGTGCCACAATCGCACTAATGACTCTTACTTTCATTTTTTCACTCCCCCAAATCTTCTATCCCTATTTTGAAACTCC
>ENA-ORSK01003166-ORSK01003166.1-human-gut-metagenome-genome-assembly--contig:-NODE-3166-length-9993-cov-4.892735_pt1 | contig 9993 bp, 9 predicted proteins | sample MGYA00242192_ERZ509159 | MGnify/ENA primary metagenome ERZ509159 (study PRJEB26280, sample SAMEA2338663) | human gut metagenome | biome: human gut; feature: human-associated habitat; material: faeces...
CCGATCCGGCCCGTTTCTGATTTTAAAAAGAGGGCGAAATGTCCTGAACGCGCAAAAATTGGAGCACATATAAAATCTGCCCGGGGCAAAGATATGTTCGGATTCCCAATCCAACAAAACAAACAGACAAGGAGATGCAACATCATGTCTAGTTCCAACAATTCTAATCAGCCTGTCGTCCCCAGCGCCCGCGAGGCTCTGAACAAGTTCAAGATGGAGGCCGCTCAGGAAGTGGGCGTCAACCTGAAGCAGGGCTATAACGGCGACCTGACCAGCCGCGAGGCCGGTTCCGTCGGCGGCCAGATGGTCAAACATATATGTCCAGTACGAACAGTAGTGATAAACAGGGCAAATCGGAATGTAGACAAGCATATAATCCCGATTACATATCAATATAGCTTAGTTTTATAACTTTTCAAAGGGTCAAGGTAATCTCAAATTCCTGTGGGGCTTACCTTGGCCCTTGCTTTCGTCTGGACGAAAGAATACCCCCCGCCAACTGCACGCTAATTCCATGTCGTAAATACACCGCCCGCCCCCGTAGGGGCGGGCGCTTTTTTATTTTCTAGCTGTTCATTTAGAAAAGCCTCAACCACAATAAAAAGTGAATAAAACGGGGGCTTTTAGCCCCCCTTAACTACCGATAAGCCCCGGCTACGCCCCCCTGTCAATGGCGGCACATGGGCCGTTTATCTTGACCATTGACAGGGGGCGCAGCCGGGGCTATGACCACTTTGGGATAGTTCGATTATTTGCTTTAGACGAAAAGCTATCTTTTCCAAAAAAGAATTGCAATTTCCAATTTATTGTGTTATATTAAATATATAAAAATAGTCATCTTTAAGGAGTCAATTATTATGCATAATTTATTGTCGACGACTAAAGAAAATAGTCTCTACCCGTGGTATCAATATTGGAGGGAGCGGATTCAAATTCTGATTGATGGCGCATGAGCTTTTTCCTATTCTCTAGGTTGCTCATGCGCCATTTTTTAGAAGGACGGGACGAGTTTTGCTGTTAATGGTGCTGAAAGAAAGGAGAGATTTCTAGTGAAGAAAAGAGTAATTGGTCTTACCCTGGTAGTTTGCCTTTTGTTCTCGACTACCGCTTTCGCTTCTTCGACATCCATTTCTCAGATGTCGCCGGACATGAACGCGGCCATAGAGGTTGCCACATCTTATCTGGAAGATGCGGCATACTCTCAGTATTTTTACGATGCTCAAGACTTGGTAGCGCACACTATAGAAGTAATTCCCGAAAATGAAAAGGCAGTCCTTTCCCAGAGTATCGCGGAATATCCTTCGTTTAGATCGGCCCAAGCTGTTGTACCATATGAAGATACCAGCATTAACACCGGGACACTCCAGGCTTTTGAGGAAAACTTGGAGTTGCATCGGGACAGTGTTGCCTACTATGGGCATCTTAACGAGCTAGAGAACACTACATATAAATACTTTACTCCCTCTTATGATGTAGTTGACGGTAATATTGACGGCGACTTCGCCACAGTTAATGTGTATGAAACGATTGATTTCCAGTACAGCGACTGTGACGAGCCTTCTATGATGGTAACCCACTATTATATCTCGTTGGTTAAATATGACGGCGAGTGGTTGGTTATGTCTGTCGAATCTGATGATTTGTTTTATCAGACGTATCGTGACAGCGACTTTAAATTGTCAGAAGCAATCGAGGGGATAGACGCTGCTTTTGAAGAAAATGAGCAGCTTGCACTTTCAGAGCCAGCCACATCTGATGATAACGTTGGACAATTAGTACCTGCTGCAAACTCTAGCACAGACCGGAAATATATTCCAAAAAATGCTGTTAATTATGCGTTGACCTATTCTTCGTCTGGGGATGATGGTAATAAGTCCCCATCCTACAGAAACAAAAATTTCTATTGGTCTTCATCGAGTTGTCAACTTTTTGTGTCACAGTGTATTTGGGCTGGGTTTGGAGGAAGTAACTCGCCAGACGATATTAACGACAGGTTGGTAATGGATACTTCTGGCTCCTATCAGTGGTGGTCTACCGATAGTAAATATAATCATCCAAACTACAACGACCCCGGCAGTCCAAGCGATAAAGGATGGAATAGTTGGATTAAATGCTCTCAATTCAAGGTGTATGTAGATGGTGTAAAAGCTTCTTCTACTGAGTCCGGGATTGTGTGTGATACTCATTCTGTTCCCTACAATTCGGATAATATGGTGGGAAGCTCGGGCCTCACAAAGAATGATTTGATTGGTGCAGCCTTACATGTTAATGGCGCGGATCCCCTGGGCCATGCGGTTATTATAAATAACGCTACTGGAACGACACGTCAGACAGTTTACTATACCTGTTACAATAATTGCGCAAAAAATATCCGGCTGTCTACGAGATTCCCCAGCAGTAAGTCCTCCACGGATAACAAGATTTATGTCATGGTTCCCCGTTATCTAAGAGGGGCGAATGGCGCGACCTCCAATTATTTGTATGCCGACCTTCAGAACGCCTTGGTTAAGGGGACTTCTGGAGTGCGCCAGACCCTTTATGGACGTTCGGTGTCTGCTGTGTCCTCCTTGACAATGAAGGTCTATAAACCTAACACAGCTAACGCTGCGTATACATTTAAGGCATCTAATAAGAATGTAGTCAGTGGAAGTGTTTTGTTTAACGTTGCGGGAGAGTGGAAAGTTGTCGTGAGCGGTACGGGCCTTGACCCATTTACTTATATCATTCGGGTTGTTTGAAAAACAAAGGAAGAATGATATGAGAAAAAAGTTTCCAATCAAGGCCATTATAAGCATATGTTGTGTCGCCCTCATTATTATCGTTGGAGTTGTTTTAATAGTGAACAATTCCTTTCAGCCAGAGGACAGCCAAGAGAGAGATTTATCCGAGCTTGCATTTGATAATCTGGATATGGACGCCCCCGTAGGGGTTGGTTTCAACCTTGCGTTTGAAAATGATGATTTTATCATTTTCTACGGAGACGAGGCTCTATTTGGCTATGATTTATCAGAGGAAAAAATCACGTTCACCGTCGATTTTATTAAAGTATCCGGGACGACTGGAGCAGTTCAAGGAAGTGCTGGGACACGTGTGCGTGTTTCTCAGGATGGTCAAAATATAATTCTCGTATACTTTAATATGGATACACCTGATGCCGTATATGATGCCTATTATATTTCAATTCCGACTATGACGTATCATTGCGGCGAATACCATCCAATGGAGGACGCTTTTAATCCTGAAAATGCAGTCGGATATGTTTTGCCGGGGGCTGTTTATTCGCGTACCCAATACATTCGTGGCGATTCGTCATGGAATGTCTTTGATGGATATGAAGTTGAATAATGTGCCGTATGCCTCGCCCCTCCGCTAATGCGGAGGGGCGATTTTTGTTCTTGACGTATGCAGGGAAAGAAGATATACTAAATATGTTAAAAGTTGCGCAAATGGCCCCCGCACGAGGATTACGGACGGGAACAGCCAGAAGCGGGAACAGCTTTTGATACGTCAGCCCGACCCCCGGCGTTATGGATATGGGCGCATAAGTGCATCCGGGAATTGTGTATGGGCTGTGCGTGAAGTTTGATTTGTCCGCAGTAGCGGGAAACCGCTTTGTTGCGGAAGTGGAGCCAACGGCATGCGGGGATGCCTCCCCTGCCAATGTGCCTGCGGGGTAACTTCACCTGTTTTATAAATATGCCCAAGGGGCCGGTAACGGCATGATTTTTGCCAAATGTAAAACGCTTGTCCTGGTGGACGATGGGCGGCGTTAGCGTTTCCGTATAATCCGCGGAGTGAGGCGAACCAAGTCCCCTATTGCTGGTGCGGGTGATACCTGCGAGGCTGAGGCAATACTGACGGAAAGAATGGGGAAAGGGGAAATTATGCCCTTTTCATGAAAAATTTAAGACAGCAACACTTGTTGCCATAGGTATGAAGGAGTACAGCTTTTTGAGAAAAGCCGTACTCTTTTTATGCTTATTTTTGGTATGGCTTTCCAAGGTGGCACCGCCGGGGGCAGTTCCTACCCACCGATACGCTTTCCGCAAAAGGAGGTGATTTGTATGCCTTGTTTCTACAGCCTGTCTATTTATGGCATACACCTTTTTCCCCAGCGCCACCACCTCCGGCGGCGGCCCCTTCCATTTCTTTCAATACGAGGTAACTGTGGGTATAATCAGTGTGGACGGCTTTGAAAGCCGTTTCGCTCTGGCCTGCCAACCCAAAGGAACTTGTAAAGAAGAAATCCACCGCTTATTTACAGCGAAACATATCAATCCAAGGACATTTTCTGATTGTACTGACCTGGATTCAACGATGTATTATAGGCTCCAAAACGAAGCCGAACAGCCCAAACTTTCAACAATCGTCTCTTTGTGCGTGGGCTTTTCTCTGGACACGCTGACAGGTTATCACCTGATCGCACTAGCCGGATATACTTTGCTCCCCAGAAACACCCTACACCGTATCTATGCGTATTTCATAGAGAACAGCCAAAGCCTGACAATCTCTGAGTGCAATAAGTTTTTGGAGGACATGGGCTTTCACAAGCAAGGTGAGCTACTAGGCTCCCAACAGCGGAAATAAAGCAACGAAAAATTTTCTGACTTACTAAGTCAGAAAATGCCGGGAAAAACGGCTGATTGAAACGTCAGATTTGCGGCAAGCCGTTGAAATCACCAGGAAACACCTCTGACTTAGTAAGTCGTGAAAACATTTCTGTTTCAGATTATGATAGGTACAACACAAGGACTTGTGAACTTATCAGCCAGGGCGGAGGCCGGGCCAGCCGCCGCCCCCCTGAATAGGAAAGGAATGTTTTACCATGAAAATTACCGATTTGACTATCGACCCCCGGAGCCTGGGGAACAAGCTGTGGCTGGTGGAGGTGTCCCCGGCTTACGAGTACCAGAACAACAGGCGGACAGATACCGTCCTCGGCTACCGCTATACGGTGGCCTTGCCGGAAAAGGGCCTGGACAAAATCAATGTGCGCATTGACGGGGATAAGCTCATGGATGCCCCGGACGGCTATGCCGAAGTTCGTTTCGACGGCCTAGAGGTGTTTATCTATTGGAGCCAGGGCCAGCCCCAGGTGGGGGCCAAGGCTACGGGTATCCATTTGGTAAATCCAAAAGCCTGATGTTTGGGCGGCGCTGGTGAGGCCAGCCGGGATTAGGACAGTTCCCTCAAGGAAATGGCCCCCGGCGGCAGCGCCAGCGCCGCCCCTCCCATAAGGGGTTAGTATTACCCCTTATGGGAAACTTGTAGCATGTAGCAAATTAAGGAGGCCATACATGGGCAACAACAGCCAATCCCGCAAGTGGGCGCTGGTAATCAACAATCCATTGGAGGCCGGGTTAGATCATAGCACAATCAAGGAAATCTTACAGCGGTTTTCTCCCGCCTATTACTGCATGGGTGATGAAATAGCGTCAACGGGGACATATCACACGCACTTGTTTTTCTATGCGCCATCGCCTGTGCGCTTCTCCACCGTCAAAAACCGCTTTCCAACGGCCCATATCGAAAAGGCATACGGAACAGTACAGGACAACCGGGCGTACATTCGGAAAGATGGCCAATGGGCGGACACGGACAAGGCGGAAACTTCGGTGCCTGGGACTTTCGAGGAATGGGGCGAGATACCCCCGGAACGGGCGGAGAAACACCCGGAGATGTTCCGTCTCGTCCAGAATATCCGGGACGGCATGACCACCACGGAAATCATAGACGATAACCCGGCTATGGCCTTTCGTGTCCGTGACATTGACCTGCTCCGGCAAACCCTGACGGCGGAAAAGTACGCCGTGGAGAACAGGCCCTTGCAGGTGTCCTATCTCTACGGGGCCAGCGGTGCGGGCAAGACGAGGAGCATTTACGAAACCCACGACCCCCGGAGCATTTACCGGGTGACAAACTATCGGGCCGCAAGAGGCGTTTCCTTTGACGGCTACCACGGGCAGGAAGTGCTTGTTTTCGAGGAGTTCAGCAGTCAGATACCGATTGAAGATATGCTCAACTACCTGGATATTTACCCTTTGGCGCTTCCGGCCCGGTACAACGACAAAACAGCTTGTTATACGATGGTCTATATTACTTCCAATCTTCCCGTGGAGAAGCAATATAGATCGGAACAGTGGGACAGGCCGGAAACCTGGCGGGCGTTCCTCCGCCGTATTCATACCGTGATAGAGTACCTCCCGGACGGCTCCACGGTCATTCACAAGAAAGGGGGATTTCCCTATGACCAGAAATGAAAAAGATACCATCAACAGGCGGACGGAAAACCGCCACTTGTTCCAACGCATGAAAAGAGGGCTGGAATCGGTTAGGGACACTCCCCACAAGCGGGTGCTGCTGGCGGCCTATCTGATCGGCGCTGTGCTGGTCTGGCTGTTCCGGGCGTATCTGTTCGGCCTAGACACCTACGGCATGTTTTCCCCCGTCCTGGAGGCCGTTATCAACCTCCTGCTCCCCCTCTACGCCGTGGGCGGCCTCCTGGCCGTCCTGGTGCTTCTGGGGACACCCTGGGGCGGCAAAGCGGCAAGGGAGGGCTTGCAGAAAGTGGGGCTTGTCAACCATGCGGGGGAGGCCCCTCCCCTCATAGCCAAGCGGCAGGACACGGACAATCCCCGGCTGACGGTCTGGGAGTTCGACCCCTGCGGCATACCCCTGGGAGAATGGGAGGACAAGCGGGCCAGAATTGAAACGGCCCTGAATATCACCATAGCTAAAATGACATGGGCAGAGGGACGGAAAATCATCCGTGTCTATTCCGCCCCCGCTGAAAGCGATTTTCCGGCCCTGCTCCCCTGGAAAGACAAATACCTGTCCCCGGACAACTTTGTGTTAGTCCTGGGGGAAAGCCTCACCGGGCCTGTGACGGTCAACCTTACGAATATCCCCCATATCCTGCTGGGCGGCTCCACAGGGAGCGGCAAGAGCGTCCTGTTAAAGCTCCTGCTTATGCAGGCACTCCGCAAGGGGGCGGAGGTCTACATAGCCGATTTCAAGGGCGGCGTGGACTTCCCCAAAGTCTGGCGGCAGAAATGCCACATGTGTTTCCAAGAAGATACCTTACTCTATGTCCTGGGCCAGCTTGTGGCGGTGCTGGAAGCCCGCAAGAAGTGGTTTGATGATGCCGGGTGTGACAACCTGGACGCATTTAACAAGGCCACTGGGGAGGGGCTTCCCCGGCTGGTATTCGCCTGTGACGAGGTGGCGGAACTGCTGGACAGGACAGGCCGGAGCAAGGAGGACAGAGACAAGCTCAATCAGATCGAAAACAGGCTTGCCACCCTTGCACGCCTGGGGCGGGCCTTTGGTATTCACTTGATACTTGCCACCCAGCGGCCAGACGCTAACATTCTCCCCGGCCAAATCAAGAACAACATGGATTTCCGGGTATGCGGCAGGGCCGAAAGCGTATTGTCCGGTATCATCCTGGACAACACCAGCGCCGCCGAACAGATACCCAAGGACGCAAGAGGCCGCTTCATCACTGGGGACGGGACTGTGTTCCAAGCCTACTATATGGAGGGCCTATAAGCATAAATCTCCATTCTTTGGGAAAAGTAATGACAATCTTTAGGAAGGAGAGGTGCGCACAAATTGGCTCCTACCTCGTTAGAGGGGCGCAGACGTATGGAGCAAGAGGTCATGTTAGCTTACTTGCTTCAGCTCAACCGATATGCGTTAGAAAATGAGCTGATTACAAAAGAGATATATAAAAAAATGGAAATTAGTATGATTCAAAAATACGGAACAAAATTTAGTTAAAAGCATATACGGGTGAGTAAAAACGGGCTGGAAAATTTACTTTTTCCGGCCCGTTGCCCTTTACATTTTCAAGATTTTATATTATAATATAGATATAGAACATGATATAACTTCCAGTAAGGAGGCTGTTAAAATGACAATCTACGAGTTGCGAGATTTACTAGAACATAGCGATATTGCAGACCTTCCCCTCCGTTGCTCCACATACTCCCGTGTTAGTACGGAAAAGGAAACACAAGCCGCATCCCTCCATAATATGACTGACGATTTCCGGGACTATATCGAGAGACACAAAAACTGGACATTTGTAAAAGCGTTTATTGACGATGGTAAGAGCGGGCTGACTACCAAAAAGCGGAAAGACTTTCTAAATCTATTGGCGGCGGGTGCTGCGGGTGAATATGATTTGCTGGTAACGGGTGAAATCTCCCGCTTTGGTCGTAACACAATGGAGGGCTTACAAAATATCCAATACCTAAAGGACAAGGGTATTCCTGTTATTTTCCTTTATGACGATCTGAACACTTATGACACCGATTGCGACATACAGATACAGCAAAAGCTAGTTGACGCTGAGAACGAAAGCCGGAAAATTAGTAAACGTGTCAAGCGCGGACACCAGAAAAGCATCCAAAAGGGCCACGTCCTGGGGTGCCGGATGTGGGGATATAAAAAAGTAAACTGCAAATTAGAAATTGACGAAAAAACCGCCCCAATGGTACGCCGGATTTTTGAGCTTTACGCTACTAATCAGTATTCCATGAAAGAGATTGAAGAAATTATTTTTCAAGAGGGCTATCGAAATAACAACGGCAACCGCCTTTCCCACACCACCATGTCAAATATCATCACCAATCCAAAATATAAAGGGTACTTTGTGGGCGGTAAAGTCAAAGTTATCGACATTTTCAACAAGCGTCAGAAATTTCTCCCAGAGGATGAATGGCTCATGTATAAGGACGAGGACGGCACTACTGTCCCGGCTCTGGTCAGTGAGGAGCTATGGCAAGCGGCCAATGAAGTATTTAAGCGGCGGAGCATTGACGTAAAAGGGCGGCGCAACTGCTCCACACACAAGAACATTTATACCGGAAAACTGTACTGTACTGAGGACGGAGCGCCCTATTACTGTAAGGATGTTCACTACAAGGGTACAAACGTCAGTAAATGGCTATGCAGTCACAAAATCAATCACGGTACGGCCTCTTGTCGCTCCATAGCAATTTATGAAAGTGAGTTAAATCCAATTATCCTAGACGCTTTCCGGGAGTTTTCTAAAGGCGCTGATGAAATCTTAGCCACTTATCTGGAACAGTATCGGCAAGTCATGGATGATACGGCCCATTATAAAACAGAACGGGAGCGGATAGCAAAAGAACTTTCTTCCATTGATGAAAAGCAAGACCAGCTTTTGGATATGAAAGTATCTGGTGATCTGACGCTTGACGAGTTCAAGCGCATGATGGACAAGACCAGGGCACAGAAAGCCGAACTTGAAAAAGCCTTGGACAGCATGGCAAACTGGGAGGAAATTGCGGAACAGATGGAGGCCCAGGTGGAGCGGTTAAAACGTGCCCTGTCCTTCAAGCTGGAAGATTTAGAGGACGGAATGATAAACCGTGACTTTGTGGACAATTTCATTAAACGGATTGATGTTACTCCAAACAGTGACAGGCAAATAAGTTTGAAAATTCACCTCTTAACTGGCGAAATCGTGCAAAAAGAACTTGAAAAAATAAAAGGTCGTACTGGTCAATTAAGTAAGAAGATGATCGAGAGCTACGAGAAGAACCTGTAAAAAAGGCTTCTTTCGCAAAGCGCAGACAAAGGGCGCGGCCAACAGGCCGTGCCCTTTTTGCTGTGATGGACGAAATGACAGAAGATATTCTGCAAAGCCTTCCGGCACGCTCGCTCCGCGCGGGAATATTTTCCATTCCCGCGCGGAGGAGACAAAAGGGCAGGGGACTTGCCGCCCTTGCTGCTCATTTTGCGCAATTTATTTGCAAAAATACCTTATTGCATTTTCGGTTGATTTGATATAAAATTTCAATAACTGTGCATGTATTACTTCAAACGGAAACATACGCGCGCGGGAAAGCGGCGAACCGCAGCGGCGGCCTGCCGGAATATGCAGGGGAGATGTCCGTATGCGCGCATGGGAGCACTTCAAAACCATCACACGTCACCGCCGTCTGGTGCGGCGGTACTGTT
>ENA-ORSK01003167-ORSK01003167.1-human-gut-metagenome-genome-assembly--contig:-NODE-3167-length-9986-cov-7.145605_pt1 | contig 9986 bp, 10 predicted proteins | sample MGYA00242192_ERZ509159 | MGnify/ENA primary metagenome ERZ509159 (study PRJEB26280, sample SAMEA2338663) | human gut metagenome | biome: human gut; feature: human-associated habitat; material: faeces...
TGCGAGGAAGGGCCTAAAAATCCTTTGTTTGGCATACCTGTGAACCCCGTGGTGTCTGCTTCTTACGCCCAGTCTGGGGTGGATGCTGTGGGAAGGCGATTTTGCGCCTGCGGCGGACGGGCTGTCTCCAATGGCATGGAGAAGATGACCCGGTCGCTGTGGAGACTGGATATTGTGCAGCGGCGAACTCCCTTTGCGGTATCCGACCGTTGTACGATACCGGATATGAACCTGCATTGCGGTGCTACCCGGCTTCAAGCCGTGAACGCTGTGTGCAGAGTAGCCTGCCTTGCGTGAACCGGCCGGGAAAGGGAAGCTGATGCGTCCAGCGCTCATGGCCTTGAGCACAGACGATATTCCCTTGAAAGACGGTTTGCAAAAGAGGATAAGAGTCGGAAAAAGCTGTTGTGGAAATCACCTAGACTGTCGAAAGGGCTTTTATGGGATTGCGGTACGGACTAAGTGGCAATCGGGTAGTGGCCATGGCGACAGGCCAACGCGAGCATGAAAGGGGAACCACCTCCATCGGCGACGAGAGGATGCTCCCGGGGAAAACAAACCCGACCTAAGCCGTAAGATTAACCATAATAGCTGCCATTGTACATTTGTAAATCCTGATGAGATGCCGCATATGCGGCATTTTATCAGCATTTACATTTTTTCTGTATTTACGCAAAATTAAGTTTACATAATTTATGTGGAGGCTGTCTTGGCTGCTGCGAAAAAGAAAAAGGCCGGTAAATCGGCTAAACCAGATTTCAAATGGATCGCGCTGATCTTTCTGACGACTGTTCTGATTTCGGCCCTGATGAGTTTTGTGTCGTCTAATCTTCTGGAAGGTGCGGGACTTGCGCTGTCCTTTGTGATTTTGATCTGTATTGTTCTGACCGGTATTCTGTTTGACATCATTGGTGTTGCCGTCACGGCAGCGGACGAGGTCCCGTTCCACGCAATGGCCTCGCGTAAAGTTCCAGAGGCGGAAGACGCACTGCGCCTGATTCGCAACGCGGGAAAAGTCTCGTCGTTCTGCAATGACGTGATCGGCGATATCTGCGGCGTTATCTCCGGATCTGCCGCAGCGGTCATTGCTGCGCGCGTGCTGCTCCTGAGCAAAAGTAAGTCGGAGATTTTTATCACGCTGCTGCTGTCTGCAGTTGTTTCCGGCGTAACAGTCGGCGGAAAGGCCTGCGGCAAGTCACTTGCCATGAACAGCAGTACCGCTGTTGTGCGCACGGCAGCGAAAGTCCTATGTTTCTTCCGGACGCTCCCACAGCGCCTTCGGAAAAAACACGCAGAAAAATGAGGACTCCATGCTTTTAGATACAATTCACTCCAGACAGGATCTGCTGGACATCCCAGAAGCGCAGCTTGGAACGCTCTGCGATGAAATCCGACAATTTCTTGTACAAAACGTCAGCCGCACCGGCGGCCATCTGGCATCCAACCTCGGCATTGTCGAGACGACGGTGGCAATCCATCGTGTCTTTGACACCAGCCGCGACCGGCTTGTGTTCGATGTCGGGCATCAGTGTTATGTGCATAAAATGCTCACCGGCCGTATGGAGCGGTTTGACACGCTCCGCCAGCAGGGAGGGCTTTCCGGCTTTCCAAAGCCCTGTGAGAGCGTACGCCTTTATCGCCGGCCACGCATCCAACGCTGTTTCCGTTGCACTCGGTATGGCCCGCGCCCGGACGATGGAAGGGGCAGACTATCATGTGCTGGCTCTGATGGGCGACGGCGCGCTGACCGGCGGCCTTGCTTATGAGGGTTTCAACAACGCTGGTGCAAGCCGCGAACCCATGATTGTCCTGCTTAATGACAATGGCATGTCCATCACGCCGAATGTCGGCGCGATTTCTCGTTATCTTGCGCAGGCGCGTCTGCGTCCCAAATATCTCGACCTCAAATTATGGTACAGACAGACAACGGCCAAAAGTGCTTTCGGCCGTCGGCTCTATGCACTGACCCATAAGGTCAAAGAGCACATGCGCCGCAGCATTCTTGGCACAACGCTGTTTGAGAATCTGGGGTTTACCTACCTCGGCCCGGTAGACGGGCATGACATTTCCAGAATTGAAATGCTGCTGAAGACGGCTGTCGCGCTGCATGAGCCTGTCCTCATCCATCTCATCACGAAGAAGGGGCGTGGCTATGCGCCGGCAGAAAAAACGCCGCAGGAGTTCCATGGTATCGGGAAGTTTGACCCCGAGACGGGTCTGAGTGAGACTGTATCCGTCCCGACCTTTTCTGATATTTTTGGACAGGAGCTTGGCCGGATGGCCGCCAGCGACAAGACTGTCTGCGCTATCACTGCAGCTATGCAGCACGGAACAGGCCTTGACCAGTTTGCGGCTGATTTCCCGTCTAGGTTCTTTGATGTCGGCATTGCCGAGGGCCACGCAGTCTGCATGGCTGCGGGACTTGCCAAACAGGGAATGAAGCCTGTTGCGGCGATCTATTCTACTTTTTTGCAGCGCGCCTACGACATGCTGCTGCATGATGTTGCCCTACAACAGCTGCATGTCGTCTTAGCGGTTGACCGCTGCGGTATTGTCGGTGAAGACGGCGACACACATCAGGGCATGTTTGACGTTGGCTATCTCCGTCAGGTGCCCGGTATGAAAATTTTCAGTCCCGCCAGCTTTGCTGAACTGCGCGAGGATCTGCATACGGCGTTCTATGCCTGCACCGGTCCTGCAGCCATCCGCTACCCGCGTGGGGCGGAGGGCTGCTATCAGGTGTCTGCCTCCCAAACCTGTATCCGGGAGGGGTATACCTGTACGATCATCTGCTATGGAACAATGGTCAATGCCGTGCTGTCCGCGGCGGATACCATGCAGGCTGCGGGCTACCGGCCAGAAATTCTGAAGCTGCGCACCATCTCTCCAATCGACTGGAGCACGATCGAAGCATCTGCCCGGAAGACAAAGCATGTATTCGTTTTCGAGGAAACGTCTGACCGGGAGTGTCTGGCCGATGAGATCTTTGCTCATCTGATCGAACATGGAATTCCGGCAGTTTGCTGCAAACGGAATCTCGGGCGCGGCTTTATCCCACACGGTGCGCCTGCCGCGCTGCTTGCGGCGGCAGGTTTGGATGCGGATGCACTCACAAAACTGATGCAGGAGGAACTTTCCTGATGAAACATAAGGAACGGTTGGATGTGCTTCTTGTCGCGCGCAATCTGGCGGAATCGAGAAGCAAGGCGCAGGCTATGATTATGGCGGGTGAGGTCTATGTCAACGAGCAGAAGGCCGACAAGGCCGGGCTTGAGATCAACATTGACGACGAGCCCGTGGTCGAGGTGCGCGGCAGCGCCTGTCCATATGTCAGCCGCGGCGGGTTAAAGCTGGAAAAGGCGCTTCGAGATTTCCGTGTCAATCCAACAGGCTTTGTGTGCAGCGATTCCGGCGCGTCAACCGGGGGATTTACCGACTGTCTGCTTCAGCAGGGAGCCAGCAAGGTTTTTGCCATTGATGTCGGTTATGGCCAACTTGCATGGAAGATTCGTTCTGATCCGCGCGTGGTCGTAATGGAGCGGACGAATATCCGTTATGTCACGCCGGAGGATCTCGGAGAACAGCTTGATCTGTCTGTCGTGGATGTGTCGTTTATTTCTCTGAAAATTGTGCTTCCGGCCATTCAGAAGCTGCTCAAACCCACCGGGCAGGTGCTCTGCCTTATCAAGCCGCAGTTTGAGGCCGGGAAAGAAAATGTCGGAAAGAAAGGCGTTGTGCGCGACCCTGCCGTACATGCGCAGGTGCTGCGCGATTTTACTGCGCTGGTCGCATCCCTGAACTTTACCATCCGGAATTTGACCTTCTCTCCTGTCAAGGGACCGGAGGGCAACATTGAATTTCTTGCGCATCTTTCCATGCAGCCCGGGCAGGAAATGCTTCCTGACATCGACGCGCTTGTCGCGCAGGCGCATGCAGCGCTGAAAGGGTAACATACGCTATGAAGATCGTCGTTTCGCCGAATCCTTACCGCGATAAACAATTCAAAAATGCCCGGCAGGCATGCTCAATTTTAAGAGAAGCAGGCGCGGAGGTCGCGCTTTGCTTGCCGTTCGATGTGGATAAGACGTTTGAAATTCCGCATGATCTCCGTTTTCAGGACATTCAGAAAGAGATCAAAACGGCAGATATGTTGATCTGCTTCGGCGGCGATGGGACAATTTTACACTCGTCCAAAATCGCGACAGAGCATAATCTCCCAATCCTTGGGGTCAACATCGGCACAATGGGATTTATTGCGGAGTTGGAGTCCGGTGAGATTGAACTTCTGCGGAAAATTCCAAAAGGGGAGTATACGGTGGAAGAACGCACGATGCTGGATGTCAGCGTCGGAAACGGCCGTCAGACGATTTTCCATGAAACGGCGCTCAATGACGCGGTCATCACCAAGGGGGCGATTGCCCGCGTTGTACAGCTTGGAATCTACTGCGATGGAGTGGAGGCTACCAGCTACTCTGGAGACGGCGTCATTCTCTGCACCCCGACCGGCTCAACAGCCTATTCTATGTCCGCCGGAGGCCCAATCGTGGAGCCGTCTGCGAAGAATTTTCTGATTACGCCCATCTGCGCACACGCCATGCTGGCGAAGAGCATTGTTGTTGCGCCCAGCCGCGTGGTAACGGTTAAGGTTGGAAAAATCGGAAGACACAACGCGTTTTTGTCTGTCGATGGAGGCCGGGCCTTCCGGCTGAACACCGGGGATGAGATCGTAGTCAAAAGTTCGCAGAAGGTCACACGGCTGGTTCGGCTGAAGGATACCAGCTTTTTTGAGATTCTGAACCGAAAATTCATTGATAAAATGAGGTAACACGACTATGAAATCGAAACGCCAGGAGAAAATTCTGGAACTTATTGCAGACCACAGTGTCCAGACGCAGGAACAGCTGCTAACTGAGTTGAACGAGGCTGGCTTTTCCACTACGCAAGCAACCATTTCCCGCGACATCAAGCAGCTGCGCATCATCAAGGAACTGGGGCCTGACGGCGTTTATCGGTATGCGACTGCACCCAAACCTGCGGAACATACTTTCTCTGCCAAGTTGAATCTGATCTTCCGGCAGTGTATTACCAGCGTGGACTATGCACAGAACATGATCGTCGTCAAGACCATGCCCGGACTTGCAAACGGCGCCGCCTCCGCAATCGACAAGCTGAACATCCCGGAAATGCTCGGGACGCTTGCGGGCGACGATACGTGCTTCGTTGTGCTGAAGGACACGCAGGCCGCTGCCGAGCTCTGCGCCGAGATCCGGGAGCAGATCGAGCACTAAGTTCCAGACAGAACAGGAGGAAGACCGATGCTTTCTACCCTGCATATCGAAAATATTGCCGTAATCGAACAGGCAGAGATCGCCTTTGACAGTGGTTTTAACGTTCTTACCGGCGAGACCGGTGCAGGCAAATCCATTGTCATAGACGCGATCTCTGCCATTTTGGGTGAACGGGCTTCACGCGAAATGATCCGTACCGGCGCACAGAAGGCGTTTGTCAGCGCAATTTTTTCCGGCGTTCCGGAACTGCCATGGTTTGTGGAAAACCATGTTCCGTATGAGCCGGAACTCGGTATCTCCCGTGAGATTTTTGCTGACGGAAAAAACAGCTGCCGCGTCAGCGGAAAGCCCGTCACAGTCTCGACACTCAGAAAGCTTGGCGCCCAGCTGATTCAGATCCATGGTCAGAATGATTCCCAACAGTTATTTGACGAGACAACGCACATCGGATATCTTGACCTGTTTGCACATGATGAAACACTGTTGGAGGATTACCGGCAGGCGTACGACAAGGTCAGCGTCGTGCAGCAGGAGATCCGCCGCCTGTCCATGGACGAATCGGAAAAGCTGCGTCTGGTCGAAACGCTGAAATTCCAGATCGATGAGATCGAACGCGCGGAATTGCAGCCGGGAGAAGAGGAGGAACTGCTTGAACGCAGAAAGGTGCTCCAGAACGCTGAAAAGCTGACGGACGCGATGGAAGCGGCTGTTTCCGCGCTCTATGGGGATGAAACGTCGGACGGCGCGGCAGCCATGATCGCAAACGCCGCGCACGCGCTGGAACGGGTCAGCCGCGTGTCAGATGAAATGCGGCAGCTCAGCGGAAAGCTGAACGACCTCATGTATACCGCGCAGGATATTGCCGACGAGCTGCGGGACAAGAAGGACGATCTAACCTATTCTGCCGATGAGCTTGAGCAGATCGAAGAGCGCCTTGATACGCTCCACAAGCTCAAGCGCAAATACGGCGGCAGCGTCGAGGATGTGATCGCGTTCTGTGAAAAGGCGAAGCGGCAACTTGACGAGGTGGAATTCGCCTCCGACCATATTGAGCAGCTTCAGAATAAGTTATCTACGCTGCAAAAGACTATGCAGGAAAAAGGAATGACACTTTCTTCTACACGGAAATCTGCGGCAAAAACCCTCCAGGCGGCGATCTCTTCCGAACTGATACAGCTGGATATGCCGAAGATCCAGTTTGTCTGTGAGTTTTCGGAGCAGTCCCCGCAGGAAAACGGTTTGGATTCCGTCCGCTTCTTGATGTCGGCCAATGTCGGCGAAGCATTGAGGCCACTCGCCAAGGTTGCCTCCGGCGGCGAATTGGCGCGCATTATGCTTGCAATGAAAAATGTGCTCGCGGCAGAGGATTCTGTCGGAACCATGATTTTTGATGAAGTCGATGCAGGTGTCAGCGGCCGAGCAGCGCAAAAGGTCGCATATAAACTATGGACAGTCGCAAAGGGCCGTCAAGTTCTATGCGTAACGCATCTGCCACAGATTGCTGCAATGGCTGATACGGAATTCACGGTTGAGAAAAGCGTGGAAAACGGAAGAACGTATACAAGTGTTCTGCGTCTGGATGAACATGGGCGCAGGCAGGAACTGGCACGTCTGACCGGCGGAAGCATGATCACCGAAACAACGCTTGCAGGTGCGGCGGAACTGCTGCGGCTGGCGGAGCAAACCAAGAAGGGAGTATAACATGAAAATTCGGAGAATAATTCTTTCGGTTGCTGCTGTGCTGCTGCTCTGCACGGCAGTCAGCGCGGCGGAATACACCGACGTATCCGACACGCATTGGGCATATAAGCAGATCGATTATCTCAGCGCAGAGATCACCGGCTATCCGGACGGCTCCTACAAGCCGGAAAAGAGCGTTTCGCGCGCGGAATTCCTCACGTTGTTCGCCCGCATTGCCTTCCCGGACGAGTGGAAGCGTGTGGAGGGAGAAGAATGGTGGAAATCGGCCTACGAGGTCTGCAAAGCGCATGACCTTCTGGACAATATTACCGGCAGCCGCTTTGAGTCCATGCCGCGCGGCGAAATTGCAAGACTGCTTGGAACGTTCTGCAATGGCTGGGGCGGCGTGAATGAACGCGCCGATGCTGCAAGCCAGTACGTTATCAACTGGAAGGAGCAGCGCATGGAATCGACCGAATGGCAGCCGTTGTTTGCCGACACAAAGGAATACGAAACCTTTAACAGCAGTCTGCGCACCTGTACCAATCAGGGCCTTCTAACCGGTTATCCGGACGGAAGTTTTAAGCCTGCGAAGGGTGTTACTAGAGCCGAAGCTGCGGCAATTCTTGCCCGACTCAAGGCACAGATTGTTTTACGAGAGACTGGTGCTGAATATGTCTGCACAGTCGGGGATTACTGGCTGATGCAGGAGGGACAGTCTGGCACAGATGCACTTGTTCTTTATGAGCCATACAGCGGTAAGAAGCATCAGACGATCCGGACGCAGCTGACGCCTGAAGCGCTTTTGAGCGGACGGCTTCTGACTGGCTCCGACGGTATGTACGTCTGGGGGCAGGCAGGTCTTTATCAGCGCAGAGGCAGCACGCTTGAGCAGATCACGGACGAGCCGGTTCTGGATTTCTGCTGGTCCGGCGATAATACACTCTATTTCCTGAGTTGGGACGCAGAGAAGCCTATTCCTTCGTATTTATACGCTGCTATCTATTTCCCTTGCGCCTCGAAGGTGATGAAACTGGAGAATCCAGGGCAAAATGCGGCGCTTAGTGCCGTCGCTGAGTGTGACGAGAACAACTCCATGCAGAACTTGACGGATCTCTATGTGGAAAATGGGACAGTCTATGTCGTAGGTTCCTACTGCATGGGTATGATGGACACGCATGCTGCACTCTATGAGGTCAAAGACGGGAAACTCGCTGCGCTGTTTGGCGAATATTGATTGACAAACCGGAAAAAATACGCTATACTTCACTCATAATATGATCACAGTGACGAAGGGAAGAAGTACCCTGATACCCCGTTTCCAGAGAACTTTCGGTCGGTGCAAGAAAGTAGACGGCGTCAGGCGAATACATCCCGGAGCTGCCCTCTGAAACGCGTTTTCGCGCAGTAGGGGTGTGTCGGGTGCGCCCGTTATCGCGCAGGGGCGTGTCTGCGCTCCGTAAGGCCGCTTCCGCAAGGAACCGGCAAACCAGAGGTGGTACCGCGATCGTTCGCCCTCTGCTCGCAAGAGCAGAGGGCGTTTTTGACGGAAAGGAGCGTTTTATGCGTCAGAAAATCTGTTCCGCCTGCGGCGGCAAGATGCAGAGCCTCGGCAATATGGAGCTGCAAAAGGGAAAATTCAGTATGCTGTTCGGCCATTGGGACCAGATCTTATCCGGTGCGCTGGACGTGGATGTTGAATGCTGTGAGCGCTGCAAAAAACTCGAATTTTACCTGCTCGGCGACGCCGAAACACCGGAAGCAAGCGGCATCCAGCAAATTGCCTGTCCCTATTGCAGCGATATGCACGACATGGACGATGCCATCTGTCCCCACTGCGGCAGACGACTGATGGAATTATAAACTCCTTGCGTCACATGGAGAAAACTATGAAAAAAATACACAAAATCCTGCTGGTATTTGTTCTTTTGGTCGTAGCCGTGGCCGTGAGCGTTATATCAAATCTGCCCATAGCCAAAACGCAGGAGGCGGTGGGAGAAGTGCTTCGGAAGAAGCTTGACCTCCCGCAGGATGCTGTCATAACCTGCGCCGGAGATTTTACGGCGGATGAGTATGCACTGCTCTGGTTTACAGCGCCGGATCAGTACATGACGCTTTATCGGGCTGTGGACTGCCGTGTACTGAATAACGGCAGCTATTTGGTAAAAAAGATATACACCCCCAGCGCATACGCGCGGGATATCGTGCACGTTGTATGGCGGTATGCACGCGATATTGTTCTCATCAACAATTCCGACTGCCGGTCGATTGTGTGTGATACCTCTTATGGCGAGGAGAAAACGGAACTTTCGGCTGAAGATATTCCGTATGTTTTTCCATATGCACCGCCGTATGGCACAACAGGCTGCGATTTTCTGGACGCTGCCGGAAACAGCATCCGATAATTGATAAAAATTTTTCAAACATAGAAGGAGTAATCACAATGGGTATTTATGAAGAACTGCAGGCCAGAGGCCTTGTCAAGCAGGTCACGAACGAGCCGGAGATCCGCGAAATGGTCAACGCGGGCAAGGCCAAATTCTACATTGGCTTCGACTGCACGGCAGATTCTCTGACTGCCGGTCATTTCATGGCGCTGACGCTCATGAAGCGTCTGCAGATGGCGGGCAACCAGCCCGTCGCGCTCATCGGCGGCGGCACGACCATGATCGGCGATCCGTCCGGCCGCACCGATATGCGCAAAATGCTGACAAAGGAAGATATCGACCACAATGCCGAGTGCTTTAAGCGTCAGATGGAGCGATTCATTGATTTCGGCGAAGGTAAAGCCATCATGGTCAACAATGCCGACTGGTTGCTGAACCTCAATTATATCGAACTCCTGCGGGAGGTCGGCGCCTGCTTCTCTGTCAATAACATGCTCCGTGCTGAGTGCTACAAGCAGCGCATGGAAAAGGGCTTGTCCTTCCTAGAGTTCAACTATATGATTATGCAGTCCTACGACTTCTATCATCTGTTCCAGCACTACGGCTGCAATATGCAGTTCGGCGGCGATGA
>ENA-ORSK01003170-ORSK01003170.1-human-gut-metagenome-genome-assembly--contig:-NODE-3170-length-9985-cov-2.515106_pt1 | contig 9985 bp, 6 predicted proteins | sample MGYA00242192_ERZ509159 | MGnify/ENA primary metagenome ERZ509159 (study PRJEB26280, sample SAMEA2338663) | human gut metagenome | biome: human gut; feature: human-associated habitat; material: faeces...
ATCAGCGGGAAGTAGTCGGCGGAATAATAGCCCGGCCCGGGAAATCCCAGCGCCGCGGTAAAGGCGTTTTGAAACAGACAGCGGGGAAGCTGTATTTGCATGGGAGCGAAGCCCAGCCGTCCGCTGGGGACCGAAAAACAAAAGAAAAAAAGAAACAAAGTTGTGATTTCTGTGTTATTTGCAATCTCAGGCCTGATCTGCTGGTGTGGTATCAGCCAGGTGATCAGTAATTCCGTTGTCTCTTCTTTTAAAAATGCATTTTCCATTCCGCCGCTTTACACCAGTATCATGCTGGTGATTCTTTCTGCAATCATCGTACTGCGGAAAAATGCAACCGTAAAGGTGCTGGATTTTATAGTTCCTGTCATGGCAGTCTGCTATTTCTTTATCACACTGTTTATCATCGCAGTCAACCTCCGTCAGATTCCTTCTGTGTTTGCACGCATTTTTGAGGAAGCCTTCGGACTTCGTCAGATGGCAGCCGGCGGTTTTGGTGCTGTTCTGATGAACGGTGTAAAGCGTGGTCTGTTTTCCAATGAAGCCGGTTCCGGCTCCGCTCCATGCGCCGCTGCCGCCGCAGAATGTGACCGCCCGGCCAAAGCAGGCCTTGTACAGGCGCTCGGCGTTTTTGTTGACACAATCGTCATCTGCAGCTGCACCGCAATGATTATGCTGCTTGCACCAAAGGATCTGATTAATGGCCTTTCCGGCATGGATCTCTTGCAGACCGCCATGCAGTATCATCTGGGAAAATTCGGTGTGATTTTCATTGCACTTACGCTGTTTTTGTTCAGCTTTTCCACGTTCCTCGGCATTTTGTTCTATGCCAGAAGCAACGTTGCCTACCTGTTCGGTGACAAGTGGTGTTTCCAGACCGCTTACAAGGTTCTTGCACTTGTAATGCTGTTTATCGGCGGTATTGCCGCATACACTTTTGTGTGGGATCTTGGTGATGTCGGCATCGGGCTGATGACAATTTTCAACATTATTGCACTGTATCCACTTGCAGGTGAGGCGCTTTCCGAGTTAAAATCATATGAGGAGTCGAAGAAATCGTAAATCCTGTGGATTGCTGTTTCGGACCGAAAAAGGGGTTTTTGAAAAAGGAGGTTTTTACACATGATCATTGAACCATCAAACTACACGTATGAGACAATGCCGGACTACACAGACGCGGTAGACGGCGCCGTGGAAATTCCGGTGACCGGAGAGGAAATGGAGATCCGCTATGCGCATGAAGTTGTCTACGACGAGGCGCACAATCTTCATCTGGAAATTTTCACACCATTCCAGATGGCGCACCCGGAGCGCACTTGGCCGTGCATCACATTTATTCAGGGATCCGCCTGGATGAAACAGTATGTCTACCAGAAGGTCGGCATGATCGCCCGTCTGGCGCAGCGCGGCTACGTTGTTGCAATCGTCGAATACCGTCACAGCGGAATCGCACATTTCCCAGCGCAGATCATCGACGCAAAAAATGCGGTACGTTTTCTGCGTGCGCATGCGGAGGAATACAAGCTGAATCCATCGCAGATGTTCCTGATGGGAGATTCTTCCGGCGGACAGGTTTCTTCCGTTGCCGGCATGACCGCAAAGAGCGGAAAACTTGACGAGCCGATCAATGAGGAAAGCTGCGAGGTATGCGGTATTATCGATCTGTACGGAGCTGTTGATGTGACACTGCCGTACGGCTATCCGATAACGCTGAACCATCAGAAACCAGACAGCCCGGAGGGCATGCTGATGGGCTATGACATTACCGAGCATCTTGAGGAGGCTAAGGCAGCCTGCTCCAAAACATACGTGAACGAGGATTTCCCGCCGATGCTGATCGCACACGGCACCAAGGACACGATGGTGTTCTGCCAGCAGAGTGTCGATCTCTACCACGCATTAAAGGATGCCGGAAAAGATGTACAGCTGTATCTTCTTCGCGGCGCAGACCACGGCGGTGCCGCATTCTGGACCGAGGAAATGATTACCGTTTACGATAACTTCTTCAAAAAATGTTTGGGTGAATAACATGAGAATTGCTTACTGCGAAGATGAACCGGCGCAGCGTTCCCGGATGGAACTGCTGCTCCGCACCTTTGCGGAGCGAAAAAGGCTTCCTCTGACCGTGGAAGCCTTTTCAGACTCCGCCGCTTTTCTGTTCCAGTATCCCGGCTCGTATCCGTTTGATCTCATCTTTCTCGATATTGATCTCGGCGGAATGGACGGCATGGCGCTGGCGCGGAAAATCCGTGAAACGGACAGTGAGGTGCCGATTCTCTTTCTGACGAATCATAAAGAATATGTTTTCGAAGGATATGAGGTGCAGGCGTTCCGGTATCTCTTAAAGCCGGTGACAGAGGATACACTGTTTCCGCTGCTCGAGGAGCTGCAGGCGATGCGCGGACAGGAAAAGCCGCATCTGCTGCTTTCACTTGGCGGGGAGACGCAGAAGCTGTTTCTCTCCGACCTGCTTTTTGTGGAATCCGATAATCATTATCTGACGCTGCATACAGCCGCCGGAATGGAAACTTTTAAGAAAAATCTGTCGGAGTTCCGCGAAGAACTTTCTGCCGCATGGCAGGCTTCTGGTGAGACGGGGGAATGTTTTGCGGCCGCACACCGGAGTTATCTTGTGAATCTCGCTCATGTGGAGCGGATCACGCGGACGGAATGTCTCTTGTCGGACGGAACAAAAATTCCGGTCAGCCGCGGATGCTATGCATCACTCAACCATGCGTTCCTGCAGTTTTACCGGCCGAATGCGTTTTAAAGGTTTTGCATTTTTTAATTTCCAATTCCGAACGAACCGAGGTGATGTTTCATGGTGCACATTCCATTTTTATCCCATTATCTGGAACGCAAAAATATCGAATACCAGAACCAGCTTCTCGCCCGCCAGGTCGAGGAAGTGCAGAATATCTATCTGACAATGCGCGGCTGGCGCCATGATTACCACAATCATCTGCAGTCAATGAAGGCATATGTTGAGATGGGACAGTATGATAAGCTGCAGGAATATCTCGGGCTGCTCGAAAATGATCTCGATCAGGTCAACCAGCTCTGCGACTCGGGGAATGTGAATCTCGATGCGATTTTAAATTCCAAAATTTCACTCGCCGAAAAGAACGGCATCCGCGTGGATTACAAGGCAGCCTGCCCGGCCAATCTTACGGTGAGTGATATTGATCTCTGCGCGCTGATCGGAAATCTGATTGACAATGCGGTGGAAGCATGCGAGGGCCTTGCGGATCCCTATATCCGGCTTTATATTGGTGTGCTGAAAAACCAGCTGTATATTTCCGTTACGAATGCAACAAAGGATACTGTGCGGAAGCTGGACAGCGAGTATATCACCACGAAGCGCGGAAATCACGGGCATGGGCTGAAACGGATCAATCTTGTTGTGGAAAAGTACGAAGGATATATCAACCGGCAGAACGAGCCCGGCGTTTTCGTGACGGAGATTATGCTGCCGCTGTAAAAAGCTCTTTCCAGAATTTTTTGATTTTGTCCGATGATTCTACAGAAAAATTTTGCAGAACGTGAACACTTTTTTTGCTGTTCGCGTTCTTTTTTGTTCCATTTACGTACTTTTCCCCCGTGTTTTGCATGAATATGGTAGGATAACTACAGTTCACGAAAGACATGTGACAGAGGAGGTCTTTATGTATTCATTATGGTCTAACTACATTTATATTCATCGGGAGCTGTGGCATTACAGCAAAAAGCCGTTTCTCTTTCAGGCACTCGAAATCGTCTCACAGGTGCTCACCGGCTTTTTCGGGATTCTGCTTCCTGCCGGGATTCTCCTGTTTCTGGAACAGAGCAGCGGCTTTTCCGGATTTGCACTTGGAACGCTCGTTCTCTTTCTTTGCTATGCCGTTGTTTTTGTCAGCCACACCTTTCTGCAATCGCGGAACGCCTGGCAGTATACCGAATTCCGGACCGGCTTTTTTACGCGCCGCCTTCTCTGTCATTTCATGCAGATAGATTATGCGGTTCTGACAGAACCAAAAACGCTGCAGCTCGCCGAAAAAGCCGTCGGAGCCACCTGCAGCAACTGGGTCGGCGTGGAAGGCATGTTCCGATACGATGTCACAATTTATTCTTCGTTTCTTGGGCTGATTCTCTACGCAGGACTGATCGGAACCGTCCATCCGGCTATCATTCTTCTGCTGCTTGTGCTCTCGGTTCTGCAGTTTCTCAGCTACCGCCGCGCGGCTTCTTACGAAGTCCGCCGCAGAGACGATCTGTCTGAAATTGAAGTATCGCAGCGCTATTTCCAGAAACAGTCGTACAACACATCCGCCGGAAAGGATATCCGTCTGTATCAGCTGAACGGATGGCTCGATGGTGTTTATCGCCAGCTCAACAAGCGGTATCAGAAAATTCTGTTCCGCATCCGCAGCGCCTACTTTGCAAATGATCTGCTGACACTTACACTACAGCTTCTGCGCGACGGAATCTGCTATGGCTTTCTGATTTACCGTCTATCCCACGGCACGATGACCGTATCCGGCTTTGTGCTTGCGCTCGGTGCCGTCTCCGGTTTTTCTTCATATTTTAACGAGATCACCGCCGCGCTCTCCAAATCCGTGCTCTGTCTCGAGCAGATCCGCTGGCTGCGGGAATTCTTCGATCTCCCGTTCCCTGCAGGCCACACGCTGCCGTTCCGGCCGGAACTTGCGGAAGAAAAACCGCTGGAAATCTGCTTTTCCCACGTCTCGTTTTCCCATCCGGGCGGCGATAAAAGGATCCTCGATGATGTCAGTTTTACACTCCATGCGGGCGAGCATACGGCACTTGTCGGCATCAACGGCGCCGGAAAATCCACCATTGTCAAGCTGATCTGCGGGCTATATCAGCCAACGGAAGGGAATATCACCATCAACGGCATTCCCCTTGGCAGTCTGAATCCGGCACAGTATTACAAAGCAATCGCGGCGGTCTTTCAGGACCCGTTTGCACTCTCGTTTTCGATTGCAGAAAATGTGAGCTGCTCCCCACTGGAAGAGACCGATCGTAACCGTTGCCGAGAAGCACTCATCCGCGCCGGACTCTTGGAAAAAATTGCAAGTCTGCCGCAGAAAGAAGAAACCTATCTTGGCAAGGATATGGCGGACGACGGCATTACGCTTTCCGGCGGTGAAATGCAAAAACTGATGATGGCGCGGGCACTCTATAAAAATTGCCATCTGCTCCTGCTCGATGAGCCGACGGCTGCGCTCGATGCAATCTCGGAAAATAAAATGTACGAAACCTACAGCACACTGCTGAAAAATAAGACTGCGCTTTTCATCTCGCACCGTCTTGCATCGACACGCTTCTGCGATACGATCCTGTTTCTCGAAAACGGAAAGATCAAAGAATGCGGAACCCACGATGAGCTGATTGCCCTTGGCGGATCGTATGCGCATATGTTTGAGGTGCAGAGCCAGTATTATCAGGAAACGGAGGAAGATATCTGATGAAAATGAAAGAACGGTTTCATGCCATCTGCCGCTTTTTAACTATGGTGAGCCAGGGCAATCACCGCGTGCTGTTCTGGCTTCTCGGAAGCGCTTTTGCAGCTGCAACGCTGCCGTATCTCTCCTTGTTTTTCTCGGCGCGAATTTTGAATTTACTGCTTGCAAAGTCGTACCGCGCCTGTCTGTATACTGTTGTCGTCTTTCTGCTTACGCAGTATGGGCTGGGATTGTTTGAAAAAATCTGCCGTCAGTATCTCGACGGCCAAAAAGAACTCTGTCTTGCACGCACGGAACAGAAAATCACCGCAAAGGCGCTGGAGCTGGAGTTTGAGAAATTCGAAAAAACAGAGACGATGGATGCCATCCGGCGCACCAACGTCTCCTCCATGGGATCGGGAAATGTGGGTGACCAGCTCATTGTCATTCATACGCTGATCACTTCCCTGCTCTCGGTTCTCTATGCCCTGTTTTTCCTGCTCCGTCTGTTTCTTCTGTCCGACAGCAGCAGGAAGAACTTTTTCACCTCGCCGTTTTCGATGCTTGCACTGCTCCTGCTCTGTGGTGTGCAGCTTGCACTTTCCTCCCGCATCAACCGCAAGAGTACACAGAAAAAGATAGAGCTGAACCAGGGCAACGACCATTCCAACTCGGTTGCCAATTATCTCGCCAATGCGACGCTGGAAGAACGGCGCGCGGACGATATCCGCATCGGTCATTTTGATCACTTTCTCGACACACAGTTTGGAAAGGCCATGGAACATTTCCTGCCGATGTACCTCGACTTCGCCCGCTTCTCCGCCATCACAGACGGAAAAAACGCGCTGCTTTCGCTCCTTTCCAATTTCGCTGCGTACCTTGTGATCGGCGCCAGGGCTCTGTACGGCGTTCTCCCCATCGGGGATGTTCTTCTGTATGCCGGTTCCGTGACACGCGCCATGAGTGATCTTCAGACATTTCTCGCAACCGGATCGGAGTTCGACTATATCAATTCCTATCTCTCGACCTATGAGGATTTCATCGCGCAGCCGTCTATGGCCTACGACGGTACACTGCCGATTGAGAAACGCGACGACGGCCAGTACGAATTTGCGTTCCACGATGTCTCATTCTCCTATCCCGGCACGGATCTTCCGGTGCTCGAGCATGTGACACTGTCCTTTGCCGTCGGCGAAAAAACCGCCCTCGTTGGCCGTAACGGAGCCGGAAAGACAACACTCATCAAGCTGCTCTGCCGCCTGTATGAGCCAACTTCAGGTTACATCACCCTGAATGGCATTGACATCCGCAAATATAGCTACAAAGAGTACACGCAGGCATTCTCCGTCGTTTTCCAGGATTTCCACCTGTTTTCCCTCCCGCTCGACGAAAACATCGCCGCCGGAACCGAGATTGATGAAGCTGCTTTACAGTCCTCTCTTGCAAAAGTCGGTCTCACAGAATGCGTACAACGTCTCCCGCAGGGAACACACACGCGTCTCTACAACAATAACGGCGCCGGTGTCGACCTTTCCGGCGGCGAGGCCCAGCGCACCGCCATCGCCCGCGCCCTCTACAAGGATGCCCCGTTCGTCATCCTCGACGAGCCGACCGCTGCCCTCGATCCAATCGCCGAAGCTGAAATCTACGAACAGTTCAGCCAGATGATTTCCGGCAAAACCGCCGTCTACATCTCCCACCGCATGAGTAGCTGCAAATTCTGTGACCGCATTGTGGTCCTCGACCACGGCCGCATCGCCGAAGACGGAACCCACGACACCCTCCTCGCAAACCACGGCATCTACGCCAATCTTTACGAAACCCAGGCCCAATACTACACCTGAGTCCTCACCCTCCCGTCCCCCACAACGTAAATGGGAGTCAGAAAAACACAACCCCTGGCAGTTCGTGCTAAGAACTTCCAGGGGTTGTGTTTTTCTGGCTCCCCTCCACTTATTTCAGGAATGCAAACGGCTCCTCATCATGAATAAAATGCATCAGATGATAAGAACACATAATTGCTACATTTTCTTCCTTTAAAATGCGCTTACATTCTTCACGGTCTGCTAATACAATCTCGATATCCTCTGATTCTTCCTCGTGCTCGTTTGTTGGTGTTCCACTACAGTAGCCATAGATTGTTCCGCAGCTTTCGTCTGTCATACCGACTGTCGTAAAAAATGGTCTTGTGTATGCACCTTCTGTAACCTTTGGCTCGAAAACAAGCCCTGTCTCCTCGTAAATTTCACGTATACCTGCCTGTGCCATCTCCTCACCTGGCTCTACAAGCCCTGCCGGAAACTCATACACATATGCATTGATTGGATAACGAAACTGCTTTATAAGCACGATTTTATCCTTTTTTTCTCCATATACACTATAAATAATTACACCATCAGATGTATTTTTATGAGTTGCTGCTTTAAGCTGCGTTGGATCCTTCTTTCTGGATGCCACATAATATTTGCCTGTTTTTCCATTTCTTTTTTCAACATCAAAATTATAGAGATTTAAAAATGGATTATCAGTTACCTTCTCTACTCCTTTTACGCGATCTACCATAGCTGTACCTCTCCTTACCGGCATTGAACAAATCTTTACACTATGCCATATTTTCAACTCGATTCCGCTAGAAATCAGCCTTTTTTATTATACCGTACTCGTGCGCAAAAGAAAAGCCCGCAAAGCAAAGTTTGCCTTGCGGGGTTATTCTGTTAATGTACAGCCTCCCTGACTTCCTGCGTGATAGTCTCGCCTCCATTTTCATACCATTTGGTGACAAATTCATCAAATGCATCAATGTCACGCTCTCCTGTGACGATCTGAAGGTAATATTCTTTTTCCATTTGGCGAAGCTTCCACCACTGCGTGCCCATAGTTTCTGTCTCATCAAAATAAAGTGATTCAACCTTATTTGTTTTTGCATCCGCCAGCAAAGAGCAGGCTGTGATTCGGGAGGTGTATGCCGCCCACTCCTCTGGCGTAGCACTATCTGTGTTATCCAGATAGGCCTTACAGGATCTATAATATGAATACTCCAATAAATCAAGATCTTCTGGTTCTTTTTTTCCTGAAAGCACATCTGTTAATTCGTGATAACATTTTGTCAGCGCATAGCTGTAATCAACATTGATTGCAAGTGGTCTGGCTGTTGGGTCTACATTGTTCTGATAATATTCTTCAAACTCACTGTTATATGTTCCATCATAGCGCACATAATCAAACAATCCATTTATAATTTTGCAGGCGATCTCAGGATGTTCATAACCCTTTCTCACAACAACATACTTGTAAGTTGGATTTTGTGAATAATAGCTTGTGCTTCCATCGTCATCTGTCTGAATAAGAAATGGCTCCCAAACAGCATCGGGATTAGCTGCAATAGCTTCCATAAGTGGATTATTCGCTGCCCACCAAGGTCCAAAAAATGATCCGCAAAGTCCCTTCGTTATGAGTTCAATATTGTTTACAGAGGTACGAAGCAAAAAATTCTGATCTAATATATTGCGCTCATACATGCTTTTAAGCTTAGCCAATGCATCTTTTGCCTGCGGCAAAACTGATCCGTAAGAGACCTCTCCATTTTCATCTTCAATCCATTGTTTCGGATAGGCACCATTTGCTGCAAACACAATATCCATCAAATATTCGCTGCTGTAGCCGCACTCACCCGATAACTCCGGATCACATACAAAACCAACTGTCTTGCCTTCTCCATTTTCACCAGGATCCTTCTCTATAAATGCCTGAACAATTGCCTCTGCATCCTCTATTGTTTTAGGACTTTCAAGACCTAGCTTATCCATCCAGTCGCGCCTTAGCCATAAAAGGTTTGGACCATCATCAATATTTGTCTCTGGAATTGCCATTATTTTTCCATCAAAGGTAACACCATCTATTATGCCCTCTCCATAGCTTGCATAAATATCTTTGATTCGGTCTGTCAAACAATTTTCATAACTTTTTGTCAAATCCTCAATCAAATCAAGCGCTACGAGCTGGCGCAAATCCTCAATACTCCCTACAAGCATTAAATCTGGAAGATTATCAGAAGACATAGCCACTGACACACTGACATTATACTGATCATTCTTTTCCTCAAATACATCCTTATTTTGAATGTTAAAGTACTCACGCAGATAACGTGTATAAGCATTGTTCTCGTAAGTCTCACCTTTAGGAAGATTGGAGTTATTTGCTCCAGTCATTTTTCCAAGCGTGTATGTTACAAGCTCTGGATATTTGCCATCAGGTGTTGTACTGGCATACTCCCACTGCTCTTTTTTTGCTAATTCGTTTGCCGGCACTGTCTGACAAACAGACAGCACCGATACAAACATCACTGCCAACACACTTTTTGGAATTTTCTTTTCCATAGACATTCTCCGTTTTTATCCCTTAACAGCTCCTGATACACCTTCCTGGTAGCATTTTTGCATTGACATAAATAAAATGACAATCGGAATGGAAATCAGCACGGCACCTGCTGCGAAGCAGTTAAACCAACTGTTTACATATTCCTTTTCAAGCATCTGCCACAGACC
>ENA-ORSK01003171-ORSK01003171.1-human-gut-metagenome-genome-assembly--contig:-NODE-3171-length-9982-cov-5.670192_pt1 | contig 9982 bp, 10 predicted proteins | sample MGYA00242192_ERZ509159 | MGnify/ENA primary metagenome ERZ509159 (study PRJEB26280, sample SAMEA2338663) | human gut metagenome | biome: human gut; feature: human-associated habitat; material: faeces...
AAGCTTCGTTCTTTTTCATTAATTTACCGGAAGCAAGCAGGGACATTATTTCACAGAAGTGTATCCAGAAACAGCTTGAAAACAAACGCAATTCGATTATGTAGAAACCCATTCGTGATTATGTGAAGAAACTTCTTGGACGCATTGTGTTCCTGCACTTCCTCCAAAAGAAAGGCTGGCTTGGCGTTCCCGCAGGCAAGGAATGGGGCGAAGGCGACCGTGATTTTATGTTGAAGATTTTCAAAAACGCGAATGAAAATCAGAAGGAAAACTTCCTTGACGATATATTGGAAGACCTGTTTGCAGAAGGCTTAGACCGTAATCGTTCGGATCAAGATGACCTTTATGACACAAAAGTAGAAGGCTTCCGCAATTGTCGTATTCCATACTTGAATGGAGGTCTGTTTGAACGTGATATTCTTGATAAAAATCCCTGTCATTTTCCTGCCAGCTATTTTGATGGTTTGCTGACAATGCTTTCGCAGTACAATTTTACCATCGATGAAAATGATCCGAATGATGCAGAAGTGGGTGTTGACCCCGAAATGCTAGGACGTATCTTTGAGAATCTGCTGGAGGACAACAAGGATAAGGGCGCATTCTATACACCGAAGGAGATAGTACAGTATATGTGCCGTGAAAGCCTAATAGCATATCTGCAAACAGACATAAGGGAAGAAGACAAGGAATGTGTACGTCAGTTTGTAACCACACACGATGTAGAATTACTCGGTGAATTGAAAGAATACGTTGACCAGAAACTTCGTGATGTGAAAATTTGTGACCCCGCAATAGGTTCTGGTGCTTTTCCTATGGGTTTGTTGCGTGAACTATTCTTCTGCCGTTCTGCTATAGAGCCTAATATAGTAGAGAATGCAGCAATTATCAAACGTCACATTATTCAAAATAACATATATGGTGTCGACATAGAGCGTGGTGCTATAGATATAGCTCGACTGCGTTTTTGACTCTCTTTGATTGTAGATGAGAAATCACCAGAGGCTCTGCCTAACCTTGATTTCAAGATTATGCAGGGAAATTCACTTTTAGAACAGTATAATGGTGTAGACCTTTCAACAATGACAGAGAAAAAGGTAGGTGCAGACCAGAGCGTCACCATCTTCGACAGTATGTTAGATGTTTATCGAAAGAATCTACGCGACAAACTCGCAGAATACTACGCTTGCCCTGAACATAACAAAAAGGTACAGTTGAGAAAGGACATCGCAGAGATTGTAAAGCAAGAGCTCATTGAACAAGGTATTCATATCGATTTTGGAGATATGGACTTGTCTGCTAATACTCAGTTTTTTCTTTGGCATACTTGGTTTTACGACGTTTTCTCACGACCCTCAAAAGAGGGCTTCGATATTGTCATTGGGAATCCACCATACGGGGCTAAATATGACAACCAAACAAAACGATATTATAAAAACACCTATGTAACGGCGAAAACCATTCGAGGCTTACAAAAGGGATCACTTGATACATACACACTATTCATAGAATTGGGATACAATCTGCTTCGGAAGAATGGCAGTTTTGCCTATATCGTTCCAATATCCTTGACATCAAGTGATTCCCTCACAGGCGTACATCGTATTTTGATGGAGAACTGTGATGCCATACACATATCATCATATGCAGTACGCCCGAAGCCTGTTTTTGAGAACGCTACGGTAAACACTTCAATACTACTTTTTAAGAAAACAGAAACACCTTGTCAGCATCTTTATTCAACAAAAATGCACAGAAGGGGAAATGAGTTTGATTTACAGAAACTTATTGATAATTTGCAATTTGTTGACGTGAAAGGACTAACACTTTATGGTCGTATTCCAAAGATAGGTTCTGAAATAGAGAAAACTATCCTAAGCAAGCTCTTCAGGCATACAAAGTTGGCGGAACTCATCAAAACTTCTGGGAGTCCAATCATATACAGGTTTGCAGGAGGCCGATACTTCAAAGTCGTAACAAATTATAGTATCGGTTCATCAGCCGAGCGAACTATCTATTTTGCTAATTCCAATATCGCAGACGCTGTTGGCTGCATACTCAGTAGTAATTTGTCATTTTGGTTCTATCAGATTTTTTCTGATAATTTGAATTGGAAGACATACGAGATAGAGAATTTTACAATTCCACAGCTTTCAACTGAAAATATTGAGTATCTTGACAAGTTATATTCTCGCTATCTTTCAGACATAGAGGCTAAAGCTAATATCAGAACAACATCTAGAGAGTCTACATATAATGTTGATTCATTTAAGGAATATAAAATTGTGCGCTCAAAATCAATCATTGATGAGATAGACGATTATATCTGTCCGCTATACGGATTGATGCAAGAGGAGACCGACTTTATAAAGAATTACGAATTGGAGTTCAGACTGAATAGAAGTGGAGGGCTAAACGCTCTCCACTTCCATAATTTCATCATCTGTAAGGCTGTATAGCCTATATACCATGTCGTTTAGATGCTTTTCTAATGATTCAACATTTGATAAAGGATTACTCTTCTTGATAGTGAGAATCTCGTCAACAACAGCTATTATTTTTTGCTGTTCTGTTTGGTTGCAAACTTTAACCGGCAACTCATAATAGTGGAATATTTTAGCTTTCGTAAATGCACCTTTGGTCTTCTCAAACGTCAGTTTATACATGATATATTGGAACAACTGCGAGTTTAATAGGCCAAGTAAATATTTGAGAGAAAATGATCGGTTTCGAAGAATAGCATTATACAATGAAGACATGATATAATAGTTGTTGTCGTCATATGTGGCTGTTATCTCTGCACCAGCTTCACGAATAAGAATCTTTGGCTGCTCGAAAATTTCCTTACTACGAGGGCATGCCAGATGTTTTCCGTAAAGTAAATACAGATGTGGGTCAGTCAACGAAAATCTTTTAATATCTTTGCCTCGTAAAATGGGCTGGTAATCCCCTTCTACTCCTTTTGTATTTGTGATATACAATTTATCATTCCCACTCTTTATAGCTTGCCTAATATCAAGCACTTCATACAATCTAACGCTATCCTCACGCAGTTTTATCATTAGGTCATTTGTTTCATACGAGCGTATTGACAGTGTGAACTGAGGCTGATTGATGAAGTATGTATTTGGTATCATTGTATCAATAGCGTCCAATTTGTTTGAGGTACTGACCCTTACTTTATATTCGTTCAACTTGTCTTTTCCGAAAGCAAAAATCATGGAATGAACAACTACTGTATCAAATACTTTATCAGACAAGTCATTTATTTCGTATATATAATTATTTAATAATGCCTTTCTAACTTCTTCAAAATAATTATCTAAAAGAGTGTTAGGAATTATCATATAGCACAATCCGTTCTCTCTTAACAGATTAAGAGAAAGCAGAATGAAAAGAGAATATGTGTCTATCTTAAATTGAGTTTCTGGATAGATGCGTCTATATACTTTCTTTTCTGCATTAGATAAAGTAGCCCCATACGGCGGATTGCCGATGACAATATCGAAGCCCTCTTTTGAGGGTTAATAATATGTCATTGATACAATGCTGCCACAAGACCATTGAGCTGTTCTTCCAATTCGGAGTAGCTAGTATTTGTTTCTCGAAGATGAAGAATCTGTTTAGCAATTTCGCCAATAGCATTTTGTACTTCTCTCTGTGGAATAGGGATTGGGAGATTGCGAATGTGTTCTGGATATATGTGATAGTCGCCGCCTCGTTGGTCAGATAACAGCAGGTCTGCCATTGAGGAATTGAGAATACCCAACAAATAATACAGGCTAACCTCTCCAGACAAGGCTTCCATTTCTACACGGTTATATTTGCAGAATTTTTTGATGCTTGAAGATATACTCTTGTTATAGATTCCTTTCAGGTCTTTCCACAAGACAGCACAAAATATTGAATCGCTATGTAAGAAATGAGTGTCCATATCAAGATAAACTTTTAGAATACCTAAGCGATTTATCAATAACTTGGGACAATCGTACAGTTCACGAAAAGTTGGACGACGTAATTTATCTGGACATCGTTCTGTGTCCCATTCAAGATAGCGCACTCGCTTAACCTGATATTTATCTATATCTTTTGCCTCAATATACTTCCTACAATGGATGGTATCGTATGAGTCACTTATCAAATCCTCTTTTTTAAATGCTCCTTTGGCATCCTTCTCATTTGCATTAACGACCATTCCAACGCTAATATAACAGAAGTCACCCAATACATTCATATTGGCAAAGCGGTTTCCTGTTCTTTCCTCTTCTGTCAAGTTCCAAACATAATTTTTATTGTCCTGCTTTAGTGCCTCAGGAGATTTGCTTAACACTTCACGGATGCTCTTGTCTTCAAAGATTTGAGTGATGCGGAGTTCACCTTTTGGCTGACAGTTTTGAGTAAATGGAATACAGTTACTCACTGTAGCATTTTCAAAAATCTTTGTTCCATTTAGGTCGGCTATCTCCAACAAACGATACTCTTCTGCAATCATCTTACGGAGTCTCTTACCATACTTTTGATTTGTCAATGGATATAGAACAATCATAGAGAATACTCCATTGAGGCATAGTAGCTGCATACCAAGTTCCATGAAAGGAATATACAAATCCCACTTTTCATTGAGCGATTTGTACTTCTTGCTTGCCACTATATGCTGCCGCTGCTCGTTCAATTCTGGTGATGCTATTTGTGTCGGTGCACTTATGTATGGAGGGTTGCCAATAACAATATCGAAGCCGCCACCATTTGAGGGTCGCTTCACTAGTACGGGGAATTTAATGATAGATACCATACTCTTCCCATCCTTCTTGTTGACAATTTATCGGCTGATGAAGCCCCGTATAAACAAGATAACGATAAAAAGTTGTTTTTGAAACTTTTAATCTTTTAGCTATAACAGTCTTTTCTGTGCCTTTAGCTAATTCTTTTACAATATAATCATGCTTCTGGGAGCATTTGGGATTAAGCCTGCAGCGAAAACCACGACAGTGACCGAGCTTTGCTCCCTCCGCTTTTTTCCTCGCCAAGGCCTCTTTTGTTCGTTGGCTAATCAGATTGCGCTCAATTTCTGCCGATAAACCGAAAGCGAAAGCAAGCACCTTACTTTGTATATCTTCTCCCAAACGATAATTATCCTTTATAGTCCAGACTTTACATTCTTTGGTCATACAAATATTTAATATCTCCATTATCATAAAAAGATTACGCCCCAAGCGAGACAACTCAGCACAGATGATTAGGTCGTCCTTTTGCACACGCTTCAACAATTTACCCAACTCGCGTTTGTTGTACGATTTTGTTCCGCTGATGGTTTCCTCAATCCAGCCATCAATCACCAATTTATTACGTTCACAGAAATTGTTTATTTCAAAACGCTGATTCTCTACAGTCTGTTTGTCGCTGCTTACTCTAATATATCCGTAAATCATAATTTTTAGAATTTAATTACATATATAATATAGAAGCCCTTTGCAACTCATAAGAGAGCAAAGGGATATTAAAGCAAGCAATAGTATTATGGAATATAGAGCAATATGCTAATCATCTTCTTTCGTAATTACCCACTTTTCAATAAAAGACTGATGTTGCTCCTTTACTGCCCGATACATGGAATAATGTGCGAATGATTCTTCCTTGTACTTCATACTACTGACAGAGGCTGCAACAGCCCATGCAAGAATAGCAATGGCAACAATTACCACATAACGAAGTTTGAAGTGATAACCACGTATAAACAATCCATTGACATTGGGTGGCATGATAGTCAGCGGACACCTCAATTCATTAACTCTGGCAAGTATCTCATCCTGCCGTTCAAGAATTCTCTCCGTATTGGCTTCTATCTTCAAGCGATTCGTGTTGTAATCGCAAACATGAACATAGAGATAGTCTATCAAACTGAATTTTTGTTTGAGCAAATCTATTAGTTTGGGTATCCACTTTGAAAAAGGAATTTTGTCAGGTTGCTCTTTCCTGACGGATTTCTTCAATATTGACAAGGCATCGTTCCAGCAGTTACAGAAACTTTTTGCCACACTGTTGTAAACCGTCCGTTCATCAACGGGTAATTGTGCAGCCTGTTCATGATTTTGAGAACCGACATTCAATTTATTGACGGTTTCCTTCAATTCATTCATACTTTGACGCAAATTTGCGAGATTTGCGGCTATAAAATCTTCTTTCATCATCTTCCACGTTTAAGGGGTTTATAAAAAGGTTCATTCTTTGGGCTGTTCTTGTCTTTTTCATCACGCCATCCGAGGCTGTTGCTTGTTCCTCCACCAGCACTGGAAATGATGACCTGATGAGGTTGAAGTAACAGTTCCTCCGTTAAGCTACCCAATGTCGTGCAAAGGCTGTTAAAACTCAAGTCACGGTCAAGCGTGGAACCTGCCAAACTGATACCGCATTGACTGAAAGAAACACCATGCACTTTGTCTGACGCTTGACTTCGGTTAAAACGGATGTCTATATTCCGAACTTTCAATGCAGACAGAAAGTCTTTCCATGAATGGGATTCTGCCAATGCATCCAAAGTTGCGGAACGGAGATTGAGTTTCCGTAATTGGTGAGGCCGCAACCTGTTTTTATTTCTCGCCTTACTGTTCTTCGGTGCAAGGTAAAGGCCATATTCTTCCGTCAGCGCACGGCATACTTTCGTACTGCGTATCCTTTCGTTGCTGTCGGATATAAGGTTGCCGTCATTGTCTATCCGGTTAAACACCAAGTGGCAATGAGGATGCCTGGTATCGTGGTGCCGGGCTATGATATATTGCGTGTTTCGAATCCCCATCCGCTCCATCCATTTCCGGACAATTTCCACCATGAGCGCATTCCCTTTCTCATCGTTAGAGAAACGTGCCGCATCGTTTGGCGAGAAAGCCAGAGAAACATGCTTTACCGGACTTTTCACTTTCGGGCGCATGGATGCCTGTATCTGGAAAGAGTCCGCAATGGCCTTGTTGCTGACAGCGCAAACTCCCTCATGTGCCAACAGCGTGGCACTCTTCTTCTTGTTCTTTTGGTCGTTGGCGTAGTTCACGATGCCCCCGAAATCCACTCTCGTTTTAATGTTCGCTATCATGGCTGTCGTTTTTTATCTGTGCAATAATTCTGCTGATTTCAGTAATGATGGTAATACAATGCTGCTTGACTACTTCCAGCCCATGAATGTGCATCTGATGTGCAATCTGATTGACATTATTGGCTATGCCGGACAAGTCACGGATGGCAGAAGCCATTTCCGGGCTGATACGTTGGGTTACCTCACAACCCATCGCCGCCTGATGGCAAAATTCATTGACAGACAGTCCGGCTTGTTCCGCCTTTGACTGAATATAAATGTAGTCGCTCTCATTGAACATGATGCGGAAACATCTCGTTCGCTTCTGGTAACTCGCCAGCTTCGGGCGACCTCCGGGCTTTTTATTTTCTGTATTCATACTGCTTGTTGATATTGATTTTTTGAGTATTTTGAGTGGGTAGTTGTGCCGCTTGCCTCATAGGTTTTAGTGACACTAAAACACAAACTGGCCACTCAAAAAATCTTCCGATATTTACCTTGTTCAATCCGACACAATTTGCCGCTTCTGATGAAGGTTTCTATCCACTTGGCAGCCGTACTGCCGTTCTCACCTAAAGCTAAAACAGCCGCATCGTAATCCTTCTTCGTGAAGGTTTCAGGCAATATATTATAAAGGGTGTTCCTCCGTGTGGCAACACCTGTTTCCTGTAAAGCGGAAGAAGTCTGTTTGTTCTGATTTCCTGACAGATTCCGATAGATAAAGACAGCATGATAGAGCAATGTATCGCAAATATTCATGGCAACAAAATAGTCGGACTCTTGGCAAACCAGTTGGATAATACCATTAGAATCCGCTTGCACATTGTACACGTTCTCCAAATGGCGGACAGCGGTCAGCACCATCATGATGCGGTAAGCAATCAGTCCCATCCGTCTGACTATGCCCTGCATCCGGTTGTCCACTTCGTCACAACATTCTTCATTCACACGGCTAAGATATTCTATGAACTGTTCCTGCAAAGCAGAGGGAAGGGGAAATGCATAGCTGCCATGATTCACGAACTCTTCATGCAGATGACAGAAACGGTCGCCCAATATACGGAACATGGTATTTTTGGATTGGGAAATATCACTTGTGGCAAACACATTTCTGATACCACGCTTAAAACGGATGATGTAAAAACAGAATCGGCTCATCAGTCCGTTCTCCGCATCGGGTATCAACCGCCTTACCTGTTCGGGCGTTCCGGCCAACGCTACAGACACCCTCGGATTGCTGACTTCGCAATACTCCCTATCCTTGCGTCGGCTCAGACTGACCAGCTCATGGTGGAACGCCTTGCGCAGCACATCGGAATAGTTGCCGTAATCCGACTTCAATGTCTGGCTTAACGTGTCACCTTCAGATTCGAACAACAGCCCGACACCGTCATTATCGCCCAATATCTTCAACAAGGAACTTGCGCTGCTATTGGCCGGGATGATAAGCATACGCATAGGCGGCTCAGTCGGCATAGCTGCACCGTCCGACTTCTTGCTTTTGATATAGGTGTTCATCGCTTCCTTGTATTCCTGCTCCATCCGTTGCGAAAGCTCATGCAGATTACGGTTAATGGGAGCCACTAACTCACGGCATAAAGTCAACGCTCCTTTGCCCATTCCGGCATCAGCCACAACAAACAAGTAAAGATTGGGGTAAACAATACGCTCATCATACACACCACAGACATTATGGAAGCAAACCGACAGACATATTATCGCTCCTATCAGAATGGTATCGCGGTCGTCCTCCGAAATGGAGTTACCGACAACTTCACATAAAAAAGGCGGCAGTTGCTCGAACACACATTCGGGAAATGCAGGAAGTTCATCTGCCGATTTTATCCATTTGCCCGTTTTGCCATTTTGGTTATTTGGTAAAATGGATAAATCCTGCTCCCCTACCGAACTTAGCGGAATACCTGCCTGTCCAGCCAAATGAAAAAACGAACGGATTGTTATACCTTGTCCTTTGGCTTGCAGGCAATGGGTATATTGCTTGTCTGTTTCTTCCCTTTGATAGTCTGGATGGAAGCGGCTGATACGATGGTAATATTCTCTTCCGTTCTCACCGAATCCGTCAATTAAGGCAAACTCAATTCCACCCAATCCTTATATTCTGGTGCGATGTCAACGGCACGTTGTTCTATTTCGCAAATGATACGTTCTATTTCTTCCTCTTTATTATTAGAGGTGGAATTTGGAGCCGGAAGTAATTTAGGAGATGTTGGAACCCTATTCTCAAAAGGGACATTCTCCCAATCTTGGGCGGAAAATATTTTCTTTGACATACTCGTTGTATTTAGGGTTTATATATGCTTGTGGGTCGTAAGGCAGGAAACAGGCGCGCGCCACATCGCTCCCCGACATATCCACCTTTGGCAATCCGGTAGCACGGATGCAGTTGGCAACAGCCTTGAAAAAGCGTGAATGTTCCCATCCTTTCAAATCCACAGGTATAATCCACTTCAATCCATTTCCCGAAGGACTGGTGAACAGCAGTTCCGTATCAAAATATTCGTGATTGAGAATCTGCCGCTTCACTTCCTCCATATTCTCTACATGGTCAAAATCCAGGCACATCAGTCCTGAGTGCGTTATCAGTTCCTTTTCATTCCGCTTGCGGAAAAGACCGGAGAAAGTGCAATAGTCAAAGTGAGAAGCCTTATATTTTTTGACATCCGCAGGAGAAGTCATTGAGCGCAGAGTTCCCGTTTGTGGCTGGGCATAATGGCCAACCACATATCGGTACACATCCACAACGCCTATTGCCCTTAACGGCTCAATGTTCTGAATGGGCTTGCGAAAGAATGAAAAACAATAATCCGTATATTCCATATTATCTGATAATCTTTAATGAATGTCCGCAAGTTGCCAATCAATAAATTCGATGTTTAAAGTTCGCCCTATACGTACATGCGC
>ENA-ORSK01003172-ORSK01003172.1-human-gut-metagenome-genome-assembly--contig:-NODE-3172-length-9982-cov-2.460361_pt1 | contig 9982 bp, 8 predicted proteins | sample MGYA00242192_ERZ509159 | MGnify/ENA primary metagenome ERZ509159 (study PRJEB26280, sample SAMEA2338663) | human gut metagenome | biome: human gut; feature: human-associated habitat; material: faeces...
ACAATGGAAGCCGTTGCCCACAACGCCGAGGACGCCAAGCGCGCATGGCTTACCGCCGCGCTGCAAGACGGCCTTGCCATTCGCGAACCGGAAAGCCCCTGCGCATATTCCGGCCAGTTCAAGCTGCGCATTCCCAAAAGTCTGCACAGGTCCCTTGCGGAGCATTCTCAGCGCGAGGGCATAAGCATGAACCAGTATTGCGTATATCTCCTTTCCCGCAACGACGCCGTATATTCAAAGTAACTTCGCTCCCGTTTCGGAATATTTAACCGATTATTGTAGAAAAATTCCGAAATGGGAATTTTTATTGACCAAATGCCGAATATAATCTATAATCGGAATAGATACCCGAACTTAAAGGGGGATAAGGCATGATAGAGCGGATAAATTATATAGAAAAGCTGCTCGGCTGGAAAGACGAACAGGTGATAAAGGTCGTCACAGGCATACGCCGCTGCGGCAAATCAACGCTGCTCAGGCAGTATCAGGACGCGCTCAGGCAGCGCGGCGTGAGTGAAGAACAAATAATATCCATCAATTTTGAGGAGCTGGAAAACGAGCCCCTGCTTGATTATCATGCGCTGTATGATCACATAAAGGCGCGGCTTTGCGGCGGCAGAATGACGTATATATTCCTTGATGAAATACAGAAGGTGCCTTTTTACGAAAAGGCTGTGGACAGCCTTTATGTTAAGGAAAATACGGATATATACCTAACCGGTTCCAATGCGTATATGCTTTCGGGAGACCTTGTAACGCTGCTTACCGGGCGCTATGTTGAACTTTCCATGCTGCCGCTGTCCTTTGGCGAATACTGCCGCGCGGCGGGCTGCACGGGCGAAGCGGCGCTCAATGAATACATGCGCTACGGCGGAATGCCGTATATAGCCGCAATGGATAAAACGCCGGACAAGGCGGATACATACCTTGAAGGAATATATAATACCGTTATCGTGCGCGATATAGAGGACCGCCAGGCCCGCAGGGAAACGGATCCTGCCAAGCGCAAGGTTACGGACATTGCGCTGCTCAAATCCATCGCCCGTTTTCTTGCGGGCAGCGTGGGCAGCCCCATATCGATAAAAAGCGTTTCGGACTACCTTATATCGGGCGGAAGAAAAGTGTCCCCGAACACGGTGGACGATTATATGGAAGCGCTCAGGGAATCGTTTGTATTCTATCCCGTTGAGCGGTTCGACATAGTGGGCAAGCAGCTGCTCAGGGCCAACAAAAAATGGTATATAGTCGATCTTGGGCTTAGGAACCACATATTGCCGCGCAGCAATTACGACTTGGGCTTTTCAATAGAAAACATAGTGTATTTTGAGCTGCTCAGGCGCGGATATCAGGTGAATATAGGCAAATACGGCGCGGCGGAGGTGGACTTCGTTGCCCGTAAGCGCGACGAAATAGCCTATTATCAGGTAACGGCAAGCATGACCGCACCCGAAACATTTGAGCGCGAAATGCGCCCGCTCAGGAGTATACGCGACAATTACGAAAAAACCGTGCTTACGCTTGACCGTTTCAGCACGGGCAATTACGATGGAATACGCGTTGTCAATCTTGTGGATTGGTTAGGACAATAAAGGAGCACACAATGCAGACATACGACCTGTTTGATATAATCGGCCCGCGGATGGTGGGGCCGTCGAGCAGCCACACGGCGGGCGCGGCGCGGCTGGGGCGCATGGCCAACAAAATCGCCGGCGGGCACGTTAAGCGCGCGCATATAACGCTTTTCGGCTCGTTTGCCACCACCGGGCGCGGCCACGGCACGGATAAGGCCATTGTGGCGGGCATACTGGGCATGGAGCCGGACGATGAGCGGCTCAGATATTCAATGCTGCTTGCAAAGGAGGCGGATGTGGAGATTTCCGTTGATTTCAGCGAGGAAATGCGGGATCATCCCAACCCCGCCGAAATAGAAATCGAAACGCGCGACGGCAATATAACCCGCGTCTGCGGCGCAAGCATAGGCGGCGGCAGCATACTTATAACCGAAATAAACGGGCTTGAAATGGAGCTGAGCGGCGAATATCCTGCCCTTATAGTGCGCCACAGGGACGTGCCGGGCGTTATAAACACGGTTACGAACATACTTGCGAACGAGCATGTCAACGTTGCGTTCATGCGCGTATTCCGCCACGCGCGGCGGCAGGATGCATGCATGGTGATAGAGACGGACTCGCCCGTGAGCGAGCGGGTGTGCAGGCTTATACTTGACTGGAACGAGAATATTTCGGGGGTGCTTGCCGTATGACGGGCTATTGCTTCACGAATGGAGAAGAGCTTATCGCCATCTGCAAAAAGGAGGGGCTTACAATAAGCGAAGTGATGCTCCGCCGCCAGCAGGAGCTTTCCGACGACACGGCGGAAAACATATTGAAGGAGCTTAAAACAACGCTGCACGCCATGAAGCGGAGCGTTGAGGAAGGGCTGACGGAGGAGCTGGAAAGCGTATCCGGCCTTTCCGGCGGGGATGCAATGCGCCTGAACGACCGCGCGGAGAAGAACGCGCTCAGCGGCACGCTTGCGGCTAAGGCCGCGGCGGCGAGCATGGCCGTGGTTGAAGTGAACGCGGCAATGGGCCGCATAGTTGCGGCGCCCACCGCGGGCGCAAGCGGAATACTGCCGGGCGTGCTTTTCACCTGTGCAAAGGAGCGCGGCTGGAACGATGAAAAGCTGCTAAGCGGCCTGCTTACCGCGGGCGCGATAGGCAGCATAATAGCCGCAAACGCCAGCATAAGCGGCGCGGAGCACGGCTGCCAGGCGGAGACCGGCTCCGCTGCGGCAATGGCTGCGGCTGCGCTGTGCGAGCTGGACGGCGGCAGCGCGGACAGGTGCCTTAACGCGGCGGCGATAGCGCTGAAGAACGTTATGGGCCTTGTGTGCGATCCGGTCGCCGGCCTTGTTGAATGCCCGTGCATAAAGCGCAATGCGCTCGGCGCGATGAATGCGCTAATCAGCGCGGATATGGCGCTTGCGGGCATACCCAGCCTTATACCCTTCGATGAAACCGTTATGGCAATGCGCTCCGTGGGCCGCCTTATGAGCCCCGACCTGCGCGAGACAGCGCGCGGCGGCCGCCACCCCCACCGGCCGTGCCATACGCAAAAAGCTCGGCCTGAACGAGATTGAGGAGGAGTAGGGCATGGCAGTGAAATCCTGCTTATGCAGGGCGAAATCCACCTGACGGCGGGTGAGCGTAAGAGATTGTAAAGATGTGGGGACGCTGTGCGTCCCCTTTTGAGTATTGCTTACTCTTCCTCTATATCATATTTCACTATTTCGCCCGTTGCGGCATTTATTTCGTATTCGTATTCGTAATTGCCGCACTCAAAGTCTATTTCGTATACCATTATGCCGTCCTCGCGGTCGAGCTCGCATTCGAATTCGCTTATGCTGCCTTCGCTTACGCCCGCGTGGGCAAGGGCGATCTGCTTTGCCTTTGCTTCGCCTATGTATCCGCTTTCGGCATTGGCGGTGGGCTTGGGGGTGGATGAAGGGGTGGGGGTGGATGCGGGCGCGGTCGCTGCGTCGGGCGCGGCGGTGGGTGCGGGGGAGACGCTGCCGCGCCTGTCGGACTCAAACTTTATTATTTCGCCCGTTTTGGCGTTTATGTCGTATTCGTATTCGCTGCCGGCGCAGTCGAATTCCAGCTCGTATATCATTGCGCCGTGCTCGTAGTCCATTTCAAATTCGTAACCGTAAATATCGCCTTCGTTCACGCCCGCGTGGGCAAGGGCTATCCGCTTCGCCTCGGCCTCGCCTATATATGCGCGCTCGCTTGCCGTGCCGGCGGAGGTCACGTTGGTTATGCTCTTTGTGCCGCTTTCGCCTATCAGGTTCAGCTCGTTCACGCTCAGCCCCGCCAGCTCTTCAAACGTATGCGCGGCGTTGTTTTCGGTTATCTGCCGTATAAGCTGCGCCTTGCCCTCCGTTATGCCGTATTCCTCCGCAAGGCGCTTGGTTTCGGGGTCGCTCGTTATGGTTTGGCTCAGCACAGCGCCCTGAAAGCTGCCGGTGTTCAGCATATCCGTCACCTCCGCGCTGAGCGCGCTCTGCATTGCGGCGTTCTTCTCCGCATCGTCCCCGTTAACGCTTATCAGTATTGAATTGGCCATTTCGGAAATGTAGCCCTCGCGCAGCATGGAGCCTATCAGCGCGTTCACGGCAACCTTTATGTCGCTGCCTTCAAGCTTCATGTCGCCTATCACCTTTTTGCCGTCCTCGTTCTTCGGCGTAACGTAAACTACCTTTTCGCCCTTGTTTACGCCTATTTCAATGCTGGGGTTCACGTCCAGCGCAACGGTGGACGCAACGCCGTACCTTTCGCCGTATGCATAGCTGCCCATTATCATCAGCACCAGCGCCGCGGCAGCGGCGGCTATTCGGGCGAATGTTTTGTTAATGCTCTTCTTTGCCTGTTTATTTTCCAATGGTATTACCTTGCCTTTCTGTTCTTTGCATTTTTCCGTCACCTTGTCCAGCTGATACGGGGCGGCATTGACAAATGCGCGCTTCACGCTCCGCTCTATCTTATCGTTTTTCATTCTAAATGCCCTCCGCCTGCATAATATTTGCCTTCAGCTTTTTTATGGCCCTGCTGTATTTTGAAAGTACCGCCGTAAGGGTCATGCCCATCAGATGCGCGGTTTCGCGGTGCTTCATGCCGCCTACCGCGTGCAGAACGACTATTTGCCGCTCCGCGTCGTCAAGCGCGTTCATGCATTGCTCCAGCACCAATCTGTCCTCGCTCGATACCGCCGCCTGCTCAACATAGCTTTCCCAATCCTCCATCGGGGCATGGGCGTGCTTTGCGCGCTCCCGCAGCCGGTCCAGGCATATGTTGCGGGTTATTGCTATAAGCCAGGCCATCGGCTTCCCCTGCGGCCTGTATGTTCCCGCGCCCGCGTATGCCTTCACGAAGCAGTCCTGCGCCGCCTCCTCCGCGTCGTGCCGGTTTTTCAGCATGGACAGCGCGAATGCGTATACCGCCGCGTTGGCAATGTTATAAAGCGGCTCCATGGCTGCCGCGTCGCCGTTTGCCAGGCGGGCAATGCATCGCTCCATCGTTTCGCGTTCGTCCGCGCTCTGCGGAGCAACGGTATTAAGGCATATCAGCATCGTTCAGCGCTCCTTTCATAACGTAAACGGAAAAACGCCGCGTTTTATTGCGGCAAGGATACCATCAGTTGATAAGAGCACACAAGCCCTAAAGGTTTGCTTTGGGACACTCCTGCGTTCTCGTCGCTTGAATTACCTCCAGTAGTACTGCGCTCCTCGGCCTTGGATTGCCCTCAAAGCAATTCCTTTAGGGTCTTTGAGTTTTAGGAGCCAAAGAGTATGGCAGAGCAAGGAGGACGAATGCAGGAATACTAGAGGTCTTTCAAATGAGGACGACACAGCTATGCCGTGCTATTTGGCCCCTAAAACCTTGTGTGTCCTTGTCAACTGATGGTACCATATGATTGGAAATGATGGAACGAATTATGCCGTATTATTATTCAGGAATATTTCATGCGGCGATGAGCGTACATATAAGCAGCTTGCTTAGGCGGCGGGGTTCGATGCGAAGCAAAATTTGCTCAAAAATGAAAAATCGACCTCATTTTAACATTTGTGTCACAGCAATGCGCGTACGGCCGCTTGATATAATGCGTAAAATGCGCTAAAATAAACTATCAAATTATTTAGTGAAGAAGGAGGGAGCTAAATGCCCGGAATCATTAATACGGAACTTGGCGCCATATCTATACCGGATGAGATCGTGGCAACCATAGCAGGCTATGCTGCCAGCGAGAATTACGGAATAGTCGGCATGCACGCCAAAACTACCGGCGATCAGCTTTGGAAGCTTGTCGGGGGCGACAATCAGCGCCGCGGCGTGAAAGTCACCTGCGTAGAAGGCGACCAGATCGATATAGATCTGTTTGTTACCATCATATACGGCGCAAGCCTCACCGCCGTTGCGGAGAATGCAATCGGCAACGTGCGCTACCGCGTGGAGGACATGACGGGACTTAAAGTGCGCAATGTGAATATTCACGTTGAGGGCGTGCGCGCCTGAAATTGATAATGCTTTCCATGCGGCGTGAACGCAGGGGAAGCACGGAGGAAACTGATTTGGAAAACATGACCATAGGCGGCGCGATGCTGAAGGAAATGTTCCTTACCGGCGCGGCGCTGCTTGAAAAGAACCGGGCGTATATCGATTCGCTCAATGTGTTTCCAGTGCCGGATGGCGATACGGGAACCAATATGTCCATGACGATGCAGAGCGCCGTCAAGGAAATACAGAATTGCAAAGGCACCAATGTGAGCGATATCGCAGCGGCGGCCTCTTTGGGCGCACTCAAGGGTGCGCGCGGCAATTCGGGCGTTATATTGTCCCAGATATTAAGGGGCTTTGCGCGCGCACTTTCAGGCAAAGAAGAAATGGCGCCGGAAAACTTTGCCGCTGCGCTCACTACCGGGACCGAGGCTGCGTATAAGGCCGTTATGAAGCCCAAGGAAGGCACAATGCTTACTGTTGCGCGCATGATGGCGGAAGCCGTTACCAAGGAAGCGAACGAGGGTGCAAACCTTTATAAGCTTATAGACGTTATGATAGACGAAGGCGAGCGTGCGCTGCTGCTCACGCCGGAGCTTTTGCCTGTGCTTAAGGAAGCGGGCGTTGTGGATTCCGGCGGCAAGGGTCTTGTTACCATACTTCGCGGCTTTAAGATGGTTATAGACGGCGAGGAAGTTGATGAATACGTTCCCGCGCCGCAGCAGAATACTGCCGAGATAACAGGCAATGAAGAAGGCGCGGATCTTGAAGCGCTTGACGATATAGAGTTCGGCTATTGCACGGAATTTTTCATAATACATCTTGATGAGTCGTTCTCTGAGGCGGATTTGGACAAGCTGCGCGAAAAGCTTATGAAGATAGGCGATTCCGTTGTTGTGGCCCATGATTCGGACTTTATAAAGATCCATGTTCATTCAAATTGCCCCGGCAAGATACTTCAGCTTGCGTTAAGGCTTGGCGAGATAGACCGCATAAAGATAGAGAATATGCGCGAGCAGAACCGCGAATTGCTTGCCAACATGAAGAAGAACGAGAAAGAGAACGCTCTTGTCGCCGTGAGCATAAGCGACGGTATAGACGAAGTTTATAAGGCGATAGGCGTGAACAATCTCATCTCCGGCGGTCAAACCATGAACCCGAGCATAGACAGCATAACCAAGGCCATACGCCGCGCAAACGCAAGGAACGTTTTTGTGCTGCCCAACAATTCAAACATAATCATGGCGGCCCAGCAGGCCGCGGCCATAAGCGACCGCAACGTTATCGTAATACCAAGCAAGACCATGATGCAGGGACTTAGCGCCGCGCTTGCATACAGCGATGATGTTGACGTTGAAACCAATACGGAGCGCATGACTGCCGCCATAAAGCAGGTGCTTTCCGGTTCCGTAACATATGCCGTGCGCGATACGCAGTTCAATGGCGAAAAGATATCCCAGGGCGATATAATCGGCCTGCTCGATAACGTGATAACCAAGGTTGGCACCAGCGTGGACAGCGTTGCCGTTGAACTTCTTTGCAGCATGATAGAGAATAAGGGCGATGACTGTATGGCCACCATATTCTATGGCGAAGGCGCAGATGAGGACAGCGCGCAGGCCGTTGCCGATGCAGTGAATGAAAAATATCCCGATGCGGAAATAACGGTGCAGTATGGCGCCCAGCCGCTTTACTACTATTATTTCTCCGTGGAATAAAATGGCAGTCGCTCCTATCACGAGCATAAAGGGAATAGGACCCCGCCGGGCCGAAGCATTCGGCCGGTTGGGTCTTTTTTCGGTTGAAGATATGCTGTCGTTTATGCCGCGGGGTTATATTGATTATACTAAAAGCGTGCTTATGTGCGAAGCGGAGCAGGGGATGCTCTGCGCCGTTAAGGTAACGATTACGGGCGAAGCCAAAACCGTGCGAATACGCGGCGGGCTTACAATAACCACAGCTGCGGCAACGGACGGGCTGAATAAACTTCAGCTGTGCTGGTATAATCAGCCGTATATGGCGTCTAAGCCCGAAGCCGGAAGGACATGCTATGCCTGCGGCCGTGCAGATAAGCGGCGCGGTATGAAGCTGATGAACCCGCAGCTTTGCGATGAATTGCCAGGCATAGTGCCGCAGTATCCGCTGGTTAGCGGCCTTACGCAAAAAATAATGCGCGAAGCGGCAGCGGGCGCATTGGGAATGTATAAAGGCAGAATAGAGGAAACACTTCCCGAGAGCATAATGGCTGAATATTCGCTTATGCCGCGCGGGGATGCGCTGCTTGCCATGCACATGCCGCAAAGCTTTGAACAGCTTGAGCGCGCAAAAGAGCGCATGGCGTTTGAAGATATGCTGCTTTACGCGCTTATGCTGAGCATACTGAGGCATAGGCGTGAGCAGGGCGGCGGAATTGCGTTCAATATGAAAGGCAAGCTTGAAAGCTTCAAAAAACTGCTGCCGTTTGAGCCTACGGCGGCCCAGTTTAGGGCAATGCGGAATATTTCATCGGACATGGCTAAAAACGTTCAAATGAACAGGCTTGTTCAGGGCGATGTTGGCAGCGGCAAAACTGCCTGCGCGCTTTTTGCCATATATGCGGCCATTGAAAACGGATACAGTGCCGCGCTCATGGCGCCGACTGAGATATTAGCGGATCAGCACTACCGCACGCTGAAAAATATGTTTGGCAGCAGGGCAATACTGCTCAAAGGCGGCATGAAGAAAAAAGAGCGCGATGAGATAGCCGCGCGCCTTATGGGCGGAGAAGCGCTGGCGATAACCGGCACCCATGCCATAATAAGCGGCGGGGTGGAGATAGCTAACCTTGGCCTTGTTATAGCAGATGAGCAGCATCGCTTCGGCGTCAGGCAGCGCGCAGCCATAAGCGCAAAGGGCAGCGCACCTGATACGCTTATAATGAGCGCAACGCCAATACCGCGCACGCTTTCGCTGCTGATGTACGGCGACCTTGAGCTGAGCGTTATTGACGAACTGCCGCCGGGCAGAAAGCCTATAAAAACGCGAATCGTGCCGCAGGAGAAGCGGGACGATATGTATCGCTTTATCGAAAATGAGCTCAAGGACGGCGCACAATGCTACGCCGTGTGTCCCCTTGTTGAAGAAAGCGAGGTCATGGAAGGCGTGCTCAGCGCAGCGGCGCTGTATAAAGAACTGAGCAAAAAGCTTGACGTCAGCATAGAACTCATGCACGGGCGGCTGAGCACTGCGGAAAAGCAGGCGCGGGCAGCGCGCTTTGCATCGGGCGAAACGAAACTGCTTGTGTCTACAACTGTGGTTGAAGTTGGCGTGGACGTGCCAAACGCCACGATAATGGTAATAGAAAACGCGGACCGCTTCGGTCTTGCGCAGCTTCATCAGCTTCGCGGCAGAGTAGGGCGCGGCAGCAAGGAATCATACTGCTTTTTGCTGAGCGAATCGGATTCAAAAACGGCAAAGGAAAGGTTAAGTATACTGTGCAGCACTACGGACGGATTCAAAATAGCGGAGCGCGATCTTGAAATGCGCGGGCCGGGCGAACTTATAGGCGCGCGCCAGCATGGCGAGGATGGCCTTAGCGCGGCTATGTTCGCAAGCAACATGAAAGCATTCAACATGGCAAAAGATGCGGCGGATAAGCTTATCGCAAAAGGCGACATGAGCGATCCGCTTATTAAAAAAGCCGTCATTACGGCGGATGAAAAAACGAAAAATATAGCGCAGAATTAAAACAGAACATAACTGTAAATCTTTATCCACACTTCTCTTATTTACCATTCATAATATCTCCGCTTTGGGCGAAACATAAAGCCAGACAAAGCAAGGAGGTGAAAGCAATGTCACGAAACAGCGTACTGATTCCCGAAGCGAAGAAGGCTATGGATTCCTTTAAGAGCGAAGTAGCCAATTCCCTTAACGTGAACCTGAAGC